>Ga0105045_10000123_pt1 | contig 44276 bp, 43 predicted proteins | sample MAT02_FD_78089 | JGI IMG/M metagenome (GOLD analysis project Ga0105045, IMG submission 78089) | Freshwater microbial communities from Lake Fryxell liftoff mats and glacier meltwater in Antarctica - MAT-02 (megahit assembly) | ecosystem: Environmental > Aquatic > Freshwater > Ice > Liftoff...
CGGGCAATGCGTCTGCCGTTACGAATTACGTACTGTTTGGCACCCAGCCGCGTTGATAGTCTCAGGTCCAGAATAGTGGCCGTATGGGTGGGCATGAACGCCGTAGCGGGGTCGTTGCTCAGCTCGTCATTTTCGGGGCGGTTGGGCGTGAACTGCCGGTTTTTCCAGTTGATCCACGGCTTGATGTCTTCTTTGAAATTGAACAGTTCTGACCGTCTTGCCTGCTCGATACTGCCCGTCAGCGTGATGCGTTCGCCAAAGGGCGATGCCGTTACGGTCAGGTTGGCGAAGTCTTTCTGGTACAGTTTCATGAAGTTCTGCTCAAACCACAGCGTCGTGATGCTGTTCAGCAGCGGGCTGATGGGTTCGTTGGGATTAAACTGATAAAAATATCTCCCACCCGTCGCGCTGATTTTGGTCTTTTTATATTCATAACTCGCCAGACCATAGCCCACCACCTGCTGCCGCCCAAACTGGTACCGCCCCGTGCCGCCGAGGTTCCAGACGCCCAGCGGAATCTTGGTAAATCGATTGACCGAGTCTTCTTTGACGCGGTAAATCAGCTTCAGCGCACCCTCAACGGCGTAGCCTTCCACCGTGTTGTACTCAATGCGCGAGATAGGGCTGGTATAATCGAGCGAGAGCCGCTTGTCCAGTTTCCAGACGTAGCCGCTCAGCAGTTGCCCCGGCGCGAATTTGTTGCGGTTTTTCTTTTTAGTGCTGTCGTTGACCGCGCGACCGAGTTGGGTGGTATCGCCGGGCGTCCGAATGACCTTTATCAGCCCCAGACTGTCGGCTTTACGGTAGCTTTTGATCTCGGCGGTGGTGAGCGGTATGGACCGCAGCGAATCCCAAAACACGTTGGACCGGCGTTTGGCCAGCGAGTCAACGACCAGCGAATCGTTGCGGATTACGGTTACGTCTTCCTTGCGATTTTTACGGGCTTCCTTTTCCTGCTTTTCGTATTCTTTGACCATCTGCCGCAGGTTTTTGGTCGAGAACTCTTTCTGCTTTTTGACTAAATCCTCGAACTTACTGTCTTTGATTTCGCCCTTTGTGAGCGTCTGGTCGGGTTTGTACTTCTTCTCGTCGGCCACCTGAATATCTTCCACAAAGGCCGGGTTGATCACGAACTCGCTGAAGCTCAGTGTACGCACATACTGCCCGTTCGCTTTGACACCCAGATAGGTACCCTGCCCGCTGTACCGCTGGTTGGTGGGCATCCAGACGCCTTTTACGGGGCTGCACACGTGCCGGATACTGAACGAAATGCCAATGTTGTTAACGGTCTCGAGTTGCAGACTGTGAATGGCCCAGGTGTCTTCGATGATGAAGATCGTTCCCCGGAAAACGCCCTCGCCGTACCGGCGCGGAGTGACCTGAATTTTGCTCACCTCGATGCTTGTACCGTTTGGCCCCGGCTCCCGAAACGTGCCTTTGTATTCGAACTTGTAATACCCAAAGGCTTTGGGCGAAAGGGGCGAAACGGCGTCGGCCACGGTGGGGTTGTAGAAACTGGTGTTGAAATACCGGCCCGGACTCAAAAAATCACCCTGTGAATTACGGTTGGCAATGACCCGCTCACGAAACGTATTGGGCTGACTGAACGACACTTCCGAAACGGTTTCGTTGAGAATAGGAACGCCCACTTTAAAATTGGCTTCCTTTTCGGCCTCTTTGAGTTGTTTCCGAAAACCCATTTCTACCAGTTTAGGCAGGTCAGTCACAGTGAAACTCGACTTACTATAGACCCGTGCTTTGAACCGCGACACCTGCAACTGATGGAACCGGCTTTTGGCAATGGCCCGGCGCATAATGGTATAGGCAGGGTCTTCGTTACCCGCTTTGGTCTGCACCTCGGCCAGCCGATACGCCTGCTCCTGCAACGCAACGTCGAGCGTCTGGTAATCACCGGTAATCGTTACGGCTTTCTGGACGGCCTGAAACCCCAGAAACTGAAACGTTACGGTATAGGTACCCGGCAACAGCGCAATGTCGTAGCGACCTTCGGCGTTGGTGATGGTCCCCTGCGGGCGGGTATCCTGATCGGTGGTTTTTACCACAACGGCTGCGTAAGGCAGCGGCTCGCCTGTGGCGGTTTTTATGGTACCCCGCAGCCCGGTCTGGGCGTATGTCAGCGTAATAGAAAGCAACACCAGAACAATTGATAAACCTAAGCGCATATAGCCAGTCTTAAAATAGAATCTCAACCTACAGCGGTCTGGTATATGGTCAAACCAGCTTGTGTTGAATAACGGAAAAATAACGATGAACGGGATAAAACAAACGCCCGCGCTCCATCAGGATGCTTAAGTCTGCCAGATGGTTGTCTGGTTAGTTGGCCTGTACGGGAATTATTTTTGATAGCATTACTATCAATTGTAGGAGCCTTCATTACTTTTGCGTTCAATAAACACAAAAAAAACCGTTCTGAATTATATGAAACGCATCCTGCAAACTGGTTTGCTGACCCTGCTTATCCTGCCCTACGTGCTGCTGGCGCAAAACAACCCCGACGCGGTGCTGGGCGTCTGGAAAAACGGCGAAGGCACCGGGATGGTCCAGATTTATAAAAAAGCCGACAAATATTACGGACGCATTGTTTGGCTGAAAGTCCCCAACAACTCCGACGGCAGCGTCCGCACCGACGCCAACAACCCCGATGAAAGTCTGCGCAAACGTCCGCTGAAGGGACTTGAGAACCTGCGCGATTTTGTAGCCAAAGCCGATAGCAAATGGGAAGATGGTCGCATTTATGACCCCAAAAATGGCAGTGACTACGCCTGCGAAATCAAACTCGTTGACGAGAACACCCTCGAAGTGCGCGGCTACATCGGCGTGTCACTCTTTGGTCGGACCGACGTCTGGAAACGGCAGATCAAAAAAGCATAACCTCTCTAATTGCCTTCATCATGAAACCATTGACTGGTCTGCTCGCGGGTTTGCTCCTGCCCGCCCTGACCCTGGCCCAGACGGCCCCCGTACCCGCTGCCGTGCCGCAATCGACTACCAGCACCGCCCCCGCCGATGACCTGAACTTCGATGAGTTCGGCGATGCCGACGATAAAAAGGTAAGACTCTTTGCGACCCAGAAAGTCCTGTTTCTCAGCCCAACCAAGCTGATTTCGGTAGGTTACGAAGCGCAGACCCCGTTCGATATTACGTCGGTGGGTGCCCATAGCATACCGGCCTCTTCTGTACCACGTCCGGGTGGAGCATCAACGCTCACCCAACAGGTCAATCGGTTTAGCGGGTTACGGCTGGGGCTGAACGCGCCGGTTATTTCGCGCTCCAATTTTATCCTCAACCTCGGCCTGACCTACTGGAACACGGGCGTAGGTATGACCACCCCCGAACAGTCGCGGCTGTTTGGTGCGCTGGATCAGGGACTACGCTCAACGGGTATCAACGCCACCGTGTTCAAACCCCTCAATCTGAAGCATTTCCTGCTCATTCAGGCCAACGCCGATTTGAACGGTACGTACCAAAACCTGAGCGAGATAGACAGCCGGGGACTAACCTACAGCGGCACGGCCATTTACGGCTGGAAACCCTCCGACAACCTGATGTGGGGGCTGGGCGTAACGCGCACGTACCGCGCCGGGCAGGTGCTGCACATTCCGGTGGTGTTTTACAACCAGACATTTAACCCACGATGGGGCGTAGAAGCTGTGTTTCCGGCCAAAGCCAACCTCCGGCGCAATTTCGGCACCAGCGGGCTGCTCATGCTGGGCTACGAAATTGAAGGAAACGCTTATTTTCTGGGCAACACATCCACCCCGCAGGACCTGTATTTACGCCGGGGCGAGTTAAAGCCCCGCATTACCTACGAACGAAAACTGGCCGGGTTTATCTGGCTGTCGGCACAGGCGGGGGTGCGCTACAACTGGCGATTCGACGTGTTTGACACCCAAAACCCAACGGCGGGCGAGACACCCCGATTCAGCAATACACTCGGTACCGCGCCTTACGTCAACATCAGCCTGAACTTAGTCAGCCCCTGATTGGAATAGGGCGTATTCGCGTAGTAGTAGTATCCACTACGCACATATTGCCAGCGAAAGGCCAGTTTGCCATGTGCATAGCCAGTAAAAGTTGCCCCGGCTTTTCGGGCAGATAATCAGTGAGTCTGAAATAGACAACTCCAGGCGGGCGGTATCTGTCTTTGAATACCAACGTTCCCAAATCGCTATCGAAGGTCAGCACAATCCGATTCTCGGCGATAGCGTATTCCAGAACGGTCGTGTCAGGTATGCCACCGGCGAAAAAGCCGATATGCGTAATATCCCAGCCCGCCTGTTCTAATAATCGAAACGACGGCACTGGAAAGTTTTCATCGGCCAGCCATCGGAGGGTTGGCGGGTTCATGCGGCCTGATTGGTAGGAAGAGAATAAAAAACGTCATCCTTGATGGTGTCGAGCAAAAAGGCATACACGGCCTGAGTAGCTTCGGGGGGCAGTGTTGGATAGCTTTCGAAAAGCATTACATCTGTCCAGCCATCGGCCAGTCGGCCAAGAATCAGTTCAACCGAAATCCGGGTACCCTTGATAACGGGCTTCCCCTGCAAAATAGCCGGGTCGGAGTGTATATAGTCTTTCCAGTTCATGGCCCTATTTTATTTCTGATAAAACGAACCGGGTTGGGTATGGTTCCTGATCGCTGTTTATCTTGCTCCAAAACTACACGCTTATCTATGCGCCATCTGCTCTACGCCCTGCTCCTTGCCATCTCGCTGCCCACGCTGGCCCAACACCCCGCCCCTACCGTTGTCCTGCCCGAACGCGACCGGGCGCGGGTCATTGACGACATGCTCGATGACCGCTTCACGAACCTGCTGCCCCAGTTAATGCGTAAAAACGGGCTGGATATGTGGATCATTATCTCGCGCGAGTACAACGAAGACCCGGTGCTGAAAACCATGTTGCCCAGCACCTGGCTCTCCGCCCGCCGACGTACCATTATCGTCTTCTATGACAATGGCACAGAACTTGAGAAACTGGCCATTGCCCGCTACGATGTGGGAAAGCTGCTCAAAGGCGCGTGGGATATTGACGTGCGGCCCAATCAGTGGGAAGCCCTCGCCAAAATCATTGAAGACCGCAAACCAACCAAAATTGGGCTGAACTACTCCACTAACTACGCCCATGCCGACGGCCTTTCGGCCACCGAGCAGAAAGAGTTTCTGGAAAAACTGCCCGCCAGCTACCGCAGCCGCATTGTGTCGGCGGAGAACGTAGCGGTGGGCTGGCTCGAAACGCGGACGGAGAAGGAAATGACGCTCTATCCGATGATTTGCCGGTTGTCGCACGAGATTATTCAGGAAGGGTTTTCGGAAGCGGTTATTCAGCCCGGCGTGACCACCACCGACGACGTGGTGTGGTGGTTCCGGCAGCGCATTACCGAGCTGGGCTTAGACACCTGGTTTCACCCCACCGTTGACGTGCAGCGCGCCGATGCGAACGACTTCGAGCATCTGCGCACCTTCTCCAAACGGCCCGAGCAGCAGGTAATCATGCCCGGCGATCTGATACACGTCGATTTCGGGATTACGTACCTGCGGCTCAACACCGATCAGCAGCAACACGCCTATATCCTGCGCCCCGGCGAAACCGACGTACCGAATGCCATCAAGGCGGCATTTAAGCAGGGCAATCGGTTGCAGGAGATTCTAACGGAGCAGTTCGTGGCCGGAAAAACGGGCAACCAAATTCTACGGGCCGCCCTGCAACAAGCTGAAGTAGAAGGCATCAAAGGCACCATTTACACGCACCCCATCGGCGTTCACGGCCATGCCGCCGGACCAACCATTGGCCTGTGGGACCAACAAAAAGGCGTGGCTGGTTCGGGCGATTACCCGCTGATGGCCAACACGGCTTATTCCATCGAACTCAACGCAGCAGTCGAGCTTCCCGACTGGAAAAAGACCATCCGCATCATGCTGGAAGAAGACGGTTTCTTCGACGGAAAGACGTTTCGTTACATTGACGGTCGCCAAACTGAGATATATACGATCCCGCGCCGGTTGGAGTATGTCAGGTAGAGACCAGTACGCCGGGGCGGCATCATTGTGTCTCTACAATAAGACGAAATCCAGATAATTATCACGGTTGATGCCGGTAAACGTAGCATTGGGGTAGGTGTCGAGCCATGTTTTGGGTGGTTTACCAATTGCTTGCGTGTATTTGAACTCAAAACCCGCCAGTTGCCCACCCGATTCTTCTACATAGTCGAGTTCGGCACCGGTGTAGGTGCGCCAGAAATACGGATTTACGAAGCACCGCCGTACGCGTTGCGCTTGAATCGCTCCACAACCAGAAAATTCTCCCACAACGCACCCATATCATTGCATAAGTTGATCGGGTTCAGGTTGTTTATCAGTACGTTGCGAATGCCCAGGTCGTAGAAATAAATCTTATCCATTTTCACGATTTCCTTCCGCAGATTTCGGCTAAAACCGGACAGCCGAAAAATTACGAACGTTTTTTCGAGCAGGTCGATATAGGTCGCAACGGTGTCGCGACTGATTTGCAGGGTGTTGCTCAGTTCATTCAGCGATACCTCCGAGCCTACCCGAAACGCCAGCAACTGCAGCAGTTTACGGAGTTTGTCGGGGTAGCGCAGGTTAGCCAGGGACAGTATGTCGCGATACAGATACGACGCGCTCAGTTCCTGCAAATACGCAGCTTTGTCCCGCTGATTAGGCAGGCTGAACAACTCCGGGTAGGCTCCGAAAACAAGTTGATGGTCAAGTAATTGACGCAACTCGAACGAATTATACTGCGCCCGCAGTTCGGTAGTGGCAATGGGGTAAAGTGTGTACGTCCGGGTGCGGCCCGTAAGCGGTTCTTTGGTCTGATTGGCCAACTCGAACGACGACGAACCCGTTACGATAATCTTGAGGTTGGGTAGCCCATCGTGCAGAATTTTCAGGTTAATGCCCACGTCAGGAACGCGCTGTGCTTCGTCGATAAACAACAGGTCATAGCCGTCAACCAGCAGCTTCATCTGCTCCAGATTCCGACTCGACAGCACATCGGTGTAACGGAGTTCGTCGGCGTTGATACTGAGTTTTCGTCCCGGAAAATCGGCCAGTAGCTGTTGTACCAGCGTTGTTTTGCCAACCTATCGGGCGCCGTGTAGCACAATAATTTTATGTGAACTGGTCAGGCCGTTCCGAATGTCGGCAGTAATTGAGCGGACTAACATTGATTTCGTAAGTTAACTGGCGAAATTCGCGCTAATTCTTTCGGAGTGTGAAAATTACTGACGCCAGTGAGACGGAAGGTGTTCCATCTCTACGTGTTCCTCCGCCAGTTATCCAGCAGCACCGCCGTGGCAATACCAACATTGAGCGATTCGGCGTCGCCGTAGCGGGGGATGGTAACGCGCTGCGTGACGAACGGCGCGACTTCCGGGCCGATGCCGTTCGATTCGTTACCCATGACCAGATAACCACCCGGCGCAAACGGCAGCGTGTGCGCATCGGCCCCGCCCAGAAACGCGCCGTAAACCGGCATCTTCCCGCCCGGCACGCCCGCTGCTTCGCGCAGGAATCCGGCCACGTCGCCGTACCACCACTGCACCCGCGTAAACGAGCCTTTGCTGGCCGAAATCACTTTGGGGTTATAGACATCGGCGGTGGTGTCGGAGCAGAGAATCTTGCGAACGCCGTACCAGTCGGCAATACGCAGGATGGTGCCAAGGTTACCAGGATCGCGCACGTCGTCGAGAATCAGCGCGATTTCGCCGGGGTTAGCCACTAACGGGCAGTTCTCTTTCGTTTTCACCACAGCAAGGGCCGCATTGTTGCTATCGAGCGTACCGATGCGGGTGAGGTCGGCTGCCGACACGATTTCGACGGGCGTTCGTTGGCGGTCTGTCAGGTTGGCGTTTTCTTTGTAGAATACTTCGGTAGCTACGACTAACTCAATAGCAAAATCGGATTGCAGCACCTCCTGAACGCTCTTGGCCCCTTCGACCAAAAACGAACTGTGCTGCTGCCGGTATTTCTTTTGATGCAGCGACCGAATGTAGCTGGCCTGATTTTTTGAGAACATGACAATGATGTATGATATAGGATGTGTTGGTACGCCGAAGCGGATATATGACAGGCTTCGCGGCCATACATCATGCATCCGCTTCGGGGCACCGATACATCATAGACTGACCAATTACGCTGCTTTATTTTTCCTGCTATTCCTCACCTCCTGCCTGAGTACCAAACAGCTGGAAGGCAACAAATACCTGCTCACGGCGCAGAACGTGCGGGGTAGTCGGAGCATACCGACCGACGAACTCGAAAGCCTGATTCCGCAAAAAACCAACCGGCGCATTCTGGGACTGCCCATTACGCCCGCCCTCTGGTTTTATCGGTTCGGCCAGCAAAGCTATAACTGCGAAGCCGCCCTTCGGAATTTACAGGAAAAAACCTCCGAATTTGACAGTCTCAGCGACCAGCTTACCGACTCGGCCAACGTGAACAGCGATACCGACGTCCGGCTCCGCAAACTAAACCGACGCTACGCCCGCCAACTGAACCGACTGCGGCTGCGGGCTGAAGAAGGCAACTGGCTCATGCGGAGTCTCGGCGAGCCGCCCAGCTATTTTTCCGAAGCCGATGCCCGCACCAACGCACTAAAAATACGCGAGTACGTAACCAACAAAGGCTTTCTAAATGCGCAGACCACCTACCGGCTCGATACGCTGCTTCGGCGGCAGATCCGGGTCAACTACGTCGTCACCGAAAACAACCCGTTCTATATCCGCACCGTTGACTACGAAATTGCCGACCCGCGCATCGACTCCATTGTGCGGCAGTTACTCAACAAGTCAGCGCTGCGTACCGGTATTCGCTTCGACGTCAACAACCTGGCCACCGAACGCATCCGTATCGAATCGCTGCTGCGCGACCGGGGTTACTACGGCTTTTCGCGGCAGTACGTCCGGGCTACCGACGTGGACACCACGCGCCGGTTTATGCGGGTGTCGGGGCAGGACTCACTTCAGCGCAGTCTCGATTTGTACGTGCAGATTCTGAACCCACCGGGCAAATCAGCGCACCCGGTCTATACCTTCGGGGGCGTCACGGTCCGCATTGACGGTAGTCAGGAAGCAGGTGCTGCCGGTCCGGTTCCGGCAACCATTAGTCTGGCCGATACTACCCGCCAAAACGGAATTGCTTACCTCCGCAACGGACGCGACATCTCGACGCGGCTTTTAGACAGTAAAATTCGGATCCGGCCCGGTACGCTGTACAGTCAGTTCGATTACCGCGATACGCAGCGGCAGTTATTTTTGCTGAATCAGTTCAAGTTCGTGAATGTCAACTTTACCGATACCACCAACCGGCGGCTGCAAACGCTCATCACGGCCTCGCCCTTAGACAAGTACGAATACTCCTTTGAGGGCGGCCTTTTTGTCCTATACCAGAATCAAAGTAGTTATCCCGGTCCGTTTGCTAACCTGACGTTTCGGGTACGTAACCTGTTTGGAGGACTGGAAACGCTCGAAACCAGCGTTCGATACGGCTTTGAAGCGCAGACTGGTTTCAGCAACTCAACAACCACAGACGCATCAAGGGCATACCGGGCTACGGAAATTGGGGTGACAACATCGCTGATTTTCCCGCAGATTCTTTTCCCGGGCGGGGTACGTTTTCGATTTACGCCGTATGCCCCGCGCACACAGGTCAGTCTGGGTTTTACCAATACCCGCCGGCCCGATTTTCAGCGGTCGCTGCTACGGGCTACAATGGCTTACAACTGGCAAAGCAGCCCGGCCAGACAGTTTAGTTTTCTGATTGCCGACATCAACCTCATCAACGCAGGCCAGGGCGGAAACGATACCATCAGCAACCAGTTTGAGGAACTGCTTAACCGCGATCAGGCTCTGGGCGGTACGCTGTTCCGTAGTTTTCGGCGGTCATTTGCGTCGGGTGTCAGCATGGCTTATACGTACAACACCAACGTAATTGGACAAAACCGACGCGCCAACTTTCTGCGGGCCATAGTCGAGTCGGGCGGTACAACACTGAACCTATTCTCAAACCGGCAGGTACAGCGGTTTTTTAACCCGCAGGGTACCGACAGCACGGGGCTGCAATACTACAAATACCTCCGATTTTCGGTTGACTACCGGCACTACATCCCACTACGATCCCGTACTACGCTGGCGTTTCGCATTAACACCGGTTTGGTTTATGGGTATGGGGCCAACGGCGGTCCGGCTCCCTACGAGAAACTGTTTTTTGCCGGGGGCAGCAACAGCATCCGGGCGTGGCTGCCGCGCCGGTTAGGACCCGGCTCGGCTTTTCCTCAGCCGTCAACGAATAAACCGGGGCAACCCGCCATAAGCAGCGACGCTGACCGGGAGGGTCAACTTCTGTATACCTTCGAGAAGCCGGGCGATATACTTATCGAGGGTTCTGCCGAACTGCGCGGGCGGCTCTTTAAACTGGTAGCCGATGTGGACGGAGCTATTTTCATCGACGCGGGCAACGTCTGGCAATTGCCCGGCAAAGGGTCAGCACCCGGCAGTGAGTTTCGGTTCAGTTCGTTCGTACCGCAGATTGCGGTGGGTACGGGTGTGGGACTGCGGCTCAACTTCTCGTTCTTCATCATCCGCTTCGACGGCGGCATCAAAGTCTGGGACCCCGCCCGACAGTACGTCAACAGCGAGGGTATGGCTATTGATGACCGGTTTATTCTACCGAAATTCTCGTTCAGCAAACTCTCTAAAGGCCCAAACCCACTGGTCGTGAATTTCGGCATTGGCTATCCGTTTTGAGGACCATTAACCAATTTTAACGGGCATTTTCTGCCAAAATGACAGGTTAGCCCGCCATTTCTTCGTAAATTTGACGTCTCACTGGTCAATCTGCTAACCGACCAAACACTATGACGCTTATCCCTGAATTAACAATCCTGCAACCGGCCGACAAAGAAGACCTTGACCTGCCCCGGACGCTGGAAGACGAACTGACTACCAGCAAAAAACGGCTCTATATCGAGAGCTACGGCTGTCAGATGAACTTCGCCGACAGCGAGATTGTGGCTGCCGTGATGCGCAACGCCGGTTTTGCCACAACCGCCACCGCCGAAGACGCCGACGTGATTTTTCTCAACACCTGCGCCATCCGCGAGAACGCTGAGCAGAAAGTGCGTAACCGGCTCAAACACCTCACCGGCCTGAAACGCAACAAGCCGGCGTTACTCGTCGGGCTGCTTGGCTGCATGGCCGAGCGGCTCAAAACCAACCTCCTCGAAGAAGAAAAAGTGGTGGACATCGTGGCTGGTCCCGATGCCTACCGTGATATTCCAAAGCTGGTCGAAGAAGCCGAATCGGGGCAGAAAGCGGTAAATGTGTTTCTCTCCCGCGAGGAAACCTACGCCGACATTGCGCCCATCCGGCTCAACTCCAACGGCGTAACGGCCTTTGTCTCCATCATGCGCGGCTGCGACAATATGTGCAGTTTCTGCGTGGTACCCTTCACGCGGGGCCGCGAACGCTCCCGCGACCCGCACAGTATCATCCGCGAGTGCGAACAGCTTTTTGCCGATGGCTACCGCGAAGTAACGCTACTGGGGCAGAACGTGGATTCGTACAAATGGGGGGAAGGGGAGAAAAGGGAAGAGGGAAAATCCCTTTCGCCCCCCTCCTCCCCTTCTTCCCTTCTCTCCGTCAATTTCGCCAACCTGCTTGAACTGGTCGCGCAGATTCATCCCGATTTGCGGGTTCGGTTCAGTACGTCGCACCCCAAAGACATTACCGACGACGTACTGTACGCCATAAAACGGTACGACAACGTCTGCAACTACATTCACCTGCCCGCCCAAAGTGGCAACAGCCGGGTGCTGAAACTGATGAACCGGACTTACGACCGGCCCTGGTACATCAGCAAGATTGATCGCATCCGCGAAATTCTGGGCGAGGACTGCGGCATATCGACTGATATGATTTCGGGATTCTGCACCGAGACAGAAAACGAGCATCAGGAATCGCTGTCGCTGATGGACTACGTGAAGTATGATTACGCCTACATGTTTGCCTACTCCGAGCGGCCCGGTACGCTGGCGGCCAAAAAATACGCCGACGACATTGCGGAAGACGTAAAGAAACGGCGGCTGAACGAAATCATTTCCCGGCAGTTACAACACTCATCGGCCCGTAACCAACGCCACATCGGTCAGGTGCAGCGGGTGCTGATTGAGGGGCGTTCCAAACGCTCCGACGCGGATTTGAGCGGTCGTAATGACCAGAATAAAATGGTGGTTTTTCCGGCAGGAAATCATCAAAAAGGCGATTATGTCAACGTGGTAGTGACCGAGTGTAGTTCAGCCACGCTGCGAGGAATCGTTGTTTAGATTGCGCATTGGCTGACGTGGGCGTGGCCCCCGCCCGCGTCAGCCAACTGTAAACCGAATAAACAAAAGAATGAACAATCAGGAGATACAATCCATAAAGCAGCGATTCGGGATTATTGGTAGTGCGCCGGGGCTGAACTACGCCATCAACGTGGCCATGCAGGTAGCGGCTACTGACCTGACGGTGCTGATAACGGGCGAGAGTGGCAGCGGTAAAGAGTCGTTCTCCAAGATTATCCATAGCCTGAGCAGCCGCAAACATGGGCAGTTTATTGCCATCAACTGCGGAGCCATTCCCGAAGGCACCATAGATTCGGAGCTGTTCGGCCACGAGAAAGGCTCGTTCACGGGCGCGCTCGATGCCCGCAAAGGCTATTTTGAAACAACGAACGGCGGCACTATTTTCCTGGACGAAATCGGCGAAATGCCCATCGGTACGCAGGCGCGGCTGTTGCGGGTGCTGGAAAACGGCGAGTTCATCCGGGTTGGTTCGTCCAAGACGCAGAAGACCGACGTGCGTGTGGTAGCCGCTACCAACGTCAACCTGATGGACGCTGTGGATAAAGGCAAATTCCGCGAAGACCTGTACTACCGGCTCAACACCGTACCTATTTACGTACCGCCCCTGCGCGAACGCGGCACCGATATTGAACTGCTGTTCAGAAAGTTCACGACCGATTTTGCCGAACGCTACCGCATCGAACCGCTGCAACTGACCGAAGCCGCTAAGCGGATGCTGACGAGTTATCCGTTTCCAGGCAATATCCGGCAGCTCAAGAACATGGCCGAGCAGATTTCTATTCTCGAATCGGAGCGGAACGAACCCATCGAAGCCGACGTGCTGGCTAAATACCTCCCGCAAAATCAACGACAGCCAAGTAAGGCATTGTCGCTGCTGGGCGGGGGGCAGGCGGGCGAGAGTTTTTCGGAGCGAGACCTGCTGTATAAAGTCCTGTTCGACATGCGCCGGGACATGAACGATTTGAAACGGCTCGTGCGCGACGCTCTCGGCAACGGACACGACGGGCGGCAGATTCTGCATAACAACCGCGACCTATTCGATTCCATTCAGCCCGAAGCCGACCACACTGCCGAGGCCACCCGCTACCTGCCCGCGCCCGTTACGCCCTCCCGGCCCGACTGGGACCATAACGACTACAACGGGTCTGACCGCAACGCGCCACCCGAGGAAAGCTACGGCAGCCACCCGCCAGTGCAGTACTTCGATGATACCGACGGCGATATCAACGACGTTACGGTAGAGGACGTGGCCCACGAAACCGAAGACGACGAATCGCTTTCGCTGGAGCGGCAGGAGAAAGAGATGATTCAACGGGCACTCCGGCGCAACAACAACAAACGCAAATACGCAGCCCAGGCCCTCGGCATTTCGGAACGAACGCTCTATCGAAAAATCAAACAGTATGAACTCGACGAAGAGTAAATCTTTAGTGAAAAGCGAAGAATTGGTACGCCGAAGCGGAAGAGTGAAGAACGCGGTGATTAGGCGATTAGTGATAGCGTTCTTCGTTCTGAACACTACACTCTTCGCTCTAACCTCCTGCGGTATCTATTCCTTTACCGGCACCACACTCTCACCGGACATCAAGACCGTGACGGTCAATAACTTTACGCTGGCTACGGCGGGCGGACCTGCCAACCTGCCGCTGACCTTTAACGAGAAACTAAAGGAGTATTACCAGCGATATACCAACCTGAAAGTGATACCCAACAACGGCGATATGCTGCTGGAGGGCAATATTACGGGCTACGACCTGCTGGCCATTGCGCCCACAGCTTCTGACCAGGCGGGCGTGAACCGGCTTCAGATTACGGTACTGGTGCGCTTTTATAACAATAAGGACGAGACCAAGAATTTTGAGCAGTCGTTCTCGTTTTATCAGGATTTTCCGCAGAGTCAGACACTGAGCCAGAACGAAGCGCGGCTGGTGCCTAAAATTCTCGACCAGATTGTTCTGGACATTTTCAACAAAACTGCCGCCGACTGGTAACCATGACCATTGCTATCATGCAACCTTATTTCCTACCCTACATCGGGTATTTACAACTGATGAATGCGGTGGATACCTTTGTTCTGTACGACGACGTAGCATTCATAAACCGGGGCTGGATTAACCGGAACCGGCTGCTGATAAACGGGCAGGAACACCTTTTTACCGTACCCCTGCGCGACGCCAGCCAAAACAAACGCATAAACGAGGTGCATCTGGCCGACGACCCGAAGTGGCGCGGCAAGCTGCTCAAAACCATTGAGCAGGGGTACCGTAAAGCCCCTAATTACGCAACGGTCATGCCCCTAACCGAAAAAATAATCAATTTTGCGACTGACTCCATCGCCGATATGTGCTGCAATAGTCTGATTGAACTGAACCAATATCTGGGCATCGACACCCGGCTTGTTCCGGGTTCGGCGGTTTATGCTAACGGCAACCTGAAGGCGCAGGAACGGATTATCGATATTTGTCGGCAGGAAAACGCCACGCGGTATATCAATCCAATTGGCGGGCAGGAACTGTATAACAAAGCGGCTTTTGCCGAACAGGGCATGACCCTGAATTTTATGCAGTCTAACGCCACCCCCTATCCACAACTGAAACAACCCGATTTTATGCCCTGGCTCTCCGTCCTCGACGTGCTGATGAACAACGACGTTGCGGCCACGCGGGCCATGCTGGGGAATTTTGAGTTAGTGTAATTTTGAATGAGTGAATGAGAGAATGACAGAATAGTTGCTGACGCAAATGCACTGACGTCCGAAGTATTCACTCATTCACTCATTCACAATTCACTCATTAAAAATATGGCAAAAGTTGTAATTTTCGGGGTGATGGACACGGCTGAACTGGCCCATTTCTACCTCACCCACGACTCCGAACATGACGTAGCGGCCTTTACCGTCAGCCGCGACTATCTGGAAAACGCCGAATTTCACGGCCTGCCGGTCGTAGCGTTCGAGGACGTCGAGACGGTATATCCTCCAGAGGAGTACCACTTCTTCGCGCCGATGACGGGGCGGGGCATGAACAAAAATCGCGAACGGATTTATCTCGAAGCGAAGGCCAAAGGGTATTCGTTCATCTCTTACGTGAGCTCCAAAGCCACGACCTTCGGCAACGAGATTGGCGAGAACTGCTTCATCCTCGAAGACAATACCATCCAGCCGTTTACCACCATCGGCAACAACGTGGTACTCTGGAGCGGTAACCACATTGGCCATCACGGGCAGATAAAAGACCACGTCTTTTTCACCTCGCACGTAGTCATGTCGGGCCACTGCATTATTGAACCATACTGTTTTTTTGGCGTTAACAGCACCATCCGCGACTTTCTGCACATCGCCACCGGTACACTCGTAGGCATGGCGTCGGCTATTTACAAAGACACCGACGAGTGGGGCCTGTACATCGGCAACCCCGCCAAAAAGCTCCCCAAACCAAGTTACGAAGCGTATTGAAAACCATTCTTTTCATTGGCCATGATGCCAACCGGGCGGGGGCGCAGCTTGTTCTGCTGAACCTGATGCGGCTACTCAACGCAGAGGGCTACCAGATGCGGCTGTTGCTGGGCGATGGTGGGCCACTGCTAAATGAGTACCGGTCTATCTGCCCCGTTACGCTCTGGCCATCGCCCAGCCCGTACGTGGTTAACACCGTTGCTGACAAAGTTTTGTGGAAACTCGGCCTGTGGCCATCCATGCGCGAGCAGCAAACCGCTAAACACCGGCAGCAAATTCAGTCAGAACTGGGGCTGGATACCGTCGATCTGGTGTTTGTCAATACCGTGACGAGCAGCCGCTGGTTTTGCCAGCTCGATATTCCTGCCAAAACACCCGTTGTTACGTTTGTGCATGAACTGGCCATGTCGGTCAGGATGTACACGCAGCCCGACGAGTTGGCGCAGCTGCTGGTACGAACCAACCGGCTGCTGGCCGTATCGGCCTTTACGGCGCGGTATTACGAAACCGTACACGGGGTTGATTCGGCAAAAATTACGCAGTTTACGCTCATCGACGTGCCTACGCTGGAGCAGGGCGTTGCACGGGCGAAGGCGTCTGACGCGCCATTGGCAGTTGACTTACCCGCCGATGCACAGATTGTGGGCGGCTGTGGTAATGCCGAATGGCGAAAAGGAACGGATTTGTTTGTGATGATGGCCCGGCAGGTAATTGGTGCGGCCAATCCTGATGGCACGTTTGCCAACCACGTCCATTTCGTATGGGTCGGTATTCCGCCCGGCACCCTCTGCGACGATCTGCTGCTCGACATCGACAAAGCAGGGCTGACGGGTCGCGTTCACCTGATTGCGCCCACGCCCGATGTGCTACAGTACATATGCCGGTTTAACGTCTTTATGCTCTGTTCGCGCGAAGACCCGTATCCGCTGGTCGTGTTCGAGGCTGGTTTATGCGGGGTACCGGTGGTGGCCTTTGCCGGTGCCGGTGGCTCGCCCGAACTCATCGGTACCGATGGCGGTATAGTGGTTCCGTACCTCGATATAGACGCTATGGGTCGCGCCACGCTCGGTTTGATCGACCAACCCGAAAAAGCCCAAAAGATGGGGCAGCGGCTGGGCGAAAAAATCCGGCAGCAACATCCCGCGCAACAAAGTATCCAGACCCTCGTAACTTTGTTCAATGAGTTGTAAAGACATATTCAATACATGAATTACAGATTATGATTCAACTGTGCAGGTATTCATAATTCATCCGCATCGGCGTACCGATTCATAATTAACTACATGACCCTTGCTTTTACCATTTGTTCGGTCAACTACTTAGCGCAGGCGCGTACCCTTGGCAATTCGCTTCGGCAAACGAATCCTGATGTTCGGTACGTCATTGGGCTGGTCGATAAGCTGAGCGTGGCCAACCTGCCGCCCGATGTGATGCCCGGATATGACCTGCTGGAAGTCGATCAGATTGGTATTCCTGATTTTGGGGCCATGTGCAACCGCTACGACATTACCGAGCTGAACACGGCGGTAAAACCATTTTATATCGACTTCCTATACAATCAATACCCGGACGCCACCGAGGTCATTTATTTCGATCCCGACATCATTATTTTTCAGCCATTGACAAAACTGATTGCCGATCTGCATACGTACAGCATCGTGCTGACGCCCCACACCTGCTCACCCACCCCCGACTGGGAACGCCCCAACGAACAGCACCACCTGAACACAGGTATCTTTAACCTCGGCTTCATTGGGCTGCGTCGCGACGATACCGCCCGGCAGTTTGTAAACTGGTGGAAAGACCGGCTCGTGTATGAGTGCCGCATCGACCTGTGCGCGGGTTTGTTCGTCGATCAGCAGTGGGTCAACTTTGTACCGGTCTATTATGATAACGTCCTGATTGAACACCACCCTGGTTATAACGTGGCTTACTGGAACCTCCACGAACGAATAGTTACCACCGACGATACCAATAACTGGCTCATTACCAACCCCTCGACCAATCGAACCGAACCCCTGCAGTTTTTTCATTATAGTGGATACAACCCCTACCAGCCCGGCGAGGTCTCTAAATACCAGACCCGGTTTGCGTTTGCCGCAGTAACTGACACCGGAAAAACTGAAACGAGAACGGCCCGGCCTGATGTTCTTCCCCTGTTTGACTTGTACCGCGAGCAACTGTTGCTGAATTACAACGACCAGTATCGGCAGTATCCATGCGTTTATATCAAACCGCCGGTAGTACTACGTTATCGGCGTGTGCGAAAACTGCTGAACGGTCCGCTACACCGACTCATCGCGTTACTCGAATCGTAGAAATATATGCCCTTACAGTCTCTTAAACCAATTCCAGCCCGTGCGCTCTGGACGTACCGATACCATAAATACATCCACATTATTGGTAAATTCTGGTCGTATCGTCGCAAATACTGGAATCTTCGTCTGCTGAAAGCAAAAATGGGTAGCCGCCCGCTCGTTGCTATCATACTGTCTGAGCAGATGGGCGACATTATTGCCTGCGAACCCGTAGCCCGCGAGGTACGTCGGCGTCACCCCAACGGGTATATTGTCTGGGTTGTGCGTCAGGCCTATGCTGACCTGGTGAAGCACCACCCCGACCTGGACGGCTACCTGATTGAGAAATGCCCCAGCGAACGCATGTACCTACTCAACTCGGGTATTTATGACGTGGTCTATAACATGCACATCTCGCATCGCAAGTGCAAATACTGCCCTGAGGATCCCGTTAATCCCACCGCCGACCAGATTGGGCTGAATTTTGACAACTACTACGACCGGGGTGATTTACTCTACATTTTCTCGCAGGCAGCTGGGCTACCCGCCCTCACCGACGAACCCAGAATGTATATACCGACGGAGGTAAAACAGCGGGTAGCTGCCCTAAACCTGCCGCCCCACGCCATTGTCATCCACTGTCAGTCGAGCCATGTCATGCGCGACTGGCCCGCCGATCACTGGAACCGACTTGTGCAGTGGCTTCTCGACACCTATCCGTATGCCATTGTCGAAATCGGGCTGGCCCCCGTCGTGACCAGTAAAGACGGCCGGTTCTATACTCTGTGCGGGCAGTTAAGTCTGCTGGAAACCGCCCAAGTAATTGGTCAGGCGGGGTTGTTTGTGGGTATAGACAGCGGTCCGGCGCACATGGCTAACGCAACAGGTACGGAAGGTGTAATTCTGCTGGGGCAATTATTCGATTTTACGGATTATCTCCCTTACTCAGGCCGCTACAAACGGGGCGAAGGGGTTACCATTCTCAACGATTTTGGTAAACCCTGCGTTGAATTGCCGTTCAACTGGGTTCAAACAGCCGTTGCAGAGCGTTTAGGTCAACCAAAACTCGTATGAAACAAACCGAAGAGGTCAGCGTGGTTGTGGTCATTCCGGTCTATAAGCCCACCCTAACCGATCACGAACGAATCTCCTTTATCCAATGTGTGCATGTGCTGGGCCGGTACCCCATAGTGCTGATTGCCCCCCACTCGCTCAACATTTCAGAATACCAAAAACTATACGCACCTTTGTGTGAGTACCGATTTAATGACAGCTATTTTTCTGATATACAGGGATATAACAAACTGATGTTATCAGAAGAATTCTACGAAGCATTTACCAGCTACGAATATATGTTGATCCACCAGTTGGATGCTTTTGTGTTTAGCGACAAACTGGAAGCCTGGTGTCGGCGGGGGTATGATTACGTTGGGGCGCCCTGGCTGCGCGACCGGGATTTTACCGGCTGGCGCGACAAGATGGGGTTCTGCATCAGGCAACGGGTGGCTACCTGGCTCGATCTGAAAAAAGCCGACGGCGTAACCCCGCGCGAAATTGTGAACCTTAACGGCGTGGGTAATGGCGGGCTGTCGCTTCGGCGCGTACCGGCTCTTTTGCGGGCTTTGCAGAAAAACCGCGCCAAACTTAACCTATACACCGGGGCCAGTCGGCATGAATACAACGAAGATGTTTTTTGGGGTATCGAAGTAAATCGGCATTGGCCTGTTTTACGTATTCCATCATACCGGAAGGCACTGCATTTTGCCATTGAGTTCTTCCCAGACCGGGCCGTAACACATTACAATCGGGGTGAATTACCGTTTGGCTGTCATGCCTGGGATATTCATGGCACCGACTTCTGGCGGCCAATTTTTGCCCGGTATGGTCATCACATCTAATTTCGCCTTTCATACGTAGTCTGATACTATGAACCACGCTATCCAACCCACTACCTCCATTGCTCTATGCACCTTCAACGGAGCAGATTACCTCTCCACGCAATGGGCAAGTTTGCTGGCACAGGAACAACTGCCGGACGAGGTTGTCGTTTGCGACGATCAATCGACCGACGGGACGGTGGCTCTGTTACACCGTTTAGCCGCGCAGAGTCCCTTCCCAGTGCGTATTCTAAAAAACCCCGTTCGGTTGGGTTACAACAAGAACTTCGAAAAGGCTCTGCTTGAATGCACCAGCGATCTCATTTTCATCTGTGATCAGGACGACGCCTGGTTTCCCGACAAAATTAAGACAATGGCTCGTTTTATGGTTGACCACCCTGACATCGAAGCCGCTTTTTGCGACGCCTGGGTTACCGATGAACAGTTACAGGAACGCCAAAGCCGATTCTGGGAGTGGGTTCGGTTCGATACAGCTACCCGTTCGCGCTGGCAGTCGGGCGAGATGATGGAAGTCATGCTGGATGGCAATCGGGTTATGGGTTGTGCTACTGTTCTACGAAGTTCGTTTCTGGCTAACGCCCTGCCCGTGCCGGAGTCCGTACCAGGCTACATTTACGACGGCTGGCTCGGTTTAGTAGGGGCAGCCCGGCATTCGGTGGCGTTTATTGACGAGCCACTGCAACTCTACCGCACCCACCCCCAGCAACAGGTTGGCGTACGCGAGAGCGATGAGGTTGTGGAACGCGTTCGGCTTCTGGATAGGTTTGGCCGCCAGCGGGAAAAAAAACTGGCTCCGTTGCGCGAAAAACAAAGTCAGTTGGCCGTCATCAACAAGTTGCTGCGAAACCGACTAAACAACAATGCTCCCGGTCTGGCTGCCCTAAGACGGCGTTTATCCCACTTTACCATGCGCAGTTGTCTGCCACATAAGCGACACCGGCGCATTGGTCCGGTGCTGGCCAGTCTGCGCGAAGGCAATTACCAGCGTTACGCCGATGTGTCGGCCAACTGGTACGCGCCCTACCTGGCCGCGCTGGGCGATATTCTCGAATAAAAAATCCACCTGTGCTTCTTACCCTCTGTACCATACATCAGCTGCCGCAGGCGTTTGCCCTTGCCAGCAGTTTCTGTCGATATAATCCGGCATCCAACACGACAACCCATGACATATTGATTGGTCTTGCCGACAACCCCGATAACCTGCCCAATGGCTTTGTATCGCCCTATCCGCTGCTTTTTCTACGCGATATGCTCCCCACCAGCCAGTTAACTACTCTATCGGATCAGTACACGCCGGTTGAGTTTGTGGCCGCCTGCAAACCGCTGTTCATTGCCGAAGCCCTCCGCCGATACCCGCTGGTCAATCAATTTGTGTATGCTGACCCAAACGTTCTGTTTTTGAGCAATATAACTCCTGTATGGTTAGTATTATCGTCGGCAAATATCCTGCTGACTCCCCACCTCACCGGCTCGCCCGCTACGGGTCCAGCGCCCGCAAAAACGGGCTCAACTACCCTGCGACCCACCGAGAGTCACCTTCAGAACGTGGGGCTGTACAGCAGCGATTTTATAGCGTTTCGGCGTTCAGACGAAACCCAACGGATGCTGGCCTGGTGGCAGGACCGCGTTACCAATCGCACTTTCATTAACTTTTGCGCAGGTCTGTGTCTGGATCAGATCTGGCTTATGCACGTACCGGTCTTTTTTCGGGAGGTGGTCGTCGTCAACAATCCGGGCTGGCACGTAGCCCTCTGGAACCTGTTTGAACGGCAGTTGCAACAAACCGAAACCGGCTGGCACGTACATGATACCGGTGAAGCTGCTCAACCACTTTTGTTCATCAATACCAAAGGTCTGCTCAACGCAGACGAGGGACTTTTTACGCAGCTCGATCAGCCCGCTATCCGGCAACGCTCCGGGGTTAATTTGCTAATACAGCACTACCGAAGCACCCTCGCCAGCAGGCAAATGAACTTGCTGACCGCGGTAGCTCCGGCCTATGGAACTCAGCCATTACCCATAATTTTGCGGGGCTGGCGGCAGCGGGTTGTGCAGTCGATGCGGGCCGCAACGAGCTTTATTGACCGGGTACCGTTGCCTTCTGTTCCGTAAGTCAGTCGGCTTGACCAACGGCTCGGATCACGGATTTGTTAAAAAAAATGACGAGTTTTGCGGCTCAAATTCTGAGAAAAATACAAACCCGCAGACCGGGAATTATCCAACCATGAACGTGCTTTTCGATCATCAGGCCTTTACCGGTACGCCCTATGGGGGCGTTTCCCGCTACTTTTTCGATCTCATGCGGTCGTTTGTTAGTATGCCCGGTATTACGTTCGATCTGTCGCTGCGGTTATCCAACAACGAATACCTCAATCAGTCGTCGCTTAGCAAACACATACGCTACCCAGCCTTTGCCGGGTCGCCCAGCGTAAACCGGGCGGCTTCGCTCCTAAATCGGCAAAACAGTCGGCAAAAAATCAAAGCAGGTCAGTTTGACGTATTTCACCCTACACAGTACCACCAATACTTTCTGGATATTCTTGGCAGCAAACCATTTGTCGCTACGTTTTACGACGCCACCAACGAACGCTATGCCGAGCAATATCCACACATTTTTGGCGGTCATTACGAGACCCGAAAAGCTGTTTTACAACAGGCCAGCCGTATTATTGCAATTTCGGAATTTTCTAAAGAAGAGTTACTGAGATACTTTCCGGTAGAAGCCAACAAAATCGATATTATTCACCTTGGTACTACCTTAGGCGAACACCGGGCGGCTGCGGCTGCGCTACCCCGCCCGCTGGCAGCTCCCTATTTGCTCTTTGTGGGTAAACGGGATTTTTACAAGAATTTCGACGGGTTTTTCCGGGCTATTCAGCCACTAATGCACCGCCACCCTGATCTGCACCTGATCTGCGCCGGGAGCGGGCAGTTTCGCCCCGACGAACAGGCTCTTTTTCAAGCGGCTCATCTCGATAGCCGGGTGCATTACCGGACTTTTACCGACGTTACGTTGCTGAATCTGTACCAGCATGCCGAAGCGTTTGTGTTTCCATCGCTTAACGAGGGGTTTGGTATCCCGGTACTCGAAGCCTTCATTGGCGGTTGTCCGGCGGTATTGAGTAACCGGAGTTCGCTGCCCGAAGTAGCCGCCGATGCTGCCGTTTATTTCGACCCCGATCAGGACGAATCCATCGCAGAAGCCATAGAACGGGTACTGACTGACAGTTCATTACGGGCGAGTCTGCGCAAAAAAGGCACCGACCGTCTGAGTCAGTTCTCATGCGACAAAACCGCCCGGCAAACCCTCGCCGTTTATCAATCGCTTTGCTAACAGATGTTTAGTTTAACGCCCCACCTCCGTAAGTTTGTTACGCAGCCATACCACCGCGTTCCCCAAAACGACAGTGACCGTGCAGCGTATCCGAAGCTGACCGTTGTTACGCCCTCGTTCAATCAGGTCGAGTATCTGGAACGAACCATCCTGAGCGTACTCAACCAGCAGTATCCAAATCTCGAATATTTCATTATCGACGGCGGCTCAACCGATGGCAGCGTTGAGCTGATTAAACAGTACGAACCCTACCTGTCCGGTTGGGTGAGCGAAAAAGACCGTGGGCAGGCCGATGCCATCAACAAAGGATTTCAGCGCGCCACCGGCGACTACGTAGCGTTTCAAAACTCTGACGATGTATATGCACCTGGCAGCTTTACTCAGGTAGCCCGCGCCTGGCGTGAAACACCCAACGTGGATGTTTTTTTTGGAAATTTATGCATCATCGACGAGCAGGACGTTATTCTGGAAGAAATGCGTACGCTGCCTTTTTGTGCCGAGTGTCAGGTACACGAGGGAATGCAGGTATTTGGTCAGTCGCTGTTTATCCGGCGGGCGTTGTTGCAACAAACGGGCTTTCTCGACGAATCACTTCAGTTTGTTATTGATTATGAACTTGTTACACGCCTTGGCATCCAGCCTGGCGTCCGGTTCCGGCAGCTTCCTCAGTTTTGGGGTGGCTTCCGGGTACAGCCCGACGCCAAAACGTCAACCATCGGCCACGTAGGGCTGGCCGAACATGAGCAGATAAAGCACAAGTATAGCCCGTTGCTTTCAAGTCGGGTAAATGGGCGCATATGGCGTTTATACTGCCGCTTTCGCAAATTAACGGGTTTTGTAATACAGAGCGAGTGGGGGTACATACGTCATAGGTATCAGTTGAGTAGGGCCAGAAAGTAAGTAAACAAGACCATGAAAACGTTTTTTCGCCTTATAGAGGATGTCAATTTGATGCGGATGGTCGTAGGTATCTGTATTGTTGTTGACGGCTATCCAATCATTTTCTTTTTCCGGGAAACACTCAAACTGGCACCAGGTAGCACCGTATTCACGGCGCTCATACTGGCAGGTGGGTTGGTATTGATGGTTCCGTTTACGGCACTACGCCGGTTGTACCGACCCAATATGACCATGTTCTGGCTCGGAATGGGCTTTATTGCCCTGTCTATTTTCTACATGTTTTTCTACAATGGGCATGCGGCCAGTTTTGATGATTATGGAAGGGATTTGCTCTATTACGTGTATATCCTGCTCTTTCTTTTTTTGCTGATCAATATTCCAAATGATGTCATTCGGGTTTTTGTTCCTGTTGTTGTCTTGTTCACGCTAGTGTCTAACTTAGGGCTAATATACTCACTGATCACGAATCCGACTTGGTCGGTAGGTCAGCGAGCTACGATCACTTTTGCCTCAGACAATACTGATGATGGCTCTGGAAATCCACACGTATTTGCACGAAATGCCTTCATGGGTCTTGTGGCGTGCGTAATCTGGTTAGTCCGAACCCAAACTGGTACATTTTTCAGATTAGTGTGTTTCTTTGCGGGTATTATCAATGTAGCTGTCTTGATTCTAACCCAAGTTCGGTCGGCCATCCTGGCTCTTTTGATTGTTGTTGTTCTCTTTTGCTATTACAATGTCCGACCGGCACAGATTAGATCGGCAGTTCGTGGGTTGTTCAAGCCCGTTCCAGTACTGATCATTCTTATTGGAACTATAAGCGTTTATTACTTTTTCCAGCGATATTACGATATATACTCCACTTTGTATGGCTATGCATTGGGCTTTGCCGAACGGAACTTAGAAAATGTATATGCTCTTTTGGGTTTCAAAGTAGCTGGAGCCAATTACCGTGCTGTGCTGGACGATTCCGTAGCCAACCGCACTCTGAGTGCAGCTTTTTTCCTCAATGCTCTGGCGTTTGAGACCGATATGCTCATTTTGGGCTACGGTTATAAGTACACTTATCTGGATGTACCCATACTGGAAGCTGCCACCAGTATGGGCATACTGGGGTTTTATCTGTTTGGAGCTATCAATGCCATGTCTCTTTACTACTCGCTGCGGGCTATGCGCCGAAACCCTACTTCGCTGAACGCCTTTTTGGGCTATTTCTATATTTATATATTTGTAACAGTATGCACAGGAGGCAGGCCCTACGACACGTCTTTTTGGTATCCTTTGTCGCTTATGATCCGCTTCATGGGCATTGATCATTTGTTTCCTGATTATTTAAAAAACAACCCAGCCGCTGTCATCTCCCCCGTATCTTCTCCACGTCTTGTGGCGTCTGCTCCGCAGTTGACTTAGAATCATCAGCCTCTATCTTATCAAGTAATGCGCATTCTTATCGTTCACAACATCCTCTGGGCGCATTATAAATCCAGCGTGTTTCAGGCTCTACAGCGACTGGCCTATCAGCAGCCGGACATTACAGTACGTGTGCTTCAAATTGCCCAAAACGAGCGGTCGAGAGCCTCTTTATCCAGTGCTGACCAGTCCACCCCTGCATACACTTACTCATATGAATTGCTCTTCAATCGGTTCATAGAAGACGTGGGGTTGCCGGAACGCATTCGGGGTTTGTTTGCCGGAACACGGGTATTTAAGCCAGATGTGCTCATGCTTACCGGATACTATGACCCTGCCCAGGTATTACTGTTACTGTGGGCTAAACGCCGGGGTATTCGCGTAATCATGCAAATGGAAAGCACGGCCCATGACCACCCGCGTAACGCCTGGAAAGAGCAACTAAAGCGAGTAATTTTGAGTCAATTCGATGGCTTTTTCTGCTTTGGCAGTCGCTCAGCACACTATCTGATTCAGTCAGGTGTTCGTCCTGATAAAATATTACTACGCAGGAACGCCGTTGATAATGACACAATCCAGTTGGCTTATGAGCGGGCATTACCTAACCGTTCTAACGAACAAAAGCGACTGGGTTTGCCCGCGAACAATTTCGTTTTCGTTGGCAGGTTGGTTACAGTTAAAAACCTACCTCTACTAGTATCAGCCTTTGCAAGGGCCAGCCAGAACACATCTGGTTGGGGACTTATACTGCTCGGTGACGGCCCTGAACTGGAGCCGCTCCGCCAACAGATTCACACCCTTCATATTACCAATAAGGTTCACTTTTTACCGGGTCGAGCCTGGTATAACGTACCAGCGGTACTGGCACTTGGCGATGTTCTGATACTGCCGAGTGTCTCAGAGACCTGGGGCCTTGTCGTAAATGAAGCCCTAGTGTGTGGGTTACCAGTCATCGTCTCAGACCGCTGTGGCTGCGTTCCTGACCTGGTTCACGATGGTGAAAATGGATTCGTTTTCGACCCGGATTCACCTGAACAGCTAACCAATCTGTTGCTTCGATTTATGCATGATGAAGTTAACTGGCCGGCCATGCAGCAGGCGGCCCGGCAAAGTACCATACCGTATTCACCCAAAAACGTTGCCCAGGAAATGTTAGCCGGTTTCAGGAGCGTCTTGGCCAGAAAACATTCATAACGTCAATCAATGCGTATTCTGAATATCTGTGCCTATAGCTGGCAAACGGGTGGCCCACCCAAAATAATTTTCGACCACACACAGGTAGCCCTTGAACTTGGCCATCAGGTCGATATTCTCAGCCCGATTTCGCCTGGCGAAACACCCTATACCGTTCCCAACGGGGCCAGGCTGATTCTTTGCCAGCGAACGCCTGGCATAAGCCGCTTCTTTCGCGAGTTTTCGATTGAATTGTATCAGTACCTGCGTCGGCACGTGCGGGAATACGATGTTATCCACTGCCACGGTCTATGGCATTTCGGTACATTATCGCCTTTTCTACTCGACCGGTCAGTGGCCAAAATAATCACGATTCATGGTGTGCTTGACCGCTGGGTATATGCGCACAACAACTGGAAGAAACGGTTGATGGATACGGTCGCTCAAAAGGAGTTTCTGCGTCGGGCCGACCTCGTTCAAATCAACAATACAGACGAGCAGGCTGATGTTTTGCGGTACCTGGGTTGGCAACACCCCAACGTGGTCATCATTCCAAACGGCGTACCGCTGAGCGATTTTACTGAACTGCCCCCCAAAGGCCAGTTCAGGGCGAAATACGGATTGCCTGATGACAAAAAGATGGTGTTGTTCATGAGCCGGTTGAACGCAAAAAAGGGTCTTGACCTGCTATTGCCCGGTTTTCATGCCTACGTTACTCAACACCCCGACGCCGTGCTGGTGCTGGCCGGATCAGATGATGGATACGAAGCAGAGGTCCGTCGATTTGTTGAACAACACGCGCTCCAGGAGTCAATCAGGGTAGTAGGTATGCTGACCGGCGACGATAAGAAAGCGGCCCTCGCCGACGCCGATTTATTTACGCTACCCTCCTATTCCGAAGGCTTTTCGATGGCCGTTCTGGAAGCAATGGCCGCCGGAACACCCGCACTGGTGTCGGACCGGGTGGGCTTCGGCGAAGTCATCCGCGAACACAACGCGGCTGGACTCATCGAACTCACCTCCGAGGGAGTGCGGGCCGGACTGGAACTAATGCTTGGCGATGCCGCCCGGCGGGAGCGCGTCAGCCGCAATGCCACTCTTCTCGTGCAGACCCGATACGACATCAAAATCGTGGCTCGGCAGCTGCTGAACGAGTACGCTAAAATCGTTATTGCGAAGACATAAGTTAGCTGAGTTTACACCAGAAGCCTATCGAATGACTTTCCCCTTCCTAAAAAAAGTTATATTTTTGCAGGCTGATTGACCTGTATATCAGGAGCGATGACAGGTCATTTATTCAGCAATGAAGTTCACTGAACCTATAATCTGCAAGGATTCTTAGTCCATCTGTATGACCGACGTATCCGTCATTATCCTGACCTTCAACGAAGAAAAACACATTAGCAGGTGTTTGCAGAGTCTGTTGACGTTCACGGATAAGGTATTCATCGTCGATTCGTTTTCTACTGATCGCACGGTCGAAATTGCCCGGTCTATGGGGGCGGTAGTGGTACAGAATACCTGGGTCAACTACGCTACTCAGTTTAATTACGGTATTATCAATAACCCGTTTACAACCGACTGGGTTATGCGTATGGACGCCGACGAGTACGTCCTGCCCGAACTGGCTGCCGAAATCAATCGGCGATTAACGGGTTTGCCTGCTCAGACGGGGGGCGTTTATGTGAAGCGGAGGGTCTTTTTCCTGAATCGCTGGATCAGATATGGCGGCTTTTACCCAATCTGGTTGCTTAGACTCTGGCGACGGGGCGATGGCTTTTGCGAGCAGGTCTGGCACGATGAACACATAAAGCTGACCAAAGGCGAAACCGTTCAGTTTGAACACGATCTGGTAGATCATAACCTAAACAACCTGACCTGGTGGACGCAGAAACACAATCATTACACCATTCTGGAAATGATTAACCTGCTCAACTATCGGTACCAGTTTGATCAGAACGAGAAGGTGCAGCCCCGGCTGTTTGGTACGCAGGAGCAACGGGTTAGGTATTTGAAGGAGCGGTATGCCGCCATGCCGCTGTTTACCCGCCCCATTTTGTATTTTCTATACCGGTATTTTCTGCGACTTGGTTTTTTAGACGGAAAACCCGGCTTTGTCTGGTGCTGTTTACAGGCCCTCTGGTACCGCTTTCTGGTGGATGCCAAACTGCTGGAAGTCCGGGTTCGGGTTGGTCAGGACCGCGACGCCATCATAACATACTTTAAAACCGAGTACGGCAAAGACCTGCGCCCCACCCGCCCTGAACCTACCCCACAGTCCTGACTCATGAACGCCAATCAGCCCACAACGCCACTAAACCCGGCAACCGGCCAAACCGACCTGTCGCGGTATACCATCGACTGGTACCGGCCTGGTCCGCGCTGGAAAGTAGTGGTATGGTTCATTATCAACGCGTTGTTTATCAAGTCTTACCTACCAATTCCTGCTGCCGTTAAAGTGGCTTTATTGAGGTGGTTTGGTGCCCGTATCGGTACCGGCTGTGTGGTGAAGCCCGGCGTCAATATCAAATATCCGTGGTTACTAACGGTTGGTGACCAAGTCTGGATAGGTGAGCAGGTCTGGATAGACAACCTGAGCGAGGTGACCCTTGGCAACAATGTCTGTTTATCGCAGGGGTCCATGCTGCTAACCGGAAATCATGACTATCGGCGCAGTACCTTTGACCTGACCACGCGGCCCATTACGCTCGAAGACGGCGTCTGGATCGGGGCAAAAGCCATTGTCTGCGCGGGTGTTACGTGCGGTTCGCACGCGGTGCTGGCGGTTGGGTCGGTAGCTACCCGCTCGATAGATAAATATGGCATTTACCAGGGAAATCCGGCGGTTTTTGTCCGGCAACGAATCATCAGCGCGTGAAAGTATCTATTATAACGGTTGTCTATAACGGAGCGGACCACATTCGCGACTGTATCGACTCGGTACTGAGCCAGACGTATGCCGATATCGAGTACATAATCATCGACGGGCAATCGACAGACGAGACGGTTGATATTATTCGTTCATACGGCACAAAAATTGCCTGCTTTGTTAGCGAGCCGGATAATGGCCTGTACGATGCCATGAACAAAGGTATTGGCCTGGCTACCGGTGAGGTAATTGGCCTGCTGAACGCCGATGATTTTTACCGGCACGAGCGGGTCATCTCAACTATGGTTCACACACTTAAACGAACCAGCAGCGATGTTGTCTATGGAGATCTGATTTATGTTGACCGAAACGACACGAAGCGTCTAAAACGGTACTGGCATGCCGGACCGTACCGCACAAACGCCTTCAGGTGGGGGTGGATGCCGGGCCATCCGTCAGTTTTTGCCCGGCGCACCTTATACGAGCAGTATGGTGTCTTTCGGACTGATATGAAAAGTGCTGCGGATTACGAACTGCTGTTACGATTTATTCATAAAAACAAAGCTAAACTGGCGTACATGAACGAAGTTACGATTGTCATGCGGGCAGGCGGAGTCAGCAACAGTAGTCTGGTCAATCGGCTACAGGCCAACCGCGACGACCGGGCTGCGTGGAAACTGAACGGGTTGGCACCGTACTTTTTCACGATGTGGCTCAAACCACTACGCAAAATTGGACAGTACGTCAGCAGGCCTCCAAAAACCTCTTAACTCGCTGTTAATTAGCTAAAAATGCCGTTTAATAGAATTTGCCTTGCCGACTTAATTTAAGCAGTGATTTTTACAGCCTCCACCCACGGGAAAGAAACGAGTCATCGAATCAACCTGATTAGTTCGTACTGGCAAACGTGTAAGCATGTACAGCCAGTACAAAACGCCATTAATTGGCCTTCCTTATGAACATTGATCTTTTCATAGCCTTTTTACAACATAAACTTGCCGACGACCTCTTTACCCTGGGCCTGTACCAGTGCATCCTGTCGTTTCTGGTGGCCTGTTTCGTAGCCATTGTTTCAATTCCGGTTGTTATCAAAATATCAGAACTGAAATCGCTGATGGAGAAACCCGGCGAACGGCGTTCGCACACTACCCCTACGCCTACGTTTGGGGGTATCGCCATCTACGCGGCTATTCTTATTGCCTACTTCCTGTGGCCCAGCATAGATCAGACCGATATCTACCGCACCAACCTCTCGGTGGCGGGCATGACAATCCTGTTCTTCATTGGTATCAAAGATGATCTGGTGGGGATCGATCCAACCAAAAAAATCCTGTTTCAGATACTGGCCGCTATCATCCTGATTTTCTTCGGTGAACTGCGCGTCAATTATCTGTACGGCATATTTGGTATTCATCACCTCAATGAAGTCGTCGGCATTTTGCTGACCTGCTTCATTTTTATTGCCCTCACCAATGCCATCAACCTGATTGACGGGATCGACGGGCTGGCGGGCAGTATTGCCACCATTGCCAGCGTTGTTTTTGGGGGCTGGTTTCTGCTGACCAACCATTTTACAATGGCCTGCTTAGCCTTTACGCTGGCCGGTGCGCTGATCGGATTTCTGCGGTTCAACTTCTCAAAGACAAGTAAGATTTTCATGGGCAATACCGGCTCGCTCATTATTGGGTTTATGCTGGCATTTTTTGCCGTTCGGTTCGTGAACCTCAATACCTCGTTCCGCTACGAGCCAACGGCTTTTTTCAACGCGCCCATCATTGCCATCGTCGTTCTCATCATACCCATCTTCGATACGCTCCGGGTTTTTCTGGTCAGGATTCTGGCGGGCCGCTCCCCCTTCTCCGCCGATCGGAACCACATGCACCACATTCTGCTCGATAACGGCCTGACGCACATTCAGACTACGCTGGTATTGTGTGGCGTTTCGCTGGTGAACACCATATCGTTCCTGCTGCTTCACCAAAACATCAGCAACACACTGTCGCTGGCTATTCTTATCGGACTGTTTGGCGTGTATATGCTGATCAGTTTTATTCTGAAAATGCGCATCAAAGTCGTATCTACGCATCCGCGTCGGCGCAAGGCCGTACTCCGCCGGGAGTTACAGCGGGGCATGGTCGGTAAAGGGTTAGCCGATTACTTATAAAATAATCGGCGAGTCAACAAAAAGGCCCCCACTGTGTAGTGAGAGCCTTTTTGTTGACTCGTGACCCCGAAGCGATTCGAACGCTTGACCGTCTGCTTAGAAGGCAGATGCTCTATCCAACTGAGCTACGGGACCAATTGAAACAAGTAAGCAGTTATCAGCATTTCTGATAACTGCTTACTTGTTTTCGTCGGGGTGGCAGGATTCGAACCTACGACCTCCTGCTCCCAAAGCAGGCGCGATACCGGGCTACGCTACACCCCGAGGTGTTTTTTGCATTCAGCGGAGAGAGAGGGATTCGAACCCTCGGTACCCTTGCGAGTACGACAGTTTAGCAAACTGTTCCTTTCGGCCACTCAGGCATCTCTCCGAAGACCAACTAACCTGTTTTGTTTAATTGGTCTGCAAAGATAAAGCCATTTTGGGCTTTCAGCAACAGATGCTCCTTAAAATCTTTTTCAAATGGCTAAATTTGAGTCCGCCAACAAGGTACTCCCCTCCTTCTGAATGAATTGGCTTTACACACTTTCCTTAACAGACTACCTGCTTATTACCCTGTTTGTATGTCTGTATCTTATCTACATGGGCCGTACCGTCTGGCTGGCCCGTAAACTGGGCACTACGGCTTGGGGAGTGGCACCCAAACTATTCCTGCGCAGTCTGTACGTATCCCTTCTGTTTATTGCCCTGATGGGGCCGTCATTCGGAAAGGCAGACAGCAGTGTGTCAGCAACAGACACCCGGCGCGACCTGTTTATTATTGTCGATATATCGCGCTCAATGGATGCTGCCGATGTGGTGCCTACCCGACTGGAGCGTACCAAATATGCCGTTCAGCAACTTATCGACACGCTCGCTACGGATCGGTTTGGCTTGATTCTGGCGGGGTCGGAACCGTTCGTACTATTGCCCCTGACTGCCGACCATGACGCGCTGCGCCAGTCTGTGCGCGATGTTCGGACGGATATATCAGCGATGGGCAGCACCAATCTCTGCGAGGCTATTGAACTGGCCCGTCAAAAATTTCTGACCGATTCTTCAACCCGACATATGGTTCGGGCTATTGTGTTGCTCTCCGACGGCGAAAACTTCACAACCTGCAACCGCTCGGCCCTGATTAGGCTGCGGTCTGGCCAGATGCCAATTCTGACGGTGGGCGTAGGTACGGAGGAAGGATCAACAATCCGAAAAGAGCGGGGTGTTGTTAGGGATGCCGATGGGCAACCAGTCACGACCCGGCTTAATCGGGATTTTTTGTCTCAGCTGTCACAGACTACCGGTGGGTTCTATGCCGAAACGGGCGATCCGCAATATGCCAGCGAGCTGGTTGGCTTTATCCGTTCATTACGGGGCGGAAGCAATAATGAGCAACAGGTAGCACTGTCCAACAACAAGTATTACTACTTTTTATTGGTCGCACTCGTGTTTCTGCTTCTCGATCTCGTTGTAACAATACGAACGTTTTCGGTATAGGTCGGTTTCGGCCTTATGCCTTATTTTTGCCCGTATAATTTCTGTTTTATGATTGTATGGCAACTCATGGCCTGGCTTTGGTGGGCAGGCTGGCTACCCAGCCAACCGCTGCCGATCAGTCAGGTTTCGCAAACGAACCAGGCCAGGCAGGATGCCGGCTTTGCTTATAAGGCAGGGCAGTACCAACGGGCATTATCGCTGTACACCTATCTTGACGAGGTGAGCAACGCCCCCGATTATATGGTTCAGCTTAATCTCGGCCATACCTATTTTCAGTTGCGTCAATATAGTAAAGCCGCTCAGAAATATACAAGGCTGCAACAGGCTGACCTGCCAGAGCTACGCTCAGTGGCCGCCACACAATTAGGTGTCATTGCCTGTATAAGACGGGACAGCAGTGCGGCTCTCAGTCTGTTCAGACAGGCATTACTTATTGACTTCACGAATGAACCGGCCCGGCGTAACTTTGAGTTAGTCAAGAGATACTATACGCCAAAACCGACGAAGTCCCGGCAAATGGCTACCCAACAAACGGCTACCCAGTCTGCCCCCGCAACCGGGCGGGTGGAGCAATCAACCCGGCAGGATGAACTACTGCGCCGGTTTCGGCAGTTGAACATGACCGAAGAGCAGGCACTACAACTGCTCAACGCGATGCAGAACGACGATCTGCCCTATTCCCTGACGCGGTCGGCCCGGCAACCATCAGCGAAGCAGAAAATTGAAAAGCAAAACGAGAATCGCTGGTAGCAGTTCATTATCAGACCCTTATCTTATCATTGTAATCCGGCTGACTGCCTACCGGGAAACTGATCTCAGTAAACAGAAAAAACTGCATGAATGAAGTAGTAATCATATCCGCCATCAGAACACCCATCGGCAGCTTTGGGGGCGTCTTTTCAAGCCTGTCTGCCACGGACCTGGGCGCGGCAGCTATTCAGGGCGCGCTAAGCCGGGCGGGTATCCAGCCTAATCTGGTGCAGGAGGTCATCATGGGCAACGTGGTCTCGGCCAACGTGGGGCAGGCACCCGCCCGGCAGGCATCACTCAAAGCCGGTATTCCGGCCAATGTTCCCTGCACGACCATCAATAAAGTGTGCGCATCAGGTGCGAAAGCCATCATGCTGGCTGCTCAGGCTATCCAGTTAGGGCAGGCCGATGTAATTGTGGCAGGGGGCATGGAGAGTATGTCCAATGCACCTTACTACGTACCAAAAGCCCGTTTTGGGTACAAATACGGTAACGCCGAACTCGTTGACGCCCTGGCCCGCGATGGGCTGGTGGATGTCTATGACCAGTGCGCGATGGGCGTTTTTGCCGATGATACCGCCGAGAAATACGGCATCAGCCGCGAAGCACAGGATGCTTATACCATTCAATCGTATCGAAGGTCTGAAGCGAGTACCGGGAGCGGGCTGTTTGCTGACGAGATCATACCGGTGGAGGTAGCAGGACGCAAAAGCATCGTGACGATCAGCGAAGACGAGGAGTACAAAAACGTGATTTATGACAAAATCCCCACGCTCAAACCCGCTTTTACGCCCAATGGTACGGTAACGCCCGCCAGTTCGTCGCCCATCAGCGACGGAGCCTCGGCCCTGGTTGTGATGAGCCGACGGAAAGCCGATGAACTGGGTCTGACGCCCCTCGCCAGAATGCTGGGCTATGCCGACGCCGAACAGGAACCGCAGTGGTTCACCACAGCACCAACCAAAGCCGTGCCGCTGGCCCTCAAACGCGCCGGTTTGACCGTGGCCGACGTCGATTATTTTGAAATCAATGAAGCCTTTTCGGTTGTGCCACTGACCTTTGGCGAGGTGCTGTCGGTACCGCAGGAGAAGATGAACGTGCTGGGTGGTGCCGTATCCATGGGTCACCCGCTGGGTGCGTCGGGTGCACGGATTGTAACAACGCTCATTAACGTACTGAACCAGAAAAGCGGTACCATTGGCGCGGCTGGCATCTGCAACGGGGGCGGGGGTGCATCAGCTATTATTCTTGAAAAATTATGATTGCAGAAACCAATTTCACCTTCCCGGACAAACAGGGTTTTATCGCGGCAAAGTACGCGATGTCTATTCGTTTCCTGACCGGCTGGTTATGGTAGCCTCAGACCGGATTTCGGCCTTTGATGTGGTGCTTCCCCGCTCTATTCCGTTCAAAGGACAGGTGCTGAACCAAACCGCCGACTATTTTCTGCGGGCCACCGCCGATTTGGTCCCTAACTGGCTGCTGAACGTGCCGGACCCGAATGTAAGCGTCGGCCTGCGCTGCGAGCCGTATCCCGTCGAGATGGTGGTACGCGGGTATCTGGCGGGTCATGCGTGGCGGCAGTACCGCGACGGCCACCGCGTATTGTGTGGTGTTACAATGCCCGATGGTCTGCGCGAAAATGACCGCCTGCCCGCTCCCATCATTACACCCACCACCAAAGCCCACCAAGGCCACGACGAAGACATCAGTCGCGAGGAAATTCTGCGTCAGAACATCGTCAGCGAAGCCGAATACAGCCAGCTGGAAGCCTATGCCCTTAGCCTATTTGAACGGGGTACGCAAATGGCTGCCGAACGCGGTCTGATTCTGGTCGATACCAAATATGAGTTTGGACACATCGACAGAAAAATTTACCTGATCGACGAAGTACACACCCCCGATTCGTCGCGGTATTTCTACGAGGATACGTATCAGACGCAGTTGCAGACAGGCGAACCGCAGAAACAATTATCGAAAGAATTCGTTAGAGAATGGCTCATCGTGAACGGGTTTCAGGGTAAACCCGGCCAGACCGTTCCAGCTATGTCTGACGAGTGGATCAACCAGATTTCGGCACGCTACATCGAACTGTTTGAAACCGTAACGGGTCAGTCTTTTCAGCGGGCCGACACGACCGATCCGTTGACCCGTATTGAAACCAACGTTCTCCACAGCCTTTCAATCGAAACAAACGCATGAACTTTACCATCGAAAAAACCGAGCGGTACGCCCTGATCCGGCTGGCTGAAGCCACACTCGACGGCGATATGCCCGCCACCTTTGAAACCCTGAACCGAAATCTGTTTCGCGAGGGATACAGCAACATTATCGTTGATATGGAACCGGTGCAGTCGATCGATACGGCGGGCGTAACGGCCATTCGGAAAGTAAACCGGCAATGTACCAGCGAAGAGGGTTTGCTGATTCTGGTTACGGACAATGACGACCTGATCGGTTTTTTGGACACGGCAAGCGGTAACGACCTTACCTTTTTACCCACGGTTGAAGAAGCCATCGACGCCGTGTTTATAAACGAACTGGAAAACGATTTCCGCAGCGAAGACGACGACGAATACAACGCCGGTATGGACCGCGACTAAGCCTGCTCTTCTATGCCCGATACTCTTCCAGACGCTTCCCGTCTGGCTCACCTGCCTTTTGCGCTTACCATTTTGGGGGCCGGTTCGGCCACGCCTACCCTACGCTTTCACCCCACGGCCCAGCTCCTGACGGTGGGCAGCGATCTGATGCTTATCGATTGTGGTGAGGGTACGCAGCTGCGGTTTATTGAGCAGCGTATCCGGCCCGGTCGGCTCCGGTATATCTTTATCAGCCACCTCCACGGCGATCACTATTTCGGATTACCTCCTTTACTCTCGTCGCTGAACCTGAGTGGCCGCACCGAAGACCTTTACCTGTTCGGGCCACGCGGTCTGGATGAGGTGCTGACCACTATTTTTCGGGTATCGGGTTCGAGGCTGGGCTACAAACTTATTTTTCAGGCCGTTGAGCCAGATCAGGCCAATTTCCTGCTCGACCACCCGCAGTGTACCGTTCAGTCAATTCCGTTGCAGCACCGGGTGGCGTGTAGTGGGTACTTGTTTCGCGAAAAACCGCATAAGCCGCATCTACTCCGGTACAAACTCCCCACCGACGTACCTATCGAGGTGCTGAAGCAACTGAAAGACGGACGTAACGTACTGGACGAAACCGGTGCGGTGCAGTATGCCGCAGCCGATTATACTGAACCCGGTCCGGCTCCGCGCTCCTATGCTTTTTGCTCCGACACCCGCTACGCGGAAGAAATGGTACCGCTACTACAGGGGGTTAGCCTGCTGTATCACGAAGCCACCTTTCTGGAAGACAACGCCCAGCGGGCCGCCGAAGTCTATCATTCTACCGCCCGGCAGGCCGCCACCATTGCCCTGAAAGCAGGCGTTGGTCAATTACTTATCGGCCATTTTTCGTCAAGGTACAAAGAGGTCGGGCCGTTTCTGGACGAGGCACGGGCTGTTTTCCCCAACACGCACTTAGCCACCGAAGGCCAAACAATATCCCTTTGATTTTTAAGTTAGTATCAAAACGTAACTGATTTAGCTCAGTACGTTGTTTAACCGTATCTGTATGCTGGCCTTTCGAATAGGCTTTCTGGACATTACCTGGCTCGATCTGCTCGATATTGGGATAGTGGCCGTGGTGATTTACCAGATTTATAACCTGGTTAGAGGTAGTGTAGCAAGCCGCGTATTTGTGGGCTACCTGCTGGTTTATCTTGTCTATCTGCTGGTAAAAGCCTTGGGCCTGCCCCTGATGACTACCCTGCTCGAGTATTTTATCAGCGTGGGTGCCCTGGCTCTTATCATCATCTTTCAGCAGGAAATCAGACGTTTTCTGCTGCTCATCGGCAAATCAACTAACCTGAGCAACAACCGGCTTTTTCGGCGGTGGATGTATCGACAGGCCAGTACAACCGATGACAAACCTATGCTGCGACCGATTCTGGAAACCTGCAAAACGCTTAGCAGCGAATTTTCGGGCGGATTACTGGTGCTTCAGAAAAACGACGATCTGAGCCGGTTTATCCAGTCGGGCGAGTTGCTCAATGCCGACGTGTCCAAGCAACTGCTACTGTCCATCTTCAGCCAGTACAGCCCGTTGCACGATGGGGCAGTAATCATTGGTGATGGGCGAATCCGGGCGGCCCGCTGCATTCTGCCTATCTCGAACGATGAAGAATTGCCGCCTGCGCTGGGATTCCGGCACCGGGCCGCGCTGGGCATGAGCGAAGTTACTGATGCGGCTATCATTGCGGTATCGGAAGAAAGTGGCCGACTGACACTGGCTCTCGATGGCCAATTATTTACTCATCTCTCGCTCAGCGACTTAGGCGTTAAGCTGGAAAATTATCTCTACGCACCCCGCAACGGACAGTGAGCACGCACGCAAACCATTTAGCCATACGTGGGTTTACGTATAATCACTCAACACGTTTGCATGACTCGCTCAACGCGCTACCGCTGTCTCAGCGCAGCTCTTTTCCTCCTCTTTTTTTCAACTGCGCAGGCTCAGTTTCAGCTCGATCTGGAATCAGGAGCAGTGCTGGGTACCAACTATAACGACGTCAGAATTCCCAATACGGGTGGTACACTGTTTAACCTTTCGGCAGAACTGACGGCTCAGCCCAAAATCTTCTACCGCATTCGGGCTAATTATACCATCGGCAACCGGCATACGTTTTCGGCACTTTACGCCCCCCTGACGGTACGTTACGAAGGTGATTTTGGTCAGGCCGTGAATTTCAATAATGTGATATTCACGGCAGGACGGCCCCTGACAGCCTTTTACCAGTTCAACTCATACCGCCTGACGTACCGCTACCGACTGGTGAACAAAACACGCTGGCAGGCTGGACTGGGCCTGACCGCCAAAATTCGCGACGCCAACGTCCGGCTCAAGGATGAGCGGTCGGGTCTCGATACTAATTTTGATAATGTTGGCTTTGTGCCCCTGATTAATTTTTACGTAGCCTGGCGTCCAGGCGAGCGGCTGGGCCTTCTGTTGGAGGGAGATGCGCTGGGTGCCAAACAGGGGCGGGCCGAAGATGTGTTTGCAGGATTGACCTATAACTTCAGCCCAAAAATTGCCGTTAAGGCGGGCTACCGGGTCGTTGAAGGAGGAGCCAACGTAGAAAGTATCTATAATTTTACCTGGATCAACTACGCATCGGCAGGGCTACTGATTACACTCTGAACGGTGTACTATGGGCTTGCGCGTGAGCAGCCCCCGCCCTGAAGAAGACTGCCCATGCATAAGCCCACAGGAAATTGAATCCCATTCCTAATACTCCAGCATGAGCGGCAGCTTCTTGGCCTGCTCCACAAAGTCGCTGATTTGATCTACAGAAGGTGGACGTTGGGTAAACTGCCGGACCTTGTTGATTTCGATAAGTTTAGCGTGCAGGTTCTTGGGTACACGGTGGGCCAGTTCTTTCACCGTGTCAACGCCGGCAACTTCCATTAAGTCACTGTAAACACGGCCAATACCCTTCACGCGAGCCAGATCAGCGCGGTTGGCCAATTCCAGAATGACGGTGGTGTCAACATTGATAACTGAAGCCAGTGCCTGCCGCTGGACAGGTGTTTTAGTAGCTTCGAGCAGCGCGTTGCTGTCAGCAAGGCCATGCCCTTTAAAAGCGTTTACCATAGCATCGGTAATGCCACGGATTTCTCCTAAGGTGATACTCATTAAAAAAAGAGGTTATGTTCTTGATTGAGGAAAGCCCACCCGACTTTCGGGCGGTTACTTACACATTCAACGAGCAAGGTACTTTCTTCGGGTATCGTTTAAAAGAAATTTCTTTTGTACGGTAAAACTATCGGGATGCATCTGCTCAAACTCCCGCGCCCACTCGGCATAGCGTACTGGCTCGGCCTGTAGAAATAGCCCGACGTCAATCTTCTTCTGCGCTAAATACTCCTCGAACAAAAGCATATACCTAATCCGTTGTAGGGAGCCAAATGACTCGGTCGTTTTGCGGGCAAGATAATACCAAAGCCAGACAGATGTCTGACTAACCTCCTAACCAGCAAGAACAATTATTTTAATCTTAAGTAACCATTTATTTATCAGCAAATTAGCTGATCCTACAATTTCTATATGTATAAATATGTTTTTTTAGGATTAACCCGATAGTGTATTTTTGCTGTAGTTCTATTATTTGTTCATTTTTACTTAAAAAATTCCGTGAAAAAAGTTCTGTTTGTAGTGTTTATGTTAACCAGTCTGGCGGCTTCGGCCCAGGAGTTTAAACCATTCAAAGTCAACCTTTCGCTGGGTTACGCCAAACCATCGGGAGGGGGAGCATCGGGGGGGGTGCTGTTCAGCGTTGAGCCTAAGTACGGTCTCAACGATAACATCGACCTGGGTCTGCGCGTGGAGTCCGCTTTAGTGGCGCGGGGCGTTACGGTCTCCGGCGAGTCGGCAACGGGCGATGTTGCAGCCATTGGTTCGGGGGTGCTGACGGGAAACTATTATTTCTCGACGGGCGGTTTCCGTCCCTTTGTTGGTGTGGGTCTGGGTTTGTTCAGCATAGCATCGGCAGGGGTATTAACGGTGGATAACGGGCAAACAGAGGAAAACGTAACGTTTTCGGGAGCTACCAAATTTGGTGGTATGGTACGGGCTGGCTTCAAAGCCGGTCATTTCGTACTGGGCGTAGAATACAACGCCATTTCGGCGTCCGATGGCCTCAGCATTTCCTCGTCGGCCAATGCGAGTACAATTAGCATCAAAAATTCCTACCTCGGCGTCAAACTTGGCTTCGACATTGGCGGAGGACGCTACTAAGGTCGATTAACCAAATAAAAAGAGCCTGCGTCCGTCTGGATGCAGGCTCTTTTTATTCCTTCGGCAGAATCAGCGGATGAAATCGCAATCCTTTCACGCGGTTGTACTCCAGCGAGGGAGCCGGTATTTTGAAAAACTGCGCCGTGCCAATGAATCGTTGCAATGAAGGCGAGAAACTACTCACCCGCGAGAGATCGGCATTGGGCGAGATAAAAAACTGCCGGTAACGGGTAAATTTGATTTCGTTACCATCGGTATCGAACACGGGCGGGTTGTCGTGACCGCCCACCATGCCGCTGCCACTATACCCAACATCCATATTAAGCCATTTGGGAAACCCCTCTCCTACCGGCAATACCGACGCCAGATTGACCGACAGCCAGTACTGCTGCCCGTTGTAGTCTTTAAGCATCTGCTGTCCCGTAGTCTTGCCGAGCAGATTAGGCCGAAAAGGGGGGAAGATCGTTTTACGAAAGCCGTATTTCAAACTGAACACCTGCTGCCCGGAGCCGTACTGCTGCCCCATGAACAGGGCCGTACCCGCTACGTTAGCCAGCATGTCACCTTTAGAAAATCCCCAGCCTTCGGCATAACCGTCATGGACTTCGAGGGTACTCTGGAACAGCAACGCCAGTAGCCCGCCGGTCAGGATGCTGGCCCGCTCATCAACACCACTCCAGCGCATGAGTTCGTAGCCGCCCCGACTCATGCAGTACGACGTAGTGGCATGGCCGATTTTGTCCATTTGCAGCCACTCGCGGTTGTCGTTGAAACCGTGAAACGGCACCCGTTTTTTGTACCACTGCTTGCGTAACACCAGCAGCGTGAGGGTATAAAAAGCCGCCGTACCCACTACCACACCAATAAAGCGCCCCTGCCGGATGCCCCCCGCATCAGGAACGACGGGAGCCGTCTGCAACGGCTGCGCCCGCACTGACTGGCTCAGCAGCGAGGCAGTTATGAGCATCAGGGCAACCGTTCGGCGAATATTCATGGTCCAAAAGTAGCCCAAAACTACCGGACCAGCGTTTTCATCTCGGCGTCCGACACGGTCAGCAAACCAACTTTAGGTAGTCGGCGGGTGAGTTCGCGCCAGTTGGGGTCCTGGGCGTAGATGCGTTGCAGCATCGTGGCCGCTTTGGGTACCTGCTTGGTGTTGGCCAGCGCAATGGCGGTCCAGTATTGCATTTCAAGATTTTTGGGGAACAGCTTCATAGCCGCTCCGTACTCCTGCATGGCCAGAGCCATATCGTTTTTTTCGGTGGCTAAATCGCCGTTATTCATGTACTCGTAGGCGCGATGGGTACGCAGCAGCCGGGTTAGTTCGGGCAGGGGATTATCGGCGTCGTCCACGCGCAAATCCACGAGGTGATTATCGTCCCAGGGTGCGCCGGTGTCCTTGCCGCGTACCACCAGCAATACCGCCGACTGCCGCCCGCGAATGTCGCCCCCGGCAGCCTGTGCCGCGTTAAGTGCGCTCAGGACCCGTTCGGGCAGGGGTAACGCGCTGTTTTTCTCGAAGGCTGCGGCCATTGCGTCGGGTACGGTATTGTTGAGCATCATATTGGCCTGTACCGAGTAATTACGGCCCTTACGATGCCCGGCAAAGTCGATGCACTTGTTGCCCGTATGTACCGCCACGTTACCGTTTGCATCCGCAATAGCCACCTGCCGAACGGCACGGCCCTCATCGGTACGGAGCAGTTCGTCCAGAGCCTCCTGCGCTGTTTTGCCCGCTTTGAGCAGTTGCAACCCCCGAATACCAAATGATTTATTGGTGAACGACTGCGTAGCGATAGCCCCGACACCCGCTTCGGCCCACGACACCGACGTACCAACCGAAAACCAGTGGCTTTGCACGCCAACGGCCAGATCGCCGGTTTTTTCGTCGCGGGCCACGATAGAGAACGTATGCGCAAACGGGTCACCTGAGCGGGTATGTTGGGCGTTGGTCAGGGCGGGAATGAACAGGAGCAGGAAGGAAAGTTGGCGCATGGGAAACTGGATTAGTTATTTGAATTTTCTGTCCTTCCGACGAAGGAGGAATCTCTATGTAGAGTAACGTGTGGCTGCGTTGAGATTCCTCCTTCGTCGGAAGGACAGAAAATACGGAATGACAAAAATACGATTACATCACCGTTGTGAATCGCTCATATACCGTCGTGATTACCGCATCTTTTACACCCGCGCACAGGTTCGTTTTCATACTGGTTTGTAGTTGAGTTTCTTACGTACAAATATGGTAGATTATCAATTTGAAGCCAAGTTTATCAGCTTTGCAGTAGCGTAGTTATTAGTCGGTTTCGGAACGACAGACCCGCCTATTTTGTAGGAAAGAAAGCAATACGCTCCCGACTCAACATGGCAAAACATAAAAGTACAACCGAAAAAGGCCCCGACGTTATCCTGATTGGCGCAGGCATCATGAGCGCGACCCTCGGCGTGATGCTCAAAAAACTCCAGCCCAACCTTACTATCAGCATTTATGAACGGCTCGACCGCGCTGCTACCGAAAGCTCCGATGCCTGGAACAACGCCGGTACGGGCCACTCGGCCTTCTGTGAATTGAATTACACGCCCGAAACCGAAGACGGTACCATCGACATCGGCAAGGCCGTAAAAATTGCGGAATCGTTCGAGCAGTCCAGGCAGTTCTGGTCGCATCTGGTGCAGGAAGGGTTTCTGAGCGACGCACCCGATTTCATCCGTTCTATTCCACATATGAGCTTTGTGTGGGGGTATGACAACGCCGATTTCCTGCGTAAACGCTATGATGCCCTCCAGCAGAATTACCTTTTCCACGGTATGGTAAGGCATCGGTGGGCGCCCCCCCAATGTCAGTACCGCATCTGGACACGCGCATGATCGACGGAAAGAAAGAGTTGCTCTTTGGCCCCTACGCGGGTTTCTCGACCAAATTCCTGAAAAGCGGTTCGTACCTCGATTTGCCAAAGTCGATCCAGTTGAGCAACATGGCTCCGATGCTGATGGCCGGGTTGCACAATATTTCGCTCACCAGATACCTGATTCAGCAGGTGCTGCAATCGCCCAACGACCGGCTATCGGCGCTGCGCGAGTATTACCCGGATGCTAAACTCGAAGACTGGGAGCTGGAACTTGCCGGGCAACGGGTGCAGGTTATCAAAAAAGACGAAGACGAGGTACTTGAATTCGGCACCGAAGTGGTGAGTGCTGCCGACGGCAGTATTGCCGCTCTGCTGGGTGCATCGCCCGGCGCGTCAACCGCCGTGTCGATCATGCTCACCCTGCTCAAAACCTGCTTCGCCGATAAAGTTGCCACCGGCGAATGGCAGCAGAAAC
>Ga0105045_10000124_pt1 | contig 44108 bp, 35 predicted proteins | sample MAT02_FD_78089 | JGI IMG/M metagenome (GOLD analysis project Ga0105045, IMG submission 78089) | Freshwater microbial communities from Lake Fryxell liftoff mats and glacier meltwater in Antarctica - MAT-02 (megahit assembly) | ecosystem: Environmental > Aquatic > Freshwater > Ice > Liftoff...
CGCGAAGCTGGTGGCGGACCGCCTCTACCGCGTCCGGTGGGCGCTGCACAAGCAGCACGGCGACGCCTACTCCCAGCGGCGTGTCGCAAGCGTACTCGGCCGGAGCCCAACATGGCTTTGCAACCTCGAGAACGGGCATCGACGCGTGGACGTGATCGAGCTCCGCACGCTGGCGGCGGTCTACCAGATCGACCCGGGACAGATCACCGGCGAACCTGAGCCCGGGCAGGAGCGTGCGCAATACGACGCGTGGGTCGCCAAGTGGCGGAGTGCGGTCACGGAGTGATCGGGGCCGCACCTCGAAACGTGGCGACCGAGAATCCGCAGCTTACGACTTACGCGCGATCATCGTTGAGGCGCCGTTGCACGGCGCGCTCATCAAAGAGGCACTCTTTTGTAACGTCGGACGTGAGCGGCTGCCACAGTGATTCGGCATGCGTAGTCCAAAACTGCTCGATGGCCGCGTCGGACACGAAGTGCGTGAGCACGTGCGGGGAACTGAGGATTTGCGTCAATGCGGCATGCGCAAGCGCTTCCGCCAGAGACGCACATTTCGCCAGACGAACAGTGAGTTCGTCTGGCCTGAGCGTCTCGCTCTTCCAAATCTCCAGTGCGGCCTTCTCCATGTCCTGCATGTGCTCGACCTTGCTGCGCAGTTGATACAGCGTGTTCAGATGTTTGGGGAACTTCTCGCCGCCCCCAATGAACAATCGTTCCCGTGACGCGAGGCTGACAGCGCCATTTCCCTTTCCGATTGGCATCGCGATAGCCTCGATGACGCGAACCGCCTGATGCAGACGCACGTCAAGCATCGGGGCTTCAGCGGCGCGGTACAGCGCGTTGATCCCGCGCAGCAACCGGCCATATGCGCCTCCCGGATCACTCCGAGCCCCATCCGTCGAGAGTGTTCGCAGCCCGCGAGCAACACGAACCGCAAGTTGGAGCTGGGCCACGCAGATCGGCGTTGCCGGTGTTCCGGCGATTGAAAACGTCCGCGCGAGAGTAGACGACGAACGAATGTCGACTTCACCGCGGTGTCGCACGCCGGTGAGCAGCTGCGCCTCGGCCACGTCGAGACCATGGGTCGCGATCATTAGACCTGCGCGTATAGCCTCGAGTTGTTGTTGCAACTGCTGGTTCTCGTGATCAAGAACGTCGGGCCGCGTCGTCGGCGCCGTGACAGTCAGCACGAGCGATGCCGACCCGATGCGTTCAACCGCAAGCGAACCGAGCCAATCCTGCCAAAGCGGCGGCATGACCAATGAGTGCCCGCCCGAGGCGACGGTTCCGTCGCCAATATCTACCCCATTGGCGGGGAGATCGACATGGCGCGCGGACAGCGCCAGCAATGCGAACTTGTGTCCGTCCGGGATATTCATGCGCTGCCTCTCTCCCGACCGCCGAGACGCGGTCGCTGTGTGCAATGCCTCAGGATGACAAAGTCTACGTGCGTCTCACCGCGAACGCCGCCAGAGCATTCCTCTCACCTGGAATGGACGGACGAGAGGGCGCCCGGCGCCATTAGACGGACCTACCGACGGGGACCACGTGTCCGACGTGCCGCCCGCGCCCGGTCCATCGACAGCAGATGCCCCATAGCCGAATGACCACCCGACGCAGCATCGGTGACGCGGGAATGACGGGTGCCCCGATCATGGCGATATGCCGACTCTCGCCGAACTTGTCCTTGCCCTGATCACTGACCAACCGCTCACTCGTGACGAGAAGCGGGAAGTCGCGCTCCACATCATGCGGATCGCCCGGCGGGCACGGGAGACGCAGCAACTTTCGGAAGGTAAGCGCATTTACTTACGGGACAAATGACGCAAAGACTTCCGGACAACGCCGTGCCAAAGCCGGCGCCACCCGTGCCGCTGCCGTCACGACCGTGGCCGTCGATCCATGAGATCGCACGCCACGCAGGTAATGGCGTCCGACGGGCCCTGCTGATCGCGCAGGCGCTCGATCAGACCTGGGTGTTCTGGGACGGCGCTCAGGTGCAGGTCGTCCCGGCGCGCACCGTGCCGGTGCCAGCCGAGTGGATTCCAGGCGACTCGCCAGCGGCAGGGACTGAGGGGGGCGCGTAGCCACCCCTCCCTTGGCAGATCGTCTCGGAACCCAAGGGGCGCGTCCACAGCCGTCAAGGGTCGCCGTGTCTTTGGGAGGCGATCCAATTGAAAGGGCATTTTCGCAAATCCTTTTCATAAGTCTTTTGGCTTATGAAAGCAAAACTGCTTTATAAAGTACAGACCGACTTTAAGGTCACTCGGACGAGTCGCACGGGCGGCGTCCGCTGTGGGTGGTATGTCACCCGTGCGCTTTGGCCGCTCGCCGTCAACCTGCACCGCACACGCGCAGGCAGCAACTGGTCCGGGAGTGACCCGCGCTGGTGGGGAAGCACAGCTCGTTGGTCAGGTGGAGCAGATCGTGCGGGAAGCCGGTTGATGGATCGCGGCATCCCCAACCCTGAGCTCGGACAGCCGTGCCGACTCGCTGCCGCCGCTCACGTTGACCCTACTCCAGATCGCCCGGGAGGCGTAAAGACTTTCGGACAGCAGGCGTAGGGACTTTCGCACAATTTGCGTAAAGACTTTCGGACAACGGCAACCATGCGATCTTCGAGCGGCTGGCGCAGCGCCTCGAGCGCGGCCGGCTGCATTTCTGGCAATTCATCGAGAAAAAGCACGCCTCCGTGGGCGAGGCTGACCTCGCCTGGGCGCGGACCGGTGCCCCCGCCGATGAGCCCGGCCGTGCTGACGGTGTGATGCGGGGCGCGGAACGGGGCGTGCCGCCCATGAAGTTGGCTATCGGAGAGGGTGCCGGCGATGGAGTGGACCGCAACCACATCCAGGAGCTGCGAATCGGTGAGGGGTGGCATGATGCCGGCGAGTCGGCGCGCGAGCATCGTCTTGCCGGTGCCCGGGGGGCCGGTCATCGCGAGGTTGTGACCACCGGCGGCGGCGACGAGCAGCGCGCGCCGGGCGGCGGGCTGACCGGCGACGTCGGCGAAGTCCGGGCTGTCCGGCTCGTAGTGCGCCGTGGCCGGCATCTGGCGCTCTGCGTCAGGCAGCGGCCCGCGTTGCAAGCCGGCGACGAGGTCGCGGAGGGAGTGAGCGGTGGCCAGGTGGACGCCGGTGACCAGGGCGGCTTCGGTGACGTTCGCGCGCGGGAGGAGCAGCGTATGTCGGCCCGGGGTGCCGGCCAGCATGCGCGCCACGGAGAGGGTGCCGCGCACGGCCCGCAGCGAACCATCGAGGCCCAGTTCGCCGATGGCCACGAGGCTCGTGACGGCGTCGGGGCGGAGCTGGCCGGTCGCGACGAGAAAGCCGAGTGCGATTGGGAGGTCGAAGCCGTTGCCGGACTTTCGGACGTCGGCTGGTGCGAGGGCGGCGAGGACGCGGAGTGACGGAATCCGGAAGCCGCATTCGCGAAGTGCCGCGACGACGCGTTCCTTCGATTCCTTGACGACGCTGTCGGCCAGGCCGACGATCGTCCAGAGGGGCAAACCCTGGGAGACGTTGACTTCGACGGTGACGCTGGTGGCGTCGATGCCGAGGACGGCAGCGGAGCGGAGGGAGGCGAGCACGTGGCGAGAGTGCTGCCTGGGTGTGCTTGGCGCGACACGGAATCGCGCAGGCGTCGTCGCATTCGTGCGGGGGCGGTGCCGGTGTCCGCCGATCGCGCGCCGGCGCCTGCTGGCGGCGCGTGGCACGATGGCGGAATTTCGGCGGCCACCGATCGGCCGGCCGGCGCTGCGATGCCGACGGCCCTGCTACGCCGACGGCCCTGCCCCGTGCGCGACGGCGTGACGTCGGACCGCCATCACTGCTTCGCCAGCAGATTGAAGCGATCGGTGAGCCCGTACTCGCGGTCGTAGATCGTCAGCAGCTCGAAAAACCAGGTGATGGCGAGCGGCCCGAGCAGGACGCCGATCAGGCCGAGATACTGGATGCCGGCAAAGGCGCCGAGCAACGTCGTCAGCGGGTGCAGGTTACTCACGCGCTGCGACACCAGCGGACGCATGATGTTGTCGATGTTGGACACCACGACACCGCCGAAGAGGGCGAGGCCGACGGCCTGCCCGATGTTGCCGAGGGCGAACAGGGCGATCGTGGCCGGCACCCACACCAGCGCCGACCCGAAAAGCGGCAGCACCGACGCCACCGCGGTCACGCTGCCCCAGACGATCGCATTCGGAAGTCCGAGCACGGCGAAGGCCACGCCGACGAGCACGCCCTGCACGACCGCCACCACGACCACGCCGAGCGCGGTGGCGATCGTGACGTCGAAGAACGCGGTGCGCAACTCCTCGCTGTCGTCGTCGTTGAACGGCAGGAATCGCTTCACCCGTGGCCAGACCTCGTCGGCGGCGATCAACAGGTAGTAGAGGCCCATCAGCGAAATCACGAGATTGAGCGTGCCGCTCGCGACGCCACCCACGGCGCCGATCACCTTCGACGAAGCCCACGTGCCGATGGTGCCACTGGTGCGCGCAAGCTGCTCGCCGACATTCACCGGTCCGATGCGCAACCCCTGCACCTTCTGCACGATGGGGCCGGAATCGAAGCCGCGGATTGCCGTGGGAACCTGCTCGACCAGCACGGTCACGAGGGCGCCACCCGGAATCAGGATCACGAGCAGAATCACCAGCAGCATCAGCAGCGCCGCGAACGTCCGTGGCACACGCCGGCTGACGAGCCAGCGGTAGGCGTGGACGCTCAGGACGTAGAATATCGCGGCGCCGAAGATGCCGGTCATGAACGGCAGCATGGCCCACACGATGCCGAATCCGAGCACGAGCAGAATCCCCGCGGCACGGAATCTCCCGGAGGGACGAACCGAGAGCAACTCGGCACCCTCAGCCGTGACCAGGGTCGAGGGCGCTGCTACGGTGCTCGCGGAGCTGTCAGAAATGATCATGCCGAAAGTGAAATGCACGAAGCGTTCCCGACAAGCGGTGCCTGTCCCGATCTGATGCAGACCGCTGGCCGGTGTATCGTGCCAATCGAACACTGCGACCCAATGCCCTACATCGAATGACGCTGACCAGCATCAACCCGCACGGCGGCGACACGATCGCCACCTACCGGCATCACAGTGCGGCAGAGGTCGATTCGCGACTCGCGTGCGCGTCGACCGCCAGCGAGCACTGGCGCCAGGTTCCGCTCGCGCGCCGCGTCGCGGAACTGCAGCGCATGGCGGCCGTGCTGCGCGCCCACGTCGACACACTCGCCCTCACCGCGACCCTCGAGATGGGCAAGCCGATCTCCGCGTCGCGCGCCGAAGTGGAGAAGTGTGCGGCCTGCTGCGAATGGTACGCGGCGAACGCCGCCCTGCTCATCCCAGTCGCCGGCCCGCACGCGGGCGATGAAATCCGCCTCGAACCGCTCGGAGTCCTGTTCGCGATCATGCCGTGGAATTTTCCCTACTGGCAGGTCATGCGCGTCGTCGCTCCGGCACTGCTGATCGGCAACACGGTGGTGCTGAAGCATGCCGAGAACGTGTCAGGCAGTGCACTGGCCCTCGAGGCGGCGCTGGCTGACGGCGCGGAGCACGCAGATCTGTTCACCGTGCTCCTGGTCGGGCGCGATGCCGCTTCGGCCATCGTTTCCGATTCCCGCATCGCCGCCGTGACGCTCACCGGCGGCGAACGCGCGGGGGCCGCCGTCGCCGCCGCTGCAGGAGCCGCCCTCAAGCCGGTGGTGCTCGAACTCGGTGGGAGCGATCCGTTCATCGTCTGGCATGACGTGGACGTCGCAGCCGTCGCCGCCGCCGCGGCGCAGGCGCGCTGCGTGAATGCGGGGCAGTCGTGCATCGCGGCCAAGCGGTTCCTCGTGCACGACGCGGTCCATGACGCCTTCCTCGACGCGTTCACGCAGGCCATGCGCCACATCCGCGTCGGTGACCCGCGCGCCACCGGGACGGCGATGGGTCCGCTCGTCTCCGTCACAGCCCGCGATGCGCTCCACGCACAGGTCCGCGCCACGCTCGACGCGGGCGCAATCGCACACCTGGGCTGCGACAATCCTGGCAGCGACACGGCGTGGTATCCGCCGTCCATCGTGACCGCCATTCCCGACGAGTCGCCGATGGCGCGCGATGAGCTGTTCGGCCCCGTCGCCGGCGTCTGGCGCGTGCACGATGTCGAGGAGGCCATCGCGCGCGCCAACGGCACACGCTACGGGCTCGGGTCGAGTGTGTGGACATCCGATGCGTCCATCGCGCGACGTCTTGCCGACGGCTTGCATGCGGGCAGCGTCATGATCAACCACCCGGTCGTCTCCGACCCCGCCCTGCCCTTCGGCGGCGTGAAGGCGAGCGGCCATGGCCGCGAACTCGGACGCGAGGGCCTCATGGCGTTCGCGAACGTGAAGACGGTCCGCGGCCTGCTGGACTGAGCCTCAGTTCCCGCCGCCGAGCCACCGCCACCACCACTGCCCCCGCTCGGCATCGTCCTGCAGTTCATCGAGCGCGGCGTGCCACGCAGCACGCATCGCGGCGGCGTCGCTGAACCGCGTTTCGGCCTGTGGTGCGAGCGCGCGCACGAGAAACGGGATCAGCGGTGCCGGCACGCCGTCCAGGTCCATCTCCCCCTTGAGCTGACGCGCCACGATCACGCGCGCATCGCCCGTGCCGAAGGGTGTCCGGCCGGTGATGGTGTAAGCGATGATCGCCCCCAACGCGAACAGGTCGACGCCCGGCCCCTGCGGCTCACCCATGATCTGCTCCGGCGCCGCGAACTCCGGCGTGCCCGTCCCGCCGTGTTTTTCGGTGAGGCCTGGGCCGTGCGCAATGCCGAAGTCCGTCAGGCGCCACCGGCCGTTCCGATCGATCAGCACGTTCTCCGGCTTCAGGTCACGGTGCACGATGCCCACCGCATGCGCCGCCTCCAGCGCATCGAGGATGCCATCCACCTGCGTCGCGATGTCCACCGCCGGCTGTGCCCCCTGACGCATCACCAGACTCGCCACCGAGCCACCGTCGGCCAGTTCCATCGTGTACCAGGAGATGCCGTCGCGTGTCTCCCAGTCGTAGATCGGAACGATGGCCGGATGCGCGAGCTGCGCGGCCAGCTTCGCCTCGCGGCGGAAGCGTGCGACTGCGGCATCGTCATCCGCCACGCTCGGATGCAGCACCTTCATCGCCACCTCACGCTCCAGCGAGAGGTCGCGCACGCGCCACACGCTGCCGAAGGTGCCGGCGCCAAGCCGGGCGAGCACTTCGTAATCGTCGCCCGTCGCCCAGCGCAGTCGCACCTCCTCCTGATCGGCCGCACGACGTGCCGTCGGCGCGACACGTTCGATGCCGATCACACTCGTGCGCACACTTGCCACGCGCTCGAGCGCGCGGAGCATCGTGGCGACGGTGCCGTGACGCTGCATCGGGTCGCGGCTGAGCGCCCGGTCGATGATGGCGGCGACCTTCGCGGGACAATCCGGACGGACGAGCGCCAGCGGCGGCGGCGTGCCGTCGCGGGGCGGACGTTCGCCAGTCATCATCGCGAAGGCCAGCGCGGCGAGCTGCCACTGGTCGCTCAGCATGGTCGGAGCCCAGCCCCGCTCCCACTCCGGTGCGTACGGGATGAAGGACTCGGGTGGCGCGACCGCCGGCGGACGCTGCGACTCCGGCAGCGACCACTCCCACCCAAGTTGCCAGAGCCGGCCGGTGGGCGTGATCCAGCAGCTGCCGGTGCCGATCGCGCCATGTGGCAGGTTCTGGTCATGCAGGTATACGAGGAGTGTGCCCACCGTCCGGAGCAGGTTGAGCATTCCCGGCGCATCGTCCGGTCCGATGCGCCGCGTGCGCCCTTCCACACTCTCCCCCGCGATCCAGCGGCGCAGGTAGCCCGGGCCGCGCGCGACCTCGGGCGAGTCGGTCCAGTAGTGATACGTGGTGGGGATCGCAGGATGGCTCTGGTGGGCGAGCTGTCGCGCCTCGGCCGCCAGCCACGGTCGATGCGCGGCATCGGGCACCGTGACCAGCGCCAGCGACCGGCCGAGCGCGTCGATCACTTCCTGATAGTGCCGGACCGGGCTTCGCACACTGCCGCGCCCCCAGCGCCAACCCGGCGGAAGCACCCACGGCTGCAGGTGAGGCGGCAGCGATGGCGCGATGCGGGGCACGCCCCCGGCCGGTGTCAGCATCGCGGTACGGTCCGGAACGGTCATCCGGTCAATTTAACGCCGACGGGGGCGCCCCGGTGACCGGCCGCAGCACGATCGCGACCACCGTCCCCTCCGGCCCGCTCCGCTGGATCGTGAGCGAGCCGCCCCAGCCGTCCACGAGCCGGCGGCTGATGGCCAGCCCGAGGCCACTGCCGCTGGTGCGTGTGGAGAAGTGCGGCTCGAAGACCTTGAACAGCACCTCCGGCGCAATCCCGGACCCGTCATCACGCACAGCAATCCGGACGGCCGCGTCGTCGTCGCGGGACACGTGCACACCGACCGCGCAGGCGCCGGCCTGACGCGCATTCTCGAGCAGGTTGAGCAGCACGTCACGCAGCTCCGGCGCACGGGCCATCGCGATGACGACGCCATCGGGCGCCACGTCGGCCGTCCACTGCACCGCGCCCTCGGCCATGCGTTCGAGGTCGAGCACTTCGTGGACGACCGTCACCACGTTCGTTGGTTCCGCAAGCGGTGCGCTCTCCGGCGACGTGCCATACCGGCTGAACGCGCGCGCGATCTCGTCGAGGCGGTCGATCTGCGTCAGGATCGTGCCGACGTTGCGGTCGAGGATCGCGTCGAAGTCGGCACGGCCGTCATCCCGCGCGCGTCGCAGGTGCTGCACGCCGAGGCGAATCGGCGTGAGGGGATTCTTGATCTCGTGCGCGACCTGCCGCGCCATCTCGCCCCAGGCCAGCACGCGTTGCGCGCGCGCCAGTTGCGTCACGTCGTCGAGCGTGATCACCACGCCCCCACGATCGAGGCGCGTGAACCGACCCTGCACCGTCGCATCGCGCCACGTCTCCTCGAAGGCATCATCCCGGCGCGCCGACGCGGCGAAGATCATCGCCCGCTGCGCCAGCGACGGCAGCACCGACTGCAAGTGTGTCCCTGCCGGCACGTCGCGCCCGAGCAGCGACTCGGCACGCGGGTTCGCCAGCACCACGCGAATCTCGGCGTCGAGCGCGATCACCCCCGACGCCACCGTGCGCAACACCGCATCGGTCCGTCGCCGCGCCGCGTCGAGCGCGCGCTCGCCTGCCCGCAGGTCGTCCGCCATCGTGCGGAACGCATCGAAGACGGGGACGAACTCGCTCGGCGGTGTGTCGTCGAGGCGCGGGGCACGTTCGCCGGCCGCCACGGCGACGGCCGCGTCACGCAAGGCACCGATCGGGCGAGCGAACTGCCGCGCCGCGAGCCCCGACAGCCAGAGTGCCGCCAGCACGCCGCCAAGCGCGCCGAACAGCAGCAGCATGACGAGATCCTCGCGCCGCTGATCGAATGCCTCTTCCTCCAGCACCGCCGGCGCTGCCACCACGATACGCTCCCCACGCGATCCCCGCGTGCTGAGATAGCTGAGCAGCACGTTCGTGCCCGCGACCTGCACCGTGCTCGTCGCCGTCAGTGAGCCGCCTGGGGCCAGCGTCACTGCCACGTCCGGCGGCAGGAACAGTCCCACCGGCGCGAGGGCACCGAACAGTTCGTCGCTGACATCGACGAGGCGACCCACCGAGTAGCCGAGCAGCGGCACCCCGATGCGGCGACTCGCCTGTTCGAGCTCGGGCCGCTCACCCGAACGATCCACGGCACGCAGGAATTCGCGCACCAGCAGCTCGCGCTTCTCGGCGTCGTCGATGCGCAGGCGCTGGAAACTCCACACCGTCAGCACGCTCAGCGGGACGACGAAGAACAGCAGCAGCACCACCGTCAGGCGCAGGCGATAGCTCCCGATCCACGAGCGGCGTCTCTGGCGCCACCAGCGCCAGGCACCGGGGCGCGTGAGTCCTGCGGCCGCCGCCAACGTGAGCAGCAGTGCCAGATCGGCGGCGACCAGCAACGCCCCGCGCTGGATCAACGACCACCCGCCCGGCACCGCGATCCGCGCATGCGCCTGCAACGGGCCGAGCACGGTCGGCACCACGCGCGACCCGTCGAAGGCATCGCGATCGCGGGTCCAGCGCATGCCGTCGTTCTCGCGGCGGTCCGCCTGCACCTCGCCGAGCTCGAAGCGATACGGCGGCGCGCCGGACGTGGGCGACGAATAGCCGAGCAGCGCCGCGATGGCCGGCGTCGCCGTGGCGCGGGCGCGTGGCTCGACGATGACGGTGGTCACCGTGCTGTCTGCGAACGGCACGGCCAGCACCTGATACACGCCGGGATAGCCGATCACGTCACTGGTGGAGGGCAGGCCGCTGCGCATCGCGCTCAGCACCGCGTCGCGCACGTCGAGCTGCTCGGTCTGTCCGAAAACGTCGAGCGAGGCGAGCAACGTGCCATCCAGCTTCCAGGTGGCTGCGGTGAGCGGATAGCGCACGACGAGATCACTCGCGGCAATCCGATCCAGCAGGTCGGCGCGAGACCGCGGCGACGGTTGCTCACCGAGCTGCGTGGCGAATCGCGAGAGCAGCTGCGTGGCCTCGACATCGGGCGACGTGAGTCGCGCCGTTTCGAAGGCCGCCAACTCCACGGTCCGCCGCATCACGGCACCCCAGGTCAGGACGGTGGCACCGAGGGCCGCCACCGCACCCACCTGCAGCAGGACAGTCCTCGTCGACCGCGAGAGCGCGGTGCATGCGATCACGGCGATCCAGACCAGCGTGTACGCAGAGTCCCATGCCCCAACCGGCTGCCACAGGCGCGGCGCCAGAGCCGCCGCGATCACAGCCAGCGCCGGACCGACCATCGGGTCGACGCCGCGCCCACCGTCACGCAGGAGCGCACGCCCGGCCGCGGCAGCCCCCAGCAGCACCACGGCGGCAAAAAGGAAAATCCCGAGCTGCCAGGCCAGCCACAGCGACGTGGGCGTGCCGGTGCTGGGCAGCGCGATGCCACCGGCCAGCGCACGCAGCAGGAACGGTCCGAGCACCACCAGGACGAGCAACACGACGCCGGGCACGAGCGTCGAGCGGTACGCCGGCCGCGCACGCCGGAGCGCAAGTCCCGCCAGCGTCAGCAACGCGCCGGCGAGCAGCAGCGCCGCCAGCCCCGCGATCGCGACGTTGCCGACCCGGACGAAATAGAGACTCGGATCGAAGATCCAGGAGACGTTGCTGAGCGCGCCGAGCGGCACGAGCCCGACGACGATCGCGCCGGCCGCCAGCGCGCCGAGTTGCTCCGCCAGTGACGGCCGCCGACGCCAGGCAACCAGAATCAGCGCCACCAACCACGCCGCGAGCGCGGCGCCGGCGAATCGCCGGGCGCTCTCGAGCTGTCGGGTGTAGGCGTTCCCGCGCGTCGGCGCCGTGGCCCGGTAGCGCAGCATCGGCTCTCCATCCACCAGCCACGGGTGGAAACCGAGCTCGTCGGCTGGTCCGGGTGGCGCGAACTCGATCGCCCCCACCGACGCCCGCTGCGCGATGTCGGCCCCGAGCCCGCTGACCAGATGTCGTGCCGGAGGATCGGCGTCGAGCACCATCGTCGCGACCGCGATGGCATCGTCCCGCCGCTCCGCCGCGTAGAGCACGAGATAGAAGCGGAGTCGATCGACGCCGAGGTTGCCGCGCAGCACCTCCGGCACGGCGCGCGGCTCGCCGGCCCAGGCCACCGGCATGCCGTTGCGGTAGAGGACGACACTGGTCCGGGCGTCGATCCCGTCGAGTCCCGCCAGGTAGCGGAATCCCTCCGCCGGCGACGAGGGCGCCGTCAGCGCGCGCGTCGCCAGTTGTCGCACGCGTTCGGCCGCGATCGGGAGTGCGCGGGCAGTGGTGGCATCCCCACGACGGATCGCGGCAGCGGCCCAGTCGTCGAATCCGCCCGAAATCCGCGTCAGGACCGCCTGCTGCCACGCCCCCGTGGCGACGAAGACCACGCCGAGGATGACCACCAGCCAGGGCGCCCGGCGCCGCTGGGCCAGACGACCCAGCATCGCCGTTACCGCCACCGCCGCCGCGACCGCCAGCAACCCGCCGACCGACGGCGTGCGGAGCCAGAGCGCAGCAGAGACCACGCCGGCGGCCGCCGGAAACAGCCAGCGGCGGCGCGGGACAAGCAGTGGTTCCGGCGACGTATGCGAGATGAGAGGACCGAAGGATCGGGTTCGGAAAAGCGGGCGCGATGTCGCGCGCCGGGTCGGAAACAGGTCAGTTTACAGCGTGATGCGTTTTCCCAATACACCCGTCCGGCGCCGCTGGATCAGGCTCGTCCTGCTCTTCTGCGCCCTGACGAGTGTCCGCGCGGCCGTCGCTCCCCTCCGCGCGCAGGCCCAGGCGCCGGCGGTGCCGGCCCCACTTCTCGACGCCTTGTCGATCACCGTCAGACGCGACAGCGCCACCGTGGCCCGGGGGACGCTGCGCTTCCGGCAGGTGCGCACCGGCGCCGAGGTGGAACTGGTCGCCAGCGGCATCGTGGTCCGGAAGGGCCTCCGCGTGACGGCGGAACTTCGCATCGACTCGGCATACCAGCTGCGACGATACGTGAGCGAGTCCCGCGACAGTGCCAATCGCGTGGTGGAACGGATCGTCGTCACGAGCGCCGGCGGCCGCGTGACACTCGAGCGCATCACGCCGCGGCGTCGGGCGGTACGTGAGTTTCTCGCGAAACGCGACCTGGTCGTGCTGGACTCGCTCGCCGTCGTGCCGTTCCTCGCGCTGGCAGGGCTCGGAGCCCGCTCCACGCCGCTCCAGTTCCTCGATGTCCGCCGCAGCACGATAACGGCGGTCACGCTCGCATCCGGCGCACCGGTCGACCTCCCGGTCGCCGACGTGACGGTCACGGGGTTCCCGGTGACCGTCACCGGACTGCCCGCCGGTCTGCGGTGGTGGCGCGACACGCGCGGTCACCTGCTGCGCGTCAGCTGGGCGGGCGGCGGCGAAGTGCTCCGCGATGACCCGCCAACCTGAACGGCAGCGTGCACGCCGACTCCCGCCAGCCTGAACTGAAACCGCCGCTCGCGCTGGCCCGTATGCCGCGCAGGCTCGCCCTCACCATCTTCGACCATGCCGATGACCGTTCTGACCCGTGGCCTGATTGCCACACTCCTCATTCCCGCCATCGCCGGTGCGCAGCAGGGTCCGCAGGTGCCGTCCACGCTGACCGTCGAGCAGGCGGTGGATCTGGCCCAGGCCAACAACCCGCAGCTGCGCCAGTCGCTGAACGCGCGACGGTCGGCCGCTGCCGCGACCCGCAGCGCCTACGGTGCGCTGCTGCCGAACGTGAGCTCCTCGGCCGGCGGGGTATGGCGTGAAGGGCGCCAGCAGGTGTTCGGCGGCATTGGCATTGGTGCCAGTGCGAACACCTTGGGTTCGAGTGCCAGCGTGAACGCCTCGCTGAACTACGGTCTCGACGCGTTCCTGCAGCCGCAGGCGGCGAAGGCGAGCGAGCGCGCCGTCGAGGCCGAGGCCGACGCGGCGACGGTGCAGCTCCGCACGACCGTCACGCAGCAGTACCTGATCGCGTTGCAGGCGCAGGCGCGGGTAATCCTCTCCGATACCCTGCAGGAAAGTGCCCGGCTCACCGTCGACCTGGCAAAGGCGCGTTCCGCGGTCGGTACTGCGACGATTCTGGACGTGCAGCGCGCCGAAGTTGCCCTCGGCCAGCAGCGGGTGCAGGTCGTGCAGGCCCGCAACACGCTCGCCATCGAGAAGCTTCGCCTGTTCGAGAACATGGGCGTGATCCCGCCAGCGACCGACGTCGCACTCTCGTCGCAGTTCTCCGTGACACCGATCGCCGGCACCGTCGGCGAGCTGGTCGAACTGGCGAAGAAGGCCAACCCGAACGTCATCGCCCGCCGGGATCGTGAAGACGCTGCCGCCGTCAACCAGCGCATTGCACGCACGGCCTACTTCCCGCAGCTCTCGCTGTCGGCCGGATACGGCGGCTTCACCAACTCGTTCACGGACGGGAATTTCTCGGTGAATCAACTGTTGACGAGCCGGCAGTCAGGCTGCTTCCAGCGCGGCAGCATCCTGCAACTCGTCGGGCAATCTTTCGATCCAGCCAGTTGCAGCGCCATCACGCTGACGCCCGCCGAGATCGCCGGCGCGCGCTCCAGCAATGACGCGTTCCCGTTCGGCCTCACGCGCCAGCCGTACAGCGTGAACGCCCAGTTCTCGCTGCCGATCTTCAACGGCTGGCAGCGGGAGCAGCGCATGGCCGAGGCGTCGGTGGCGCGCGATAACGCCAGGCAGGCCGTGCGTCAGCAGGAGCTCGCCGCGCAGCAGGCCGTCCGCACCGCGTATCTCAACCTCGACGCGGCGCGACAGACCGTGGCCATCCAGGACGACAACGGCAAGCTGGCCCGTGAGGCCCTGCTGCTGGCCGAGACGCGATATCGCGTCGGCCAGGCCACGTTCCTCGATGTGGCAAACGCGCGCGCCGACTTCTCACGCGCCGAGAACGACCGTATCACCGCCGTGTACGACTTCCACCGGGCGTTTGCCGCGCTCGAGCAAGCTGTCGGCCGTCGCCTGCGCTGACCCACCCACGAGACTCAACATGACGAAAGGTGTAAAGATCGGGATCGCCGTCGCGATCGTCGCAGGACTGGGCGCGGCCGGGTACGTCGCCAAGCAGAAGGGCTCGAACAAGGCGGCGATGGTGAAGGTCGAGGCGGTGGAGTCGCGCGACCTCATCGCCAGCGTCACGGCCAGCGGGCAGGTGCGGCCACGGACCAAGGTGGATGTCAGCGCCGACATCACCGGGCGCATCATCCGACTGGCGGTGAAGGAAGGCGACCAGGTGAAGGAGGGCCAGTTCCTGCTGCAGATCGACCCGCAGCAGTTCGAGGCGGCGCTCCAGCGCTCGCTCGCGGCGCTCGCGTCCTCGAAGGCGCAGTTCGCCCAGTCGAATGCGAACCTCGTGCAGGCCAAGCGCAACTACGATCGCTCGGCCGAGATCAAGAAGGCCACGCCGACGCTGATCAGCGACGAGCAGCTCGAGCAGCTGCGGACGCAGGTGGAAGTGAACGCGGCGTTGCAGGACGCGGCCAAGTTCAGCGTCGTGCAGTCGGAGGCGGCGGTCCGTGATGCGCGCTTTTCGCTCAGCCGCACCACCATCCTCGCACCGATGACGGGCCGCATCACCCGCCTCAATGTCGAGAACGGCGAGACCGCGATCCAGGGCACGCTCAACCGCGATGCCGCCACACTGCTCACGATTTCCGATCTCTCGGTGCTGGAGACGAAGATCAAGGTCGATGAGACCGACGTGTCGCGCATCAAGCTCGGTGACTCGGCGGTGGTGCAGATCGACGCCTTCCCCGACACGACGTTCATCGGGCGCGTGGTGCGCATCGCCAACAGCTCGGTGAAGGCCGCCACGGCCGGTGCATCCGCCGACCAGGCTGTCGACTACGAGGTCGTCGTGCAGCTCGTCAACGCCCCGGCGGAGACCCGGCCCGACTTCTCCTCGACTGCCAAGGTCATCACCGATGTCCGGCAGCGCGTGCTCTCGATCCCGATCATCGCCCTCACGGTCCGCGAGGATTCGGCGATGGCGCGGGGGGACACGGCGCAGACGCCGGGTGGACGGAAGCCGTCGAAGCAGCTGACCAAGCGCGACGTGGAAGGCGTGTTCGTCGTGAACGCCGGCAACACCGTGACGTTCCGCCCGGTGAAGGTCGGCATCGCCGGCGATCGGTACTTCGAGGTGCTGGGCGGGTTGCAGGCGGGTGACCGCATCGTGTCCGGGTCCTACCAGGCCATCCGCGAGCTGCGCGATGGCGCGACCATTCGCGAGGAAGGCGCGGCACCGGCGGGCACGAAGGGCGCCGCCACGGGGAAGAAGACGTGAGCGCGCCGCGGACCATGAGCGCCGACCTCACGGTCACGGCGGAACGACGCGCCGTCACTTCGGCGTCAGGGTCGGCGCCCGACAAGGACTGGGTCATCGTCACGCGCGAGGTGACCCGGCAGTACGAAATGGGCGGAGAAATCGTGCGGGCTCTGCGCGGCGTCGACCTCGCCGTCCGGCGCAACGAGTATGTGGCCATCATGGGCCCGTCCGGGTCCGGCAAGTCCACACTCATGAACCTGATCGGGTGCCTCGACACGCCGAGCAGCGGTGAGTACTGGCTCAACGGACTGCAGGTGTCGAAGATGTCCGACGATGCGCTCGCCCAGGTCCGCAACAAGGAGATCGGCTTCGTCTTCCAGACGTTCAACCTCCTCCCGCGCGCCACCGCGCTGCAGAATGTCGAGCTGCCGCTCGTCTATGCGGGGATCTCCAGCGCCGAGCGGAAACGGCGCGCCAGCGCTGCGCTCGACAAGGTGCAGCTCGCGTCGCGCATGACGCACAAGCCGAACGAACTGTCGGGCGGGCAACGTCAGCGTGTCGCGATCGCCCGCGCCCTCGTGAACGAGCCGTCGATCCTGCTCGCCGACGAGCCGACCGGCAACCTCGACTCGCAGACCTCCGAGGAGATCATGCGCGTCTTCGAGGGTTTGGCGGACCAGGGCCAGACGGTGATCATGGTGACGCACGAGCCCGACATCGCCGCACATGCGCGCCGCGTGGTCGTGCTGCGCGACGGACTGACCGCCAGCGACGACAGCGGTGACGTGTTCCGCAGCCGCCTCGGCCGGGGGCACTGACCATGCCGCTCTTCGAAGCCGTCCTGCTCGCGCTACAGACGATTCGCACGCAGAAGCTGAAGAGCTTCTTCACGATGATCGGCGTCTGCATCGGCGTCACCTTCCTGATTGCCGTCGTCAGCATCGTCGAGGGCATGAGCCGGTACATGGAGGACGATCTCGTCGGGAAGCTGCTCGCGGTCAACACCTTCGAGGTCCGCAGCCGTCCGAACGTGAACATCGGCAACACCACCGATGAGATGTGGCGCGAGTACAGTCGGCGTCCGCGGCTGATGGAGCGGGATGTCGCGCCGGTGACGGCCGTCCTGCCCGAGGGAATCCTCTGGGCGCCGATGAGCAGCGATGGCGGCGTCACCGCCACCACGCTCACCGGCCGTCCGCGAGGTGTCAACGCCGTCAACACCTCGCGCATCTACTTCGAGATCAAGAAGATGGGGGTCACCAGCGGCCGCATCTTCTCACCCCAGGAAGATGAGGTGGGCTCGCTGGTGGTCGTGATCGGCAAGGACGTCAAGGACCACTTCTTCCCCACCGTCGACCCGATCGGCAAGGAACTGCGCCTCGGCAACTTGCCGTACACGGTGATCGGCGTCGCCGAGTCGCAGGGCAGCGCGCTGGGCATGTCGTTCGACAAGTTCGTGGTCGCGCCCTACAACTCGCCGCTGCGCCGACTCACCAACCGGCAGAAGGGCGTGATCGACGCCATCATGGTGAAGAGTCCGAGCGAAGCGGTGATGCTCACGACGATGGAGGATGTGCGCGAGGTGATGCGCTCGGTGCGCGGGCTGCGCCCCGGCGAGAAGGACAATTTCGTGCTCGAGACGTCCAGCTCGGCACTCAGCTTCTTTGCCAAGATCAAGCAATACCTGGTGCTCGCGGGCGTGGTGCTGCCCGCCATCGGCCTGATCGTCGGCGCGATCGTGATCATGAACATCATGCTGGTGGCCGTCGCCGAACGCACGCGCGAAATCGGCGTGCGCAAGTCGCTCGGTGCACGCCGACGTGACATCATGGCGCAGTTCCTGGTGGAATCCACCACGCTGTCGATCTTCGGCGCGATGGCGGGTGTGGCGCTGGGTGCGGGGCTCGCCATGGCGATCTCAGCGCTCACGCCGCTTCCGGCCGCCGTGGCGCTCTGGTCGGTGATCCTGGCGGTTGCCGTCGGCGCCGGCGTGGGTATCGTCGCCGGTGTCTACCCCGCCTCACGCGCCAGCCGGCTCGATCCGGTCGTCGCCCTGCGCTCGGAGTGATGGCATGTCGATGAAGACGACGATCAGCGGCACGATCGAGGGTGTGGGGATCGCCCTCGAGTCGATCCGCGCCAACAAGGTCCGCGCCGGCCTGACGATCCTTGGCGTGGCAGTGGGGGTGTTCGTGGTGGTCGCGATCGGTGCCATGATCACCGGCATCAACAACGCGGTCACGCGCGACATCGCCGCCGCCGGGCCGAACACGTTTTATGTGACACGTGCCCCGATCAGCTTCGAGGCATGCGATGGCAGCGAAGATACCTGCAAGTGGCGCCGGAACCCGCGCCTGACGGTGTCCGAGGCGGAGTCCTTCCGCCTGCTACCCTCGGTGCGTGCCGTCATCACGCAGATCAACACGAATTCCAGCGCGCGCTACCGCGACAACTTCCTGTCGTCGGTGAACGTGCAGTCGTTCAGCACCGACTGGCTCATGATCGACGGTGGCACGATCGCCACCGGTCGTTCGTGGACCGAGTCGGAGAACAGTACCGGTGCCCGCGTGGTGGTGCTGAACAAGAAGCTGCAGGAGGAGATGTTCGGCGACAGCGATCCGCTGGGCAAGGATGTCGTGATCGGCGGCGTGCCGTTCAGCGTCATCGGGACCTACGACAAACCCCTCAATCCGCTGGGTAACGACAACGATGCGGTCGCGTACCTGCCGATGCAGGCGGCGCTCACGGCGCTGAACGCGCAGGCACGGTGGGTGAACATTTCCGTACGCCCGCGAGACGAGGTCACCCGCGACGAGGCCATCGACGAGGTCACCGCGTCACTGCGCGCCCGCCGCCGCCTGCGCCCGAGCACGGAGAACAATTTCGCCATCATCACCCAGGACAAGATCCTCGAGACCTACGACAAGATCGTCGGCACCTTCTTCGTGGTGATGCTCTCGTTGTCGGCGGTCGGGCTGCTGGTGGGGGGCGTCGGCGTGATCGCGATCATGATGATCAGCGTCACCGAGCGCACGCGCGAGATCGGCGTGCGCAAAGCCCTCGGCGCCACGGCGGGGCTGATTCTCTGGCAGTTCCTCGTGGAGGCCGCCACGCTGACGGGCATCGGCGGCGTGATCGGACTCGCCCTCGGCGCCCTCGTCGCCTTCATCGTTCGCAGTGTGTTCCCGATCCCGGCGGAGATCCCGCTCGGCTCGGTGGTGGCGGCCATCGGCGGCAGCATCCTCACGGGCGTGTTGTTCGGGATCATCCCGGCATTCCGTGCCGCGCGGCTCGACCCGGTGGTGGCGCTGCGATACGAGTAGGCGGCCTGCGCTCCACTCGGAACTCCACCCGGAACTCGACTCGGAAGGCCGCTGCAAAACCCCACGCGCGCCGTCCGCCATTCCAGCGGGCGGCGCGCAGTGCATCCGGGCTTCACCACGCCGTTCACCAGCGCACGGCGTGGCGGAGGATCAGTAGCCGCGCGCCTTGAGGAACACTTCCCACAACGGCGCCTCGCTGCGCACGCCGAGCAGGAGGTACTCGAGCGCCGCGAGTGCGATCAGGATCGCGAGCAACGCACGGCTCTGCCGGAGGAATGCGTCCTTGGCCTGCCAGCCGTTCCACCAGAAGATGAGCGCGATGCCGACCGCCGTGAAGAAGGAGACCGGCAACCACCCCGTGTTCTCCGGCGGACCGTAGTAGGACAGCAGGAACTGCAGGTGCGGCGGCAGGAAGCGGGCCCCGGGATTCGCCACGCCGAAGAAGATGTTCAGTTTCGCAATCTGCAGCACGCCCCAATAGGTGGCGAGCGCCGCGAACGCGAGCCGGTTGGCCGACCGACCGACATGCAGCCAACTCACGAACAGCACCAGGACGCAAAGCAACTCGTGCCAGAGCAGCGAGACGATCGCCTCGAAGGCGCGCGTCACAGTCGGCTCGCCGGCCATGCTCGCCTCCTCGCCCGGCCCCACGATCCAGCCGCCATACAGCCCGACGTTGATCCACATCCAGACGGCGGTGGTGGCAAGGAACGTCCGTCGCGCCGACGCCGCGGTGCGCACCGACCGCTGCGCATGGATCTCGTACGTGGCCCAGATCGCGACGCCGGTCGAGATCACCCATGCGGCGAACTTCGTCCACTCGTTGCGCTGCAGCGCGACGATCACCCCGGTGACCAGCCACCAGAACCCGACCACGGCGAGCGTGCCCTTGCCGACGGAGCTCCAGTGCTCGTGCCACCATGTCGCGAGCAGACCGCGCGGCGCCCCGGCGTCAGGCACATCGGCCGGTGTCACCGTCGTCGAGAGCGCTTCACGCGGCGGCGTCATCGCGTCTCCTTCGCCAGCGCGACCGCACCGGCAATCGAACGCGCGTCCACCACCGGCAACGGCACGTACCGCGCGCCCATCGCCTCCGCGACCTTCTTCGCCATCGGCTCCGGTCGCGGCGAGGTGTCGATCAACACCGCGGCGAGCGTGCTCTGACGGAACGTGGCCGCGGCGTCGAGGGCGTCACGCATCGACTCGGCGCGTCCTCCCTTGCCATCGCGTGCGACGTTGGCGCGTCCGTCGGTCAGGAACACCAGCACTGGCATCGTCCCGGCACGGCGCGCCGACACACCGGCGGTGACTGCGGCATCGATGGCCGTCGCCAGTGGTGTGCCGCCGCCACCCGGCAGTGACGCGAGCAACTTCCGCGCGCGCGCGAGGGCACGCGTCGGCGGCAGCAGCACCTCGGCCGTGGTACCGCGGAAGGCGATCAGCGACACCCGATCGCGGCGCGCGTAGCTCTCGACCAGCAGCGCCTCGACGGCCCCTTTCGCCTCGCCGAGGCGCTGCGCTGCGGCGGAGCCCGACGCATCCACGACGAAGATCACCGACGTGCCGGCCCGCTCCACATAGCGCCGGAGGCGGAAATCGTCGCGTTCCACGATCAGCGAGCGCGCCGTGATGCCGCGCACGGCGCTGGCCTGAGCCCGCGCTCGCTGCCACGGCGCTGCGGCGCGCAACGTCTCGAGCACATGCAGTCGCCGGACACCATCCGGCTTCCCGCGGCGCGCCGCGACCTGGCGACCACGGGTCCAGCTTTCCTTCTCGGCACCGGCCTTGCCCAGCTCCTGACTCGGTCGCTGCGCGCGGGCCAGCAGCGCTGCCAGCAGCTCCGGCGGAATCGCCGCCGTCACGGCGTCCACGAGCCGGTCTTCCATCTGTCCGTCGTCGGCCGAGGGGTCCGGGGGTGGCCCGTCGGCGTTCGTGTCGGGCGGCGGCTGGTCGGGCGGCGGCGGCTCCTGCGACGGCGGCGGCGGCGGCTCGGGTGCCGACGCAGGCTCCTGATCGGGCTCGGGCTCGGGTTCTTCGGGCGCCGGCACGCGGGTCGCCCGCGGCGCCAGCACGAGCTGCACCGCCAGCGCCACATCCTCCTCCTCGACGTCGGTCCGCTCGTCGAGCGCGGCGAGGGCCCGTGCCGTCCACAGCGCCTGCCGCGATGCGCGGTCGGAGGCGATGCCAAACCCGGCGCACACCGTCCCGATCCCGACCAGCACCTCGTCATCCGCCTGCACCTGATCGATCAGGGCGCGCGCCGTGGCAATCGCGGCCGCATCGGGCAGCGAGTCCAGATTCACCCGCACGTCACCGTCGAGCACGAGGGCCAGCCGATCGCGAAGTGGCGCCGCCACGCCCCACACGTCCTCCTCGCTCTCGTCGACGACGATCAGCGCGAATTCGGCCGCGAACTCGGCGCGGACGCCGTCGCGGAGCACGTGCGCGACGCCGGAGTCGAGCACCGCGCCGAGGCGCGCCTGCGTGGCCACCGGCATCCGCTCGATCAAGGGGATGATCACCACACCGCCGTGCGCGTCAGCCAGCACGCCGCGCTCTGCCACAGGCGTGCCCGACGCGATGGTCGCCGCCAGGTCGAGCCCACCGAAGATGCGGTCGTCGGTGGCGGACGACGGCAGTCGCCGCACGCGCATCTGCGTCGGCAGACGCTCGCGCAGCGCGGCGATCCACTGCTGCGCGCCCGCCGACGAATCGCGGAGCACGATGCCACCGATCCGCGCGCCCGCCACCGCCAGCACCGACAACGCCGCCGCGGCGCGGGCGCGGGCGGCGGCGACGTCGCCCGACGCGGTGGCTGCGGGAGCGGACATCGGCATCAGCCGTTGCCGTAGATGGCCGTGATCCCGCGCGCGACGCGCGTCCCGCTCCCGCCTTCGTCCAGCACGTTGCGGCGGAGGCGGTGGCGCAGCGCCATCGGCGCCACCGCCGTCACGTGCGCATCGGTCACGATCTTCGAGCCGTCGATCGCCGCTCCGGCGCGCGCGGCACGCAACAGGGTGAGCTCACCGCGCACGCCGTCGGTGCCCAATTCCACGCAGAGCTCGACCGCCTTGAGCAGGACGGCATCGGGCACCTGCACGGTGGGGAGGCGCTTGCGGGCCGCGAGGATCTTCGCGCGCACGGCGGCATCGGACGGCTCCCAGGCGGCGAGGAAGGTCGCCGTGTCGCGCTCGTAGGCGTCGCGGCGGCGGATCACCTCGACGCGCTGCTGCACGTCGTCGCTGGTGCGCACCTCGACGCTCAGGCCGAAGCGGTCGAGGAGCTGCGGGCGCAGGTCGCCCTCCTCGGGATTGCCGCTGCCGACCAACACGAATCGCGCGGGGTGCCGCACGCTCACGCCATCGCGCTCCACCACGTTCTCCCCCGTCTGCGCCACGTCGAGCAGCAGGTCCACGAGGTGATCCTCGAGCAGGTTGACCTCGTCCACGTACAGGAATCCGCGATGCGCCCGGGCGAGCAGGCCCGGTTCGAACGCCTTCTCACCGTTGCGCAGCGCCTGCTCGATGTCGAGTGCGCCGACGACGCGGTCCTCGGTGGCCCCGAGCGGCAGGTCGATCACCGGAACCGGCTTGTCGATGACGGGCAGCTTGCCGCGCACCGCGTGAAGGGCGCGCTCGCGGCACTCGTCGCAGCGGGAGCCGTTGGCCGCCGGATCGCAGCCGTACCGGCAGCCTTCCACGGCTTTCATCGACGGCAGCAGCGCCGGGAGGGCGCGGACGACGGTGGACTTGCCCGTGCCGCGGTCGCCAAGGACGAGGACGCCACCGACCGACGGGTCGACTGTCGCGATCAACAACGCCAGCTTCATCTGCTCTTGCCCTACAATTGCACTGAACGGAAAGGCGACGCGCACGCAATCCTCTGAAAACGGTGAAACCAACCCTCGCGGGAGAAGGTGCCCCCGGAGACCACGTCCAGCAAGCTTGACAGAGTAGGTGTTTGGCTTGCATCACAGAGCAGCATCGCGGCGACGGGTTTTCACCCGGCCGTGTGCCCCCCCCCAACTCCGACAGGACCGGACTGCCCTTACATGTCTGATCGTCACAAGCCGGCTGCTGCAGCCGCCGCTGCCCCACCACGCGTCGCTGGCGTTCGCCCGCGGGCTGAGCCACTTCCCGAGCTGCAGCTCTCGGTCGCGGACCGTATCGCCGACTGGCGCAACCGGATGGCGGCATCGCCCGGATTCCAGCGCTGGGCGGGATCGTTCTTCCTCACCCGTTTCATCGCGCGGCGCCACGCGAAGGAGCTGTTCGACCTGTGCAGCGGCTTCGTGTACTCGCAGGTGCTCTACGCCGGCATCCAGCTCAACCTCTTCGGCAAGCTCAGCAATGGCCCGCTGACGATGGATGAACTGGCAGTGGCCGTCGACCTGCCGATCGAGGGTACCGAGCGTCTCGTGCACGCCGCCGTCGCACTGGATCTGCTGGAGGCGACGCAGGACGGCCGCTGGCGGCTGACGGTCAATGGTGCCTCGATCGCTCCGAACACCGGACTCGAGAAATTGATCGAGCACAACCAGCTGCTCTATCGCGACCTGCTCGACCCGGTGGCGCTGTTGCGGGATCCCCGGCGCAGCCAAACGGCCATCGCGGCCTACTTCCCGTACGGCGAAGCGGGCCGTCCCGAGGACGTGGACCCGGTGGCCGCGGCGCGGTACAGCGACCTCATGGCATCCACGGTCCCGCCGCTGGCCGAGGAGGTGATGGATGCGTATCCGGTGGCGCAGCATCGGAGGCTGCTGGATGTGGGAGGTGGCATCGGCGCATTCCTGACGCTGATGGGCGAGAAAGCTCCTGCCCTCGACCTGATGCTGTTCGACCTCCCGGCGGTGGCCGTGCACGCCGAGGCGCACCTGGAGGCGAAGGGGCTGGCGAGCCGGGCGAGCGTGCACTCGGGGAATTTCCAGACCGACGCACTCCCGACCGGCGCCGACCTGATCACGCTCGTACGGGTGTTGCTGGACCACGGCGACGAGGTGGCGCTGACGGTGCTGCGGAAAGTCCGGGAGGCTCTGCAGCCCGGGGGGACACTGCTGGTCGTGGAACCGTTCTCAGGCATTCGCGGTGCCGAGCGGGTGGGCGATGCCTACTTCGGCCTGTACCTGTTCGCGATGGGCCGCGGCCGTGCGCGAACGATTGCGCAGCATCAGGCGCTGCTGCGGGCGGCGGGGTTCAGCCGGACCAGGATCGTGCCGACGCGCTACGCGGTCCAGACCGGCATTCTGGCGGCGCAGGCGTAACCGGTTAGATCCTGCGAGACGGGCCATCGGCGCTGGAGCGGCAGCCAGCTTCCCCCTCGTCAGCGATCGTGCTGTTCCCGACCGTCAACCTTTATTGACGCTTTCGGTTGTCAGGGTATGTTGACAGTATTGGTCGGGTTTCCCCTTCAGGCTGGAGAGGCGTGGTGCATTCACTCGCAGTCGTGTTCGACGAACCGAGGACGCTCGCTCTGCGAACGTTACCGCTCGACGAGCCCGGCGACGCCGACGTCGTGATCGCCGTGCAGCATACGGGCATCAGTACCGGGACCGAGCGGCTGCTCTACACGGGCACGATGCCGCCCTTCCCCGGTCTCGCCTACCCGCTCGTGCCCGGCTACGAGACGGTGGGCGTGATCGTGCACGCCGGTCCGCTGTCACAGCGCGCCGTGGGTGACACGGTGTTCGTTGCCGGTGCACGGTGCTTCGGCGAGACCCGCGGGCTGTTCGGTGGCGCGGCGGAGAAGTTGGTGGTCGCCGGTGAGCGAACCCATCGCATCCCGACGGGGCTGGGCGAACAGGGTGTGCTGTTGTCACTCGCCGCCACGGCGCTGCACGCCCTGCGCACGCATCGCGAGGGCACGATGCCCCAGCTGATCGTCGGACACGGCTCGCTGGGCCGGCTGGCGGCGCGGCTCGTGGTCGCGCTCGGCGGTGCGGCGCCGACGGTCTGGGAGATCAATCCGTTGCGGGTCAGCGGAGCCGAAGGATACGAGGTCGCGCACCCCGACCACGATCCGCGCCGCGACTATGCGGCGATCCTGGAGCTGAGCGGCGCGACCGACATCCTCGACACGCTCATCCCGCGCCTCGCGCGCGACGGGGAGATCGTGCTCGGGGGATTTTATCACGAGCCGGTGAAATTCCTCTTCCCGCTCGCGTTCATGCGCGCGATGCAACTCCGCATCGCGGCTGAGTTCTCCCCCGCCGATCTCGCCGACGTCACGGCGCTGGTCACCGAGGGGCGGCTGTCGCTCGACGGCATCATCACCCATCGCGCCCTGCCCGCTGACGCGGCGGTCGCGTATGCCACCGCGTTCGGCGATGCCACCTGTGTCAAGATGATCCTCAACTGGAGTGACCCGGCATGACCACACAGCAGGCGCCCGTTCAGCCCGATGCCTTCGCAGCCATGCACCAGGCCCTCCGCGACGAAGCGGCCACACCTGATACCGAGCCGCTGGAACAACGCCCCGTGACGAAGGAGACGCAGATCATCGCGATCTACGGCAAGGGCGGGATCGGCAAGAGCTTCGCCCTCGCCAACCTCTCGTACATGATGGCGCAGCTGGGCAAGAAGACGCTGCTGATCGGCTGCGATCCGAAGAGTGACACGACCTCGCTGCTGTTCGGGGGCAAGGCCTGCCCGACGATCATCGAGACCAGTTCGAAGAAGAAGCTCGCCGGCGAACAGGTCGCGATCGGTGACGTCTGCTTCAAGCGTGACGGTGTGTTTGCGATGGAACTCGGCGGCCCGGAAGTGGGCCGCGGCTGTGGTGGACGCGGGATCATTCACGGCTTCGAGACGCTCGAGAAGCTCGGCTTCCACGAGTGGGGCTTCGACTTCGTGCTGCTCGACTTCCTGGGCGACGTGGTCTGCGGTGGATTCGGCCTGCCGATCGCCCGCGACATGTGCCAGAAGGTGATCGTCGTGGCATCGAACGACCTGCAGTCGCTCTACGTCGCCAACAACGTCTGCTCGGCGGTCGAGTACTTCCGCAAGCTCGGCGGGAACGTTGGAGTGGCAGGTGTCGTGATCAACAAGGACGACGGCACCGGTGAAGCCGAGGCCTTCGCAAACAAGGTCGGCATCCCGATCCTGGCCAAGATCCCGGCCAATGACGACATCCGGAAGAAGAGCGCGAATTACGAGATCATCGGCATTCCCGGTGGCGAGTGGGGCAGCCTCTTCGCGGAGCTGGCGCAGAACGTCGCCGATGCACCGCCGGTGCGGCCGCATCCGCTGACGCAGGATGAGCTGCTGAATCTCTTCTCCGCCGATACCGTCGGCCGCAACGTCGTTCTCGAGCCAGCCAGCTTCCTCGACATGTGCGGCCGTGAAGAGCTGAACAAGGCAACGCTCGAAGTCGTCTACGACACCGTCTGAGCCAATGACCTCCATGTCAGGTGATGAGATGATCACGACACCGAACCGCGAGATCGCGTACGACGACGCGGGCAGCTCGCCGATGGCGAATGACGGCCAGGAGCCGACCGGCGTCGACATCGGCAGCGGCAGCGCACGCGCGCCCCTGCCCGTGATGGCCGCGGCGCCGACCGATGGTGTGGGCTGTCACTCGGGCGCCGAACAGATGAAGGCGGCCGCCATGGCCAGCGGCAAGGGCGGCATCCTCGAGCAGTATGCGGCCGACTATCCGAAGGGGCCGCATGACCAGCCCCAGTCGATGTGTCCGGCCTTCGGCTCGTTGCGCGTGGGTCTCCGCATGCGGCGCACCGCCACGATCCTGAGCGGATCGGCGTGCTGCGTGTACGGCCTCACGTTCACCAGCCACTTCTACGGCGCGCGACGGACCGTCGGCTACGTGCCGTTCAACTCCGAGACACTGGTCACCGGCCAGCTGTTCGAGGACATCCGCGACGCGGTCTTCAAGATGGCGGATCCCGAGCTGTACGACGCGATCGTGATCACGAACCTCTGTGTGCCGACGGCGTCGGGCGTGCCGCTGCAGCTGCTGCCGAAGGAGATCAACGGCGTCCGCATCATTGGCATCGACGTGCCTGGCTTCGGGGTGCCGACGCACGCTGAAGCAAAGGATGTGCTCTGTGGCGCCATGCTCCGCTACGCACGCACGGAAGCCGAGCAGGGCCCGGTCGCCGCCCCGCGCGGCGGCAAGAGCGACAAGCCGACCGTCACCCTCGTCGGCGAGATGTTCCCCGCTGATCCCGTCGGCATCGGCATGCTGCTCGCGCCGCTCGGGCTGGCCGCGGGTCCCGTGGTGCCGACGCGCGAATGGCGCGAGCTCTACGCCGCGCTCGATTGCGCCGTCGTCGCCGCCATCCACCCGTTCTACACGGCGTCGTTCCGCGAGTTCGAGTACATCCGTCGTCCCATTGTCGGCTCCGCGCCGGTCGGCCACGACGGCACGGCCGAGTGGCTGCGCAACATCGGCGAGGCAGCCGGAGTCGGTGCAGATCGCATCGCAGCCGCACAGAACGCCGTGCTGCCCGCGATCAGGAGCGCGCTGGCGGCGAGGCCGATCAAGGGCCGCATCACGATGAGTGGGTACGAAGGCTCCGAACTGCTGGTGGCGCGACTACTGGTGGAGAGCGGGGCGGACCTGCGCTACGTCGGCAGCGCCTGTCCGAAGACGCAGTGGAGTGCGGCGGACCGCGAGTGGCTGGAGGCCCGTGGCGTGCACGTGCAGTTCCGCGCGTCGCTCGAGCAGGACCTGGCCGCGATGCGGGAGTTCCAGCCCGACCTGGCGATCGGCACCACGCCGGTGGTGCAGAAGGCCAAGGAACTCGGCATTCCGTCGCTCTACTTCACGAACCTGATCTCGGCCCGTCCGCTGATGGGCCCCGCCGGTGCGGGCTCACTGGCCACGGTCATCAACGCGGCACTCGGCAACCAGCACCGCTTCGACGAAATGAAGGCCTTTTTCGACGGCGTCGGAGCGGGGCATAACGCCGGTGTGTGGGAGGAGGTGCCGGTGGACCGCCCCGAATTCCGTGATCACTACAAGCGCCATCTCGCGAAAATGGCGAAGGCGCGCAAGGCCGAGGAGATGGTCTGATGCTGGTGCTCGATCACGATCGCGCGGGTGGCTACTGGGGCGCGGTGTACGCGTTCACGGCCATCAAGGGTCTGCAGGTGGTCATCGACGGGCCGGTGGGATGCGAGAACCTGCCGGTGACGTCGGTGCTGCACTACACCGATGCGCTGCCGCCGCACGAGTTGCCGGTGGTGGTGACCGGTCTGTCGGAAGAGGAGCTGGGTCAGCACGGCACCGAGGGCGCGATGCGCCGCGCGCACACCACGCTCGATCCCGAGTTGCCGGCGGTCGTGGTGACGGGGAGCATCGCCGAGATGATCGGCGGCGGCGTGACGCCCGAAGGAACGAACATCGTGCGCTTCCTGCCCCGGACCATCGACGAGGACCAGTGGCAGGCCGCCGACCGCGCGCTGTACTGGCTGTGGACCGAGTACGGGTTGAAGAAGGGCGTGGCACCGAAGCGCCTCGAGCGCGCCGAGGGCGCGAAGCCGCGCGTGAACCTGATCGGTCCGATGTACGGGTACTTCAACACGTGGAGTGACCTGGCCGAGATCCGGCGCCTGGTGGAAGGCATCGGCGCGGAGATCAACATGGTCTTCCCGCTGGGCAGCCATCTCGCGGATGTGCCGCGGCTGATCGACGGTGACGTGAACGTCTGCATGTATCGCGAATTCGGTCGCATGCTCTGCGAGTCGCTCGACCGGCCGTACCTGCAGGCCCCGATCGGGCTGCACTCGACGACCAAGTTCCTGCGCACGCTGGGTGAGCTGCTCGGGCTGGATCCGGAGCCGTTCATCGAGAAGGAAAAGCACACCACCATCAAGCCGCTGTGGGACCTGTGGCGGAGCGTGACGCAGGACTTCTTCGGCACGGCGAGCTTTGCCATCGTGGCGAACGAGACCTACTCGCGTGGTGTGCGGCACTTCCTCGAGACCGAGATGGGGCTGCCCTGCACGTTCGCGTTCGCGCGGCGGCCCGGGGTGAAGCCCGACAACGCGGCGGTGCGTGAGGCGATCCGCACGACGCCGCCGCTGATCATGTTCGGCAGCTACAACGAGCGGATGTACATGGCCGAGCAGGGGTCGCGGGCGATGTACATCCCGGCGTCGTTCCCCGGTGCGATCATCCGTCGTCACCTCGGCACGCCGTTCATGGGGTACTCCGGAGCCACCTACCTGATTCAGGAGGTGTGCAACGCGCTGTTCGATGCGCTGTTCAACATCCTGCCGCTGGCCACCGACATGGACAAGGTGGAGGCCACGCCGTCGCGGTTGCATCAGGAACTGCCCTGGACCGACGAGGCGCAGGTTCTGCTGCACGAACTGCTCGAGGAGCAGCCGGTGCTGGTCAGGATCTCGGCGGCGAAGCGGATCCGCGACATGGCGGAGCGGGATGCGCGCGACCTCAAGGACACCGAGGTGACGCGCGATCACGTGCTCGCCTCGCGGCGGGCGATGCGTGGCGGGGCGTATGCGTGATGGTCACTCCGGCGATGCGGGCCGCGCCTCGAAGGTGTCGCGGATGATCGACGCGACGCGCAGCGGCTGCTCGTCGGGGATGAGGTGGCCAGCCGGCGAGACATCGATGACGCGCCGGTCGGGAATGGTGCGCGTGGTGCGCAGCAGGTCGGCGAACGGCACCCACGGTTCGTTGGTGGAGTGCACGAGGGTGACCGGGATGGTGAGCGTCGGGAACGTGGCGACGAGTGCATCGAGGTCCCAGCGCGACATCATGCGCAATGTTGCGCCCACCCGTCGTTCGCTGGACAGCAGCGCGACGTATCGTGCTTCCTGCGCCGGGTCGAGTGGGGAGCCCGTGGAGCGCAGCAGCGCGCGCGTGAGCGTGCCCGAGCGCAGCAGCGCGGCGGCACCGGCGCGCAGGATGCCGATATCGGCGAGCGCCCGTGACACCGGAAGAAAGATCTGCCCTAGTGCATTGAGCGAAACGAGTGCACTGTTGATTCCAATGACCGATTGTGGTGCGACCTCGCGAGACGAACAGAGCTGCAGCAGGACTGCCGCTCCTGCGGAATGTCCGACACCGATGGCCGGATGGACGTCGAGCACGCGCAGCAGCTCGCGCAGAGCCTCCGCCATCCCTCGCAACGAAAGCTGGTCCGGCGTGTCGCCGGTGGTGAAGCCGTGGCCTGGCAGGTCGATCGCGACGACCTCGGCCCACGGTGTCAGCAGCGGCAGGATTTCGCGCCACGTGTGCGTGGCACCGGCGCTGCCGTGGACGAGCAGGACGAGCGGCCCGGTGCCGGCACGCTGGACGTGCCAGCGCAGTCCGGACGCGATGACGCAGCGAGAAGTCGATCGATTTGGCCAGTCCGCCGGCAGGTCCGGCAGCTGGTCTGCGGTATCAGGCACGCATGCCCTCCTGGTGTGGTGTCTGGTCAACACGGATGGCCTGACTCTGGGCCGGCGTTCGCCGGTGGGTCATCCGTCCCTGCACGACGGGATTGAATGTCGTGTCCTGCGCTGCGCCAGGAGCGTGCAGCACCCCATTTCCCGAGGTTGGAATGGATAAGCCCCCGATGACAGACGAAGAAGCACGCGGCGTACACTCGTTGGCAATCCTGACGATTGTGGGTTTCGCGTTCTTCTCCGCAATCTTCCACTACATGGTCTGGCAGTGGCGTCCGTGGTTCGGCAAGCCGTTGTCGTATGGAGCCGCGCAGCTGCTCGATGCTGCCCACACCGCCACTCGCTTCCTGAGCTGAGGAGAACCCCATGATCTACAAAATGTGGCAGGGGTTCGACCCCAAGCGCCTGATGGTCGGCATCTTCGCGTTCATGTTCGCGTTGTCGCTGGTCATTCACTTCATTCTGATCAGCACCACGCGGTATAACTGGCTCGATCCTGATGGGAATGCAGCCAGGGTGACCACGGCAGACATGCTCACCCCGATGCCGGCCACGCGGTAACGACGGCGCACGGGCTGCGGCCCGGATGGCGGCATGTGTCCAGACCACATGCGCCATCCGGCGCCATAGCCCGATCCGCCGGCGTCACCATGAGCCTGCAAGGAGCAACAATCGATGGCGATGATGTCTTTTGAGTACAAGTATCGCGTGCGAGGCGGCACCCTCCTCGGCGGTGACTTGTTCGATTTCTGGGTCGGCCCCTTCTACGTCGGGTTCTTCGGCGTGGTGTCGGTCTTCTGTGCCCTGCTCGGGACGGCGCTCTGCGTCTACGGCGCGGCGATCGGCCCCACCTGGAACGTGTGGCAGATCAACATTGCCCCGCCCGACCTGAGTTACGGGCTGCGGATGGCCCCGCTGCGGGATGGCGGCCTCTGGCAAATCATCACCTTCCTTGCCACCGGGTCGTTCGTGGCCTGGGTGTTGCGGCAGGCGGAAATCAGCCGCAAGCTGGGCATGGGCTACCATGTCCCGGTGGCGTATTCCGTCGCCGTCCTGGCGTACATCACGCTCGTCATCATCCGCCCGGTGTTGCTGGGTGGCTGGGGCCATGGCTTCCCGTACGGCATTCTCAGTCATCTCGACTGGGTGTCGAACGTCGGGTACCAGTTCCAGCACTTCCACTACAACCCGGCGCACATGATCGCCGTGACGTTCTTCTTCACGAACAACCTCGCCCTCGCGATGCACGGCTCACTGATTCTGTCAGTGACCAGCCCGCCGAAGGGAGAGGCCGTGAAGACGAGCGAGCATGAGAACTCGTTCTTCCGCGACGCGGTGGGATACTCCATCGGCGCGATTGGCATTCACCGCCTCGGGCTGTTTCTGGCGCTGAACGCCGGCCTCTGGAGCGCCATCTGCATCGTCATCAGCGGTCCGTTCTGGACGCGCGGATGGGCGGATTGGTGGAACTGGTGGCTCTACCTGCCCTTCTGGGCCCCGAGGTGATGCGCCGATGATCGAGTATCAGAATCTCTTCACGCGCGTGCAGGTGCACGCGCCCGTCGATCCCGGCGTACCGCTTCGCGGCGGCACGTGGGGCCGCGACGGCAAGCCCTTCCTGTTCTACTGGGCCGGCAAGATCGGCGATGCGCAGATCGGCCCGATCTACCTCGGTGTGACCGGCGTGTTCTCCCTGATCTTCGGCTTCCTGGCCTTCGAGATCATCGGGTTGAACATGTGGCGCTCGGTAGGCTGGGATCCCGTCCAGTTCATCCGCCAGTTGCCGTGGCTCTCGCTCGAGCCGCCGGCGGCACGCTACGGACTGCACCTGCCGCCGCTGAACCAGGGCGGTTGGTGGCTCCTCGCCGGCTTCTTCCTCACGTTGGCGATCCTGCTCTGGTGGGTCCGCCTGTATCAGCGCACCCGCGCCCTCGGCATGGGTTCGCACATCGTCTGGTCGTTCGCCTCGGCGATCTTCCTGTACCTCGTGCTCGGCTTCTTTCGCCCGATCCTCGTCGGAAGCTGGTCGGAGGCGGTCCCGTTCGGGATCTTCCCGCACCTGGACTGGACGGCGACGTTCTCGATCCGCTACGGGAACCTGTTCTACAATCCGTTCCACATGCTCTCGATCGTCTTCCTGTACGGTTCGGCCCTGCTGTTCGCGATGCATGCGGCGACCATTCTGGCAGCCAGTCGGTACGGCGCGGAACGCGAGATCGAGCAGGTGACGGACCGTGGCACGGGCGCCGAACGCACGCAACTGTTCTGGCGCTGGACCATGGGGTTCAATGCCACCATGGAATCCATCCACCGCTGGGCATTCTGGTTTGCCACGCTCACGACGCTGACCGGCGGCATCGGCATCCTCCTGACGGGAACCGCCGTCGACAACTGGTTCCTCTGGGCGCAGAAGCATGGCGTCGCCCCGAGCTACCCGGTGCAGTACGCGGTGAAGGCCGAACAGGCGCCGTACCTGCGTGGCCAGTACATGGGCGTTGCGCCGGACTCGTTCCCGGGCATGACGCGCGACGCAGCCGGCCGCCTCGTGCCGCAGCAGCTGCCCGTGCCCCAGGGCGCCCAGTTGACCGGCGAGGTGGAACAGTTCAACAAGCCGGTGCTCTCGACCGTCAACATGCGCGACTCGCTCAACCTGGACGGGTTGTTCATCATGTCGGCCGTGTACTTCGACACGGGCATGGACGGGCTCCGGCGTGAGTCGGATGCCGAGGTGACGAACCTCGCCGGTCTCATGACGCAGTACCCGACCCTCAAGGTCGAGGTGCAGGGCCACACCGACAACGTCGGTGACCCGACGGCGAACCTGACGCTGTCGCAGTCCCGTGCCGATCGCGTCCGCGATATTCTCTCCACCAGGTACGGCATCGCCGCCGACCGCATCACCGCACGAGGCTTCGGCCAGACGCGGACTGCGGCGACGAACGACACGCCCGAGGGACGTCGGCGGAACCGCCGCGTCGAGATTGCCAGCCAAGGTAAGGTCATGTTGACGGCACCCGCCGCCGACTCGACCGCTGCAGCGCCGGGGACCACACCATGATCACACGTCGCATGATGCACGCGGGGGCGGCGGTCGCCGTCGTCCTCCTCGCCGGCTGCAAGGCCGACCGCGAAATCATCAAGCCCGGCCCGAAGCAGGCGGCGCAGCTTGGCTATCGCGGCGTAGGCATGGAGGTGCACTACGATCCGGACGACATCGCGCGGACGGCTGCCGCCAATCAGGCGCCCAAGCCACTGCCGCCGGCGCCTCCGGGCCCGCCAGGGCAGTACCAGAACGTCCAGGTGCTCACCGACATCAGCGCCGCGGAGTTCGGGCGCACGATGACGGCGATGAGCAGCTGGGTGGCGGGCAACGCCGGCAACTGCGCCTACTGCCACAACACCGCGAACTTCGCGGCGGATTCCAACAAGGGCCAGCCGATCTACACGAAGCTGGTGGCTCGCATGATGCTGCGCATGACGCGCAAGGTGAACAGCGAGTACACCAACCACGTGGCGGGGACAGGGGTGACGTGCTACACCTGCCACCGCGGCCAGCCGCTGCCGAACGGCCTCTGGTTCTACACCACCGAGAACCAGATCCTCCGGCACTACCTCGATCGCGACGACATTCGCATCCAGAGTCACACGATCGAGCCGAACAACGGAAACCGCACGTCGATCCGGCAGTCGTACAACACCTACGCGCTGATGGTCACGCAGTCGAAGGCGCTGGGCGTGAATTGCACATACTGCCATAACTCGCGGGCGTGGACGTCGTGGGAGCAGTCGACGCCGAAGCGCGTGCTGGCGTTGTACGCCACCACCATGCTCCGCGACGTGAACATGAACTACCTGAACCCGCTGCAGCCGGTCTATCCCCGCAGCCGACTGGGCGAGCATGGCGACGCGCCCAAGGCACAGTGCATCACGTGCCACAACGGCATCTACAAGCCGATGTACGGCGCGAAGATGGTGAAGGACTACCCTGCCCTCTGGGGTGCGCCTGGCTGGGATTCGATCAAGGGCCCGCTCGACCTGAGTGGCACGCCGCTGTACGACGGCACACCGCTCACGGCACCGGTGGTGACACCGAACGGTGCCAGGATCGGGTCCGCGCCGATGAGGGCGCCTGCACAGGCCGTCGAAGTCGCAGCGATGGGACTTCCACCCGCCACGGCGATGCCCGCCGTGACCAAGGTGCCCGCCCGCCCGACACAGTAGTCGCTCGCGCAGTCATCGCCGTCGTTGCGCGCCCGGATCGAGTTCTCGATCCGGGCGCGTGGCGCATTCCGCCTCTGCCGCGCGGCAGCGTTCACGAAAACCCGAGGCCACGCGCACAGCGCGGCGCTCCCGCGATTGGCCGTTGCGGAATTGGAGCGGTGGTGTCAAATGATGCTCGGGGACCGGGGCGGTGCCCGCTCCCCTCGACGATCAGGCGACGGCGGGCTGTCCGGCGACGAGCAGCGCGGGATCGGCCACGCGATAGAGCGACAGCATGAGCCGCGTCTTCCGGCGGAAGCTGATGTGCGCGCGCATCGAGAGAGTGTCGTAGCCGGCCTCCTCGATCGCTTCCAGGATCGCGGCGTATCCGATGGCGCAGGCCTGCGCGCAACGCCGGGAGTCGGGCGCCAGCATGTCGATGCCGGGGAGCGCCTCGCGGTACAGCAGCCGCGCCTGGGCCACGTATTCGCGCATCATCGCGCGCCATGCGGCCGAGTGCACGTCGACGTCACGGGCGAGCACCTGCTCGCGAGTGATGCCGGTCGCCAGCAGTGCGTCGTCAGGCAGGTAGCAACGCCCGTTCGACGCATCCTCACCGATGTCGCGGAGAATGTTCGTCAGCTGCATGGCAAGGCCGAGGTGCGTGCGAAGCCGATCGCACGCGTGCGGTTCACCTCACCACCCACGACGCCGAAGACGTGGGTGCAGAGTTCCCCCACGCTGCTCGCCACGCCTTCGCAGTACGCCGCGAGGGATGGCCAGTCGCGGTAGTCGGTCGGGTCGAGATCCCGCGCCACGCCGTTCACCAGCTCGTCCACCGGGGCCATGGGGACGTTGAAGCGGCGGATGGCCCACGCCGTCTCGTGCATGACGGGTCCCGCGAAGCCACCGGCCAGCGCCTCGTCGAGCTGACTGCGCAGGCTGACGAGCGTGGCGTGAACGGCCTCCCGTCCACCGGGCCCGGCGCGGTCGACGGCGTCGTCCGCGAGCCGGCAGAACGCGTAGATCGCGTACGTGGCCCGCCGCTTCGTCAGCGGCAGGAAGGCACTCGCCAGCGCAAAGGTGCGGGCATGGCGCCGCACGATGTTTCCACAGACGAGGCTCTCGAACGTCACCATGCCGTGGCGCCTTTCGCCCGCGCGAGGGTCACGCGGGCGACGGCGTGGCTCCAGCGATGCTTGCGCGCGGTGCCGAAGGGACCGACGACGCCGACACCGCGCTGGCCTCGCCATCGGCCGGCATGACATACTCGCGGAGCGCGTTGCTGATCGCATCCGCCGCCGGCTCCGGCGCGCGCAGACCGCGGAAGGTTGGACGCCCGCGCGTCGCCCCCCGCCACGACATGTGCGGGAAGAGCAGCAACCATGGAATCTCCGTGTCGCCGGCGAGGGTCACCATGAGGTCGGCCGAACCATCGCTCCGCCGCAGGAGATCGATCCGGTCCACGCTCGAGTACGGCACGTTGGCGTCGGCACGCAGCACCATGCCGATGTTGAAGTACACGCGCCGATCCGTGATGACGTACGACGAGGATTTCGCGATCTGCCACGCGAACACCCTGATGGCGACGATGGCGACGATGGCGAGGATCACGCTGAGCGTCCCGACGCCGATCAGCCGCGGCCCGAGTCCCTCGACATGTCGCAGGGCGGCGGCGACGCCCAGGCCCGCCGACAGCGCGACAAAGCCGAGCACCCACCGCTCACGCAGGAACCAGCGCGCGATCGCCCGCTGATCCGGGGCCCCCTGCCAGAGCACGCGTTCGCCTGCGGGAAGTCGGGAGACCTCCCCGTCGGGTCCGATGTGTTCGACGATCTCCGGCATCAGATCAGCGGGCCGAAACGAGCATCGGAATTCCAGAGCGATCCGGCGCCGAAGTACGCGCAGATCTTGTCTTCCTCGAGGAGCGTGACGCTGTCGGGATTCCGCAGCTGCGGGATCGCCGAAAAGTCGGACGCCTTGAGCACGTCGAGCTGCACGTGCGATGCGACCGGCTCGACGGTCATGAACGGCAGGTATCCGCTCGGGCGTGGGATCCGGATGAACGGCACCGGCATCAGGCGACGCCCGCCGTCGGCGTTGAGCTCGACCTCGAGATAGCGCAGGCACGGCTCGGAGCGATCCACCCACAGCTCCACGACCTTGCCGCCGGCAACGCCATCCATGCCACGCACTTCGAGGCCGCGCGGATCAGGATCCTCGTGCGCGACGGAGAAGTCGGTGGCGACGCGCATCGGCACGATACGGTTGATCCCCTTGATGGTGAGGTCGGGACGGTCGGCGCGATCGGCCCATGCGCCCGGGCCGATCCCCGCCGTGAGCGGGTTCCCGATCGGCTCGAGCGGTGCCCCGAAGTTCGAGTCCACCGGCCGTGCATTCTTCGGGATGGTGACGTCAGACATGGCCTAGTGCTCCGGATGGGTGGGGATGAACTCCTTCGGGCCCGGGTAGGCCGGGAATCCCTGCACGGTGCGACCCGGCTCGTTGGACACGAGCGGATAGCCTTCACGCTTGTCCTCGCGTCGGAGGTACAGAATCAGCCCGAAGAAGGCAAACCAGAAGACGTAGAGCACCAGCTGCGTGATGTCGATGTACGGCGTGAAATTCCTGAACATGCTTGACTCCTTGCTGATCTGAGGGACTTCCGGCGACTAGGCCGGGAACTCGGCGATGCCGAACGGAACCGGTCGGACTTCCGCACGGCTTCGCGCCGCGAGCGGACCCAACACCACCAACAGCACGAGCAGGCCGGCAAGCGCCACAAAGTACACCGCGAGGTACCCGGCGCCGGGCAGCGCGGAGGCCGCCGCCGAGGGCCCTCCCTGGGCCGTGACGGCCGCAAAACCATCACGGATGCCTCCGGCGACCAGCATCGCGAGGCCTGCGGCCGTCGCCTGCACTGCGCCCCACGCGCCGAGCGCCAGCCCATGCTCTCCACGGTGCGGCAGCGCCATCACGCGCAACAGCGTGCCAATGCTGAACAACCCGTTGCCGAAGCCGATCAGCAGTGCGCCGGCCATCAACAGCGCCGGTGCCTCGATTGGGGCCGAGAGGATGATCAGCGCAAATCCGAACATGCCAATGACTGCACCGACACCGCACAGTCGGATCGGGTCGGCGCCGGCCTGCGCACGCCGCGACGCGATCGCGAAACTGGCGATGGCACCACACGCCATGATGGCCGTGAGCAGCGTGGTTGCGGCCACCCCGAGGTGCAGCACCTGCCCACCGTAGGGCTCCAGCAGCACGTCCTGCAACGTGAAGGCGAACGAGCCGAGGCCCACCGCGACCAGGAGGCGCACCAGCTGCGGGGCCTCGCCGGCGAACTGTCGCCACGCCACCAGAAACGGTGGCGCCGCCACCGCCGGCGCTTTCGTCGGGGCCGAACCGCGCGCTTCCTGCTGCCAGACGGCGAAGATGTTGAGGAGCAAGGTGAGCTCTGCGGCGCCCTGGATCACCTGAATCAGGATCACCTTGTTGTAGTGTCGAAGCATCGCCCCATACCCGACGCTCGCCACCACCATCCCGATCAACAGCATCACATACAGGAGTGCCACGACGCGTGGCTGGTCCCGCACCGGGGTGATGTCCGTGGCCAGGGCGAGGCCTGCAGTCTGCACCATGTGCGACCCGAGCCCCGTGCAGAGAAAGGCAAAAAAACTGAAGAACACGCCGACGTTCGGACTGCCCTGCGTATCGCCAGACATGATGTGCAGCGCCACGGGCATGATGGCCAGTCCGCCGAACTGCAGCATCGTCCCGAACCAGATGTATGGCACGCGGCGCCACCCGAGCACCGAGACGTGCGTGTCGGACTTGTAGCCGATGAACGCTCGCAGCGGCGCGGTCAGCAACGGAATCGCGAGCATGACGCCGACCAGCAACGCCGGCATCTTCATCTCGACGATCATGACGCGGTTCAGCGTGCCGGCCAGCAGGGTCGTCGCCAGCGCGACGGTGAACTGCAGCAGCCCAAGGCGAAGCAACCGCGGGAGCGGCAGCTCCGTCGTCGCCACATCCGCGAACGGCAGGACCCGGGCTCCGAACCGCGTGACCAATCGCGCGACGAAGGGCACCTTCGCAGCGGACGTCGTGCTCATGCGATCACCAGACCGGCTCCAGACGCACGTTCGCCGGCAGCACGTTCTGCTCGACCGGCTGCAGGAACAATCGCACGAACGTCACCGCGACCGTCGCCTGCAACCCGATCCGGCGCAACGCCGCCCCGATGCCACCCATCTTCTCCGTCTCGCTGATCGCGACCGTGAGCTGATACATCTTCTCGAACAACGCCCAGATCTTCGGGCTTTCCAGATCGATGCTGACCGGGAAGACCTGCTTGCTGATCAGACTCGTGAGCTTGATCACGCGGCGATCGAAATCATCGACGTCGAGTCCCATGTTGGCGAAAAACGGCGCGCGCAGATGGTCCCGAACATACATCGTGCAGAACACCGCCAGCAGGAAAAAGCGGATGATCAGCTTGTTGTACCCTTCCAGCGTTTCCGGATTGGCGCGCATCAGCACGGCGAACGCCTCGCCATGCCGGAACTCGTCGTTGCACCAGTTGTCGAACCACTTGAAGATCGGATGGAAACGCTTGTCCGGCTGCTTCTCGAAATTGCGATAGATCGTGATGTAGCGCGCGTAGCCGATCTTCTCGGACAGGTAGGTCGCGTAATAAATGAATTTCGGCTTGAAGAAGGTGTACTTCTTCGCCCGTGTCAGGAAACTGAGGTCCACACGCACGTCGAAATCATTCAGCGTGTGATTGATGAAGCCCGCGTGGCGTCCTTCATCGCGGCTCATGTAGCCGAAGAGTTCCCGCACATCCGGATTCTTGCACCGCTTCTTGATCTCGGCGTACAGGATGCACCCCGAGAACTCCGCCGTCACCGAGCTGATCAGGAAATCGATGAACTCCTGCCGCAGCTTCGGCGGCATGGCCGAGAAGTCGGCGTCGAACTCCGGCGTCCGCTTGAAGTGCTGGCGATTCGGATCCGACTTGAATTCCGCCACGAGCGAATCCCACTGCTCCCGCAGCAGCGAAAAATCGAGCTTGTTCATCTCGTCGAAATCGGTCGTGTAAAATCGCGGATTGAGCGCTGCATCCTGCGCCGCCACCGCGGTGCTCTCCTCGGCCGACGCGACGACCGGCTCCGTGATGTCAGCCTTTTCATTCGTGATCTGATACATGCGCTACCCCTCGAATCCGACTTCGTACATGTCACGGAAGCGCGTCCGACCAATGACTCGCTCCCACGCCCGCCGAGGCAGGCTCGCTTTGTATACCGTTGCCGTCGCCGGCATCGTCCGCTTCTCGTTCAATGGGATGAAGCTCGGGGCGCCGTGCACCAGCACCTCGTCCCCCTCATCGATCTCCACCCCTTCCAGCACGACGTGCGCGTGGAACTCGCGCTCGGTCGCTTCGAGGTCGATGGTTGCCTGCACCTCGATCGTCCGACGAAACAAGAACCACACGACCAGCGCGAGCGCGAGACCCACGATCACGGCACCCGGCGTCATACGACTCCCGCCGGGACGCGCCGATGCAGTTCCAGCGCTTGCGAGGTGTAGAATCCGCTCTCCACGCGGTGCGTCCGACCCGCCACCCACGGCGCGAGCCGGGCGTCGCGCGCGACACCCTTGAGCAGCGACGCCATCACCACCGGCTCGATTGCCGGCGCGCGATCGCCACGCGGGAAGAGTTTGCCGATGCCGCCCACCAGCGCGAGCAGCGGCGTCCGCGGCGCAAAGGTCACTGCCATCGCGATCTTCGTCCGCGCCGCCAGGGCCGCGTACGCATCCAGCATATCCGTCATTCGATAGTGTATCAGAGAATCCATCGCCACCACATAGTCGAACGAGCCCAGCGCCGGATCGAGCATGTCGCCCGATCGCCACTCGATCGTCCCTCGATCGAATTTCCCCTCAGACCGCGATTCGGCTAGTCCCACCAGCGTCGGCGAGAGGTCGATGGCCACCACCGAGGCGCCGCGGCGCGCCAGTTCGACCGCCTGCACCCCGGTGCCACAGCCGGCGTCGAGCACCCGCAATCCCGTCAGGTCATCCGGAAAGTAGCCTGACAGCGTGTGGCGCATCCGCTCACGGCCCTCCCGGACCGTCCGGCGGACCCAGCTCACCTGTGAATCCGAGGTCAGCGTGGCCCACGCCGCCGCCGCGGTCCGGTCAAAATACTGGGTCAGCCACGCACGCCGCTCGGTGTACGTCGTGCTCGCCGGCATCCCGGCTTCCGTCGTTGGAGAGGCCACGGCTCAGTCGTACCCGAGAAGGTCGAAGATCTCGCGATCCTTCAGCGGCTGGATCAGCAGCGGCGGCACGCCGTCCAGCAGACGCTGGGCGCAGGCCAGATACTCGTCCTGCACGGCCTTCACCTCGGGATCGGTCGAGTCCATCTCGAACATCGTGCACTTCTTCAGGCGACTGCGACGGATCGCGTCCAGATCGGGGAACTTCGCCGTCGTCGTCAGGCCCACCGCGTTGTTGTAGCGGTCGATCTGGTCGGTGTCCTTGCTGCGGTTGGCAATCACGCCGCCGACCCGCACCTGATAATTCTTCGACTTCGCCAGCACCGCCGCGATGATCCGATTCATCGCGAAGATCGAGTCGAAATCGTTGGCCGTCACGATCATCGCCCGATGGGCATGCTGCAGTGGCGCGGCAAAGCCGCCGCACACCACATCGCCGAGGACATCGAAGATCACGACGTCCGTGTCCTCGAGGAGATGGTGCTCCTTCAGCAGCTTCACCGTCTGTCCGACCACGTACCCACCGCAGCCGGTGCCAGCGGGCGGGCCGCCCGCCTCGACACACATCACGCCGTTGTAGCCGATGAAGACGAAGTCCTCGGTCCGCAACTCTTCGCTGTGGAAGTCCACCGATTCGAGGGTGTCGATCACGGTCGGCACCATCGACTTCGTCAGCGTGAACGTCGAGTCGTGCTTCGGATCACATCCGATCTGCAGCACCCGCTTGCCGAGAAGCGAGAAGGCGGCCGAAAGGTTGGACGATGTCGTGCTCTTGCCGATGCCGCCCTTCCCATAGACCGCGATGCAGAGCGCACCGGTGATCTTGTCCTCGGGATTGAGGTGCACCTGCAGGCTGCCATCGCCGTCCTCCCGTCCCAGAATGGGGAGTCGCGTCGAAACTGCCACGTTACTTCTCCTGACCGAGGGAATCATTTGCGGCATGCGCCATCGCGCCTGCCGGCATACCCGTCATCGTGCCACCACACCTTCGAGTCGATCTTCGAGCTCGGCCGCCGCGTCGCGCAACGCTTCGAGCGTCGCTTCGTCCGGTGTCCAGTACCCGCGGTCGTTCGCTTCGAGCAATTTCGTCGCCATCCCGGCGGCGGCCGAGGGATTGAGGCTCGCCAACCGGTCGCGCATCTCCGCATCGAGCACGAAGGTCTGCGCCATGTCCCCGTACACCCACCCTGGTACGCTGCCCGTGGTGGAAGACCAGCCCACGGTCGTCGCGATGTGACCGGCAATGTTGCGCACACCTTCGTACCCGTGCACCAGCTGCCCTTCGAACCACTTCGGATTCAGCACCCGCGTCCGCGACTCGAGCACCACCTGCTCCTCGAGCGTGCGGATCTTGCCATCCTTGCCAGTGTGATCGCCCATGTAGCAGGCCACCTTCTTCTGCTGCTGCTGCTCGATGACGCGGTTCACGCCACCCAGCGCCTCGACGTACTGGTCGATGTCCGTCGCGCCAAGTTCGACCGAATCCACATTCTGGAAGCTGAGCGAGGCCGTGCCGAGGGCGCGCTTCATCATCTTCTGGCCAGCGCGGCACTTGCCGTCGACACCGTAGGCAAAGCCCTTCCGCTGCACGAAGAGGTCCGCCAGCTGATCCTCGTCCTCCCAGCGCCCGGTCTCGAGCAACAGGTTCACGTTGGAGCCGTACGAGCCTTCAGCGTTGCCGAAGACGCGGAGCGCCGCGGTCTCCATGTCCACCCCGTCTTCGCGCATGGCGGCGAGGGCGTGCTTCCGGATGAAGTTCTGGTCCTCGGGCTCGTCGGCCGTGGCGCAGGCATACGCCGCCTCGGCCAGCAGCTTCACCTGCAGCGGGAGCAGGTCGCGGAAGATGCCCGACAGCGAGGCCACGACATCGACCCGCGGACGGCCGAGCTGCTGCAGCGTGAGCAGGCGCGCGCCGGAGAGGCGCCCGACGCCGTCGAAGCGTGGCACCACACCCATCAGCGCCAGCACCTGCGCCAGCTGCGTCCCTTCCGACTTCATGTTGTCGGTGCCCCAGAGCACGAACGCCACGGTCTCGGGGAAGTCATTGCCGTCGGCGACGTGCCGCGCGATCAGCTGCTCCGCACGCGCGGCGCCCTCCTTCAGCGCGTAGGGACTCGGCACCTTGTAGGGATCGAAGCCGTACAGGTTGCGGCCGGTGGGCAGCACGGCGCTGTTGCGCACCAGATCCGCCGCCGGCGCGGCCATGACGTAGCGCCCGTCGAGGGCACGCAGCATGCCGGGAATCTCCGTGTCCACCGCCAGGTGCCGGTCCAGCCGCAGCAGGCCGCGCAACGTCGGTTCGAGCGCCATCGACGCGAAGCCGGCCCGATCCGCTGCCTGGAGGCCCACCGACACGTCACCGGCAGCGACGGTCGCCGAGATGATCTCGGCGGCCGCCCGCTCGACCTCTTCGATGGGCATCTCGCGCTTCGCGGCGTCACGGAGCGTGTCGCCGAAGGGAGCGATTTCCGCATCCGGACGCCCGACGTTCGCGATTGCCAGCAGCATGTCGGCGCGCTCCTCCACCGACGGCGTCTTGCCGACGATGTGCAGACCCACGGGAATCAACGCCTGCTCCACTTCCAGCAGCTTCTGACGCGTCGCTTCGATCGTGATGTCATCGGCCGCCGTCCAGTGCGGGAGCGGCGCCGCGAGTTCGAGTGCGCACGCCTGCTCCTGCAACAGCGCCACCACCGATGACCGCTCGGCATCCGTCGTGCGCTCGTCCATGTTGCGCCACCGCTCGAACGTCGCCTTCAGGTCGATCAGCCCCTTGTACAGCCCGGCCGCAGACACCGACGGGGTGAGGTAGCTGATCAGCGTCGTCGCGCCGCCACGGCGCTTGGCGAGCGTCCCCTCGGACGAGTTGTTCGAGGCGTACAGATACACGTTCGGCAGGTCGCCGATCAGGCGGTCCGGCCAGCACTGATCGGTGAGGCCTGCCTGCTTGCCCGGCATGAATTCCAGCGCGCCATGCGTGCCGAAGTGCAACGCCACGTGCGCGCCCCAGTCCTCGCGCAGCCAGCGATAGAAGGCGCTGAA
>Ga0105045_10000127_pt1 | contig 43646 bp, 37 predicted proteins | sample MAT02_FD_78089 | JGI IMG/M metagenome (GOLD analysis project Ga0105045, IMG submission 78089) | Freshwater microbial communities from Lake Fryxell liftoff mats and glacier meltwater in Antarctica - MAT-02 (megahit assembly) | ecosystem: Environmental > Aquatic > Freshwater > Ice > Liftoff...
CTATTGGAATAAGAATTTTCGTTAATAGCTCTGATGTTATCTTGTGCTACTAGATACATAACACGTGCTACGTCAACTGCGCCTATAGGTTTATACTTTTTTAGTGGACCTACGAATGCAAAACTAAGCAATTTACTCATAAATTCGCCGATTTTCTCACCCAATCTAGCATTTTTTCTATCCCCCAATAGCAACGAAGGTCTCATGATATGTACCTGATTGTAACCTATCTTGCATAGATCTCGCTCTACTTCACCTTTGACTTTACTATAAAAAATCGAAGAATCAACATCAGCCCCATTAGATGAGATCAATACGACTTTGCGGACATTATTTCTAAAACATAGTCCAGCCACTCCGATGGTATAAGTGTGATCTACTTTATAAAACTGCTCTTTATTTTTGGCGATTTTGATCGTAGTACCGAGACACAAATACAAATCATGACCAGAAAAATCGTTTCGATGCTCACCTAGCATATCAAAGTCGATTATAAACTCCTGTAGTTTAGGGTGTTGTATATTTAACGACTTCCTTACAAAAACCTTTACAACCTTGTATTCTACTCCACTGAGGATGCGCTCTAGTAACGCGCTGCCTACTAATCCCGACGCGCCTATAATGATAGCTGTTTTCATTTTAATTCTTGTTTTTGTGCTTGTAATGCTTGATCTAAATCTGCGATGATATCCTCCACTGCTTCTATACCTACCGACAATCTGATGAGTCCATCCGTGATTCCATTTGCTTCTCTGGTTGCTTTATCCACATTTAGGTGTGAGCTTGAGGTCGGATGTAGTACGAGTGTATCCACATCACCGAGTGTAGGCGCTAATGTGCAGAACTCAAGTTTGTTAATAGTTGTGAGCGCTGCTTCCAATCCTCCTTTTACCTCAAAACTAAGCATACCACCAAAGCTTCTCATTTGTTTTTTTGCTATCAGATGATATGGATGTGTTTCTAGACCATTGTAATTGACATGATTTACAGCTGGGTGACTGGATAGAAACTTAGCTACTTCCGTAGCATTATGCGAGTGTCTTTCCATCCTTATAGCTAAGGTTTTGATGCCATTATTAAGCAACCAGGCGTCCCAAGGATTACAGTTCGTACCTAGTAGCTTGAGTGTGGTGAAGATTTTGGATCTAAACTTATCGTCATGACCTATGATGATACCTGCTATAGAATTGCCGTGTCCATTCAGGTATTTTGTGGTAGAATGTATTACAAAATCAACTCCGTACAATAGTGGTTGTTGAATCAGTGGTGTACAAAAAGTATTGTCCACACAAGTCATCACCCCAAATTTTTTTGCGATCATAGTCACGGCTTTGATATCTATGCACTTCATCGTCGGATTGGCAGGCGTCTCCATGTACAGCATTTTGATAGATCTATTGTTGCGGAGCGCGTCCTCTAGTTTGTTTAGATCAGTGAGGTCAGTCATGTGTGTAGGTATGTTGCTATTACCTAGTACTTTTAAAAAAAGCTCCGTCGTGCCTCCATATAAATCTTCTTGTGTGAGTATAGATTCTCCTGCTTTGAGCAATGCTAACATGACAGTAGATATAGCAGACATTCCACTGCTGGTCAGAAAAGCAAAGGCTGGCAATCCTGTACCGTATGCTTCGAGTGCAGCAATCTTAGCAGCAACGCTATCTATCGTTGGGTTGCCATATCGGCTATATACATGTCCCTTCTTTTCGCCTGTAAAAATATCTATACTTTCCTCTACCGAGTCAAAAGTAAATGAAGATGTAGCATAAAGTGGTAACTGGTGCGGCTGTGTACTGACATTATCCTTTGGTGATTTTACACATAAAGAGCTAAGCGATGGTTTGTTTTTTGACATTTGGAATATTAAGGAATGAATAAAATGCTTATTGTAGGCTTATGCTAAAATCAAAAGAAACTCAAAACCAGAGAAAAAGAATTTTAGCTGAAGATTATTCAAAACCAAACAAGGAGTACTTAAAACTAAATACTCCTTGTTTGGGCAAGCCGCTCTATATAAATAAACTAAACTTCAGGCTTGAAATTTAGAAAATGTTCTCAAAAAAGCGACAAAGTTTACTTGGTCAATTTTGCATATTTTTTTTCTACCACATTCCAGTTCAACACATTCCAAAATGCGCCAACATAATCAGCTCTTCTGTTTTGAAAGTGCAAATAGTATGCGTGTTCCCATACATCTAATCCTATGATAGGTGTACCACCACATCCAACACCTGGCATCATAGGGTTATCTTGATTAGGTGAGCTACAAATCTCTACCGAACCGTCAGGATGTGCACAGAGCCAAGCCCAACCAGAACCAAATCTAGTCATAGCTGCTGCTGCAAACTTCTCCATAAAAGCCTCTTTGGAACCAAAAGCTTTCTCAATGGATGCTAATAATGCACCTGATAATGTACCTTTGGCATTAGGATCGATTACCTCCCAAAATAGATTATGATTCCAAAACCCACCACCATTGTTTCTTAATGCATTGTTGCTCATATCTAAATCTGTGAGTATGTCCTCAATAGATTTGCCCTCTAAATCCGTACCAGCGATAGCGTTATTGAGATTAGAGGTGTAAGCTGCATGGTGCTTAGTATGATGGATTTCCATCGTTTTTGCATCGAAGTTAGGCTCTAAAGCGTCGTAGCTATAACCTAGATCTGGAAGTGTAAATGCCATTATAAATATATTTTTTGATTAATAATTGATGTTTGTTAATATAAATGAATAACAAGTATTCTAGTAACTTTGTTTATAAAAAATCGCATTATAAATACTTAACAATGACATCAGAGACCTCTTTTCGTTTGAGATTAGGCACTAATACGCCTGCTCTAGGATAACCTACAGGAAGTAGCAAAAATGGCTTTTCGTTCTCAGGTCTTGCCAGAATATGTTGAAGAAAATTCATAGGACTAGGTGTATGTGTGAGCGTCACTAGTCCAGCAGCATGTATAGCTGTGATGAGCATACCAGCAGAAATGCCTACCGATTCCGTGACATAATAATTTTTTGATTTTGCCTCACCTTCTATGTTGTAGGATTTTTTAAATAACACGATCAACCATGGTGCTTCAGTAAGAAAATCCTTGTGCCAGTCGGTATCAAATGGCTTAAGATCATCGAGCCATTCGTCAGACATACGTCCATGGTAATTATCGTATTCTTCTTTTTCGGCAGCGGCTCTTATAGCTTGTTTAATCACGGAATTTCCTATGATACAATAAGTCCACGGTTGCTTGTGCGCGCCTGACGGAGCACTCGAAGCGGTCATAACCAAATCTTCGATCACTTCATAAGGCACGGATTCCTGACTGAAATATCGAACAGACCTTCTTTTGTTAAGCAAATTTCTAAACTTAGCTGCCTCCTTTCGGATTTGTTCTATATTAATTTTAGTAAAATTCAGAGGAATAAAACGTTCGATATTCATTATTATAAAAAGTCATTTGTGAGTAATAAATAGAAAATATCTAAAAGTTAAAACCATTTTCAGAATAGGTAATATTGTTAACCAGCAAGTATTAAAACCATTGATATTGGCTTAGTTGTTAACAAGCATTTAAAAGATATAACGATTTTTGGGAATCATTAAATTTATTTATCGCCTCTGTTCGATTAGAGACATGAAGTTTTTCGTATATTTTATAGATATGTTGCTTGACAGTGCCCGTTGTTATACCCATTTTGACGCCTATTTCTTTATATAACAATCCTTTTGACAGCAATGTTAGCAACTCTAGTTCACGAGTAGTAATGGGCAGTACTACTTTGGCAGAAGATAAAGTCATTGCGCTAAAAATATCAATGATTCTTCTAGCTATGCTGGGCGTCATAGGAGATCCACCTTCATGAAGCTCGTGGATAGAGTTAATAATCCTTTCTTTAGAAGCGCCTTTAAGGATATAGCCTTTGGCACCAGCGTTCATAGATTGGAAGATTTTTTCGTCATCCTCATATACTGTAAACATACAGAAAAGCATAGCCGAAAACTCTACAGAAAGCTTAGAAATCACCGTTATACCCGAAGCCCTGGGCAGTCCTATATCTACTATTACAATATCTGGTTGATGAGTGGGCAAAAAAATCAAGGCATCTTCAGCGTTGTGATACACATGATGGCAAACCATATCTGCTTGTGAGTTGATAATGGTCTGAAGCGACAGTGCTACTTCCACTAGATCTTCGATGATGGCTACTTTTAGTATTTTGTTTTCCATATTACTATTTATCTTTTGAGCAAAGTAACTAGAATTTATTAACCAATGCTTTTCCTTGGTCATTTATGTGCTTTTTTTATCATCTTTTGAATAAAAACATTATTTGGGAGAAAAATTTGATCTCCTTCTGGAGTTTTGAGTGTTACAAAAAACAAGCCTATATCACTGACTCTACCTTCTACTTCATAATCTTTGTCCATGATAGTAATAGTATCGTCAAGCTTAATAGAAGAGTTAAAAAATATGATAATACTGGAGGTTATATTGGACAAAATAGACCATTGTGCAAACAAAGCAATACCAATAACTGTGAGTACTGAACCTACAAATACGGCTAGCTCAGTTTGATCAACGCCCCAAACAACTAGTATAAGCACACCAATAACAGTTAACAAAGTTACACTTATGGCTTTTTTTATTATTTTTCCACTAGGTTTTTGAATGATCTGGTTGACTATCGTTTTGTCCACAACTCTGCCCGAGATTATCTTGGCAAAAACATACAAAGCAATTAATACTAAAGATTCTAAAAATTTTAACTGTGAAATTTCCAACGATTTATAAATTAATTTTAAAAAATTGTACCATTATTGTAACCTAGTTTTTTGGTTATTTAACTAGCCATTTACTAGAATGAAACACGGATAATATAAAAAGGGTTTAAATAAAATTTTGATCGTTTATTACATATCTGATAATCTGCATTTTTGGTATATATCTCATACAATTAAAATACCTAAAGCCAACTATCACCTTGCTGGACTTCCGAGTTTTGGATTTTTAAGTATAAAGATCCAATGATGCAGATATTTAAGAGTTCATTGAAAAATCAGTTTTCTCAAAAAACAATTCCCCGCCTATGACTTCAATCCTTCTTTTGATATTATAAGTACCATTACCCTTCTCGATCAGTACATTAGGATCAAAACCTTTGCCGCCTACTTCCTCGATATGAACTTTTAGATTGTGATTACATGTGATGGTAAGAACTATTTTTTGAGCTTCCGAATACTTGACAGCATTATGAAGAAGTTCTTTGGTCACTAAAAAGATATTGCGCCGTTTTTCACTACCTACGGTTTCATTTTATAAATCTAGGTTGGCGTGAATCTCATGTTCAAATCCATAATCCTCCAAAAACTCTGCAGCATATCGTCTGATGTAACCTATTAGCCCTTGAAGATTATCAAATCGGCTGTTGAGTGCCCAGATGATTTCGCCCATATCAGTGACGAGCGTATTGCTAAATTCTGCTATTTTCTTAAGATCATATTGAGATTTTTCATCTTTGATAGCTAAGTAAAGTCCATCGCTAAGGTATTTGATCTTAGTTAATCCCGACCCTAGATCATCGTGCATCTCTGCGGCTATGCGATTGCGCTCTGCCTGAATCATATTTTGTTGGTCTAGTAACATCTGCTTTTCACGCAGGTGATATTAATACTTTTCTTCCTCGTTTTGTAACTTTCTTCTTTGATAAGATACAAAAAACCAAATCAATAGTAGTGATAAAACTAAAGGCATGATAAACGATACCCAAACAAGTATTTTTATATTTTCTTCAAACATAATATTGATAATAGATAAGCAAAACCTAAAAATACGTTTGCTATTACTAGCAAAAATGATAACAATTCTTAAATCTCATCAGGAAACATCGTTAAAGTGTGTCTTTTGTAAAAAAATAATATTTAATAAAGAACAAGTTTTGAATCTAACAACTCGTAAAAAACCATTACAAATAATAATTTTTTTATAAAACACATTACAACATTACATAATATATAAATTATTATAAAATAAATATTTGAATAATAAGGCAAGGAAAATTAAAAAAAGGGTCAAACGTAATTATTTGACCCTTTTTATAAAATTAATTCTCTTAAAATCTATTTCAATAAACTTACATTGCCTTTCTTTTTATATTCTATACCGTTAATACATAATGCACGTATGTAATAAGCATAAGCGTCGGGTGGAAGTTTTTCGCCTTTGAAGGTTCCGTCCCAGCCCTCAGTAGGATCTGATGTCTTAAAAATCTGTTGACCCCAGCGATTAAATATTATAAAGTCTAACTCCTCTACAAAGTTACTTCTCACATACAACACCTCATTTGCACCATCACCATTGGGCGAAAAAGCATTAGGAATAAAAACATCCGATTCGTCGCATTTAGCCACTCTGACCGTCACCGTTACATTGTCGAGTGCAGTACATCCGTTGATATCTGAAACAGTGACCGTATAATCAGTTGTAGCCGCAGGATTGACAGTGATCGTAGTTGTAGTCTGCCCCGTACTCCAAAGATATGTTTCGCCAGGTTTCACATTAGCAATAAATAGATCAAGTGCTTCACCTTCAAAAATTATAAAATCTGGCTGTGCATCTACTTCCACATTTGTATCCACGCCTGCTTTTGCAACAAAAGTTTTTTCTTCTTTACATCCAGATATGCGGTTGGTAACTACGACGGTGATATTTTGGTCTTCATCGATGACTATAGTTGGATTCTGAATATCAGTAGGCGAAGTAAACAAACCAGCTGGAGTCCATACATAAGTGTATGCTGATGGATCATCTATCTGAAGGTCTATCATGCTAGGCTGATTAAAGCAAAATACGCTGTTGGCATCTAGGGTAAAATCAAATGGTTTGGTCACTTTAGGGGCAAAATCTCTCGATGATATACAACCTAATGGTAGATAGACGATATCGACTTTAAGGGTTTTGCCTTCCACTGGCATAACAGTAGGTGCATCTGTATTGCCGCCGCTGATTATACATTCTGCTGGAGACCATTTATAACTGTAAAGTAAAGGATTAGTAATGTTTAATTTTAATGTCGTTGGTTTATTGTTACATAAACTATCGGTAGGTGCTGTGACTTGATAGTCAAAGACAAAAGGGCGCACATTGATGGTATCGACATCTTTACACCCATAGATATCAGTACCTTCTAATATCAGAATTTTTTCTGTGGATACTGTAGTAGTATATAGCGAAGTCGAAGAGAGTAATGTTCCACTAACATCTTTCCATGTATAATTGATATCAGTCAGATTGGCACTGGCCAAAAGAACTACTGTATCACCGAGACATACAACTTGATCTACAATCTCTTCTATCGTAAATTGTGGATTTACTATCACTTCTTTTGACACAGGAGCAAAAGGACAAGCTTCAACAGAATTGATAATTGACACGACGAATTTGCCGTCCGTGGGATAGGTATAACAAGGATCTTTTTCAAGACTTCTATCGTCGTCAGTAGTTAAGTCGCCAAAATTCCATATTCCGAATCCATTAAAGCTACCTCCGCTGAGTTTAAAACAAATTTTGGTTTGACCACATTGGTCTAAAGTATAATCAAAGTCCACTACAGGATTTGTAGATAACAGGAATCTCATAGAATCATTGAGTGTACACCCAAACTGATTAGTTGCAGAATAATAAAGGAAAAAATCGCCGCTTTCATTCGGGCCTATTCCGATGGTAGGACTAATCGAGTTAGCTCCTGAGATGATCCTAGGGTCGGGTGACCAAGCATAGCTATTGGTGTGATTGGTGATTTCATTAATCAAAAATATTTTAAGCGTATCCAATTTACATATCTTAAAAGGAGACAGATCCTCAATCGACGGCTTCTGATTTCTGATGGTAATTTTAGCTGGTTCAGTTGAGCAGGACACGCCTACAAAAGTCACATAGTAACTTTGCTCATTTCCAGGAAAACTGGTCTTAATATTTTCACCAGTTGCTATGGGATTATTGATATTTGGGTTAGTTGCCCATGTATAAACCCCAGCTCCTACCCCGCCAAATGCACTTAAGTTGATATTACCATCACAAGAAATCGTATCTCCTACAATCGAAAGATCAATGCCACCTGTCAAAGCGATAACCTGAACGCTACCTTCTACGAGGCATAATCCATCAGAAACAACTACGCTATAAATGGTGTTTTCGGTGACGGTCACGCTGGGGTTAGATGGGTCTGTTAGGTCTAGTCCTGTGGTGGGTGTCCATGTATAGGTCCAGTTAGGATTTGGATTTTTTACAAAGGTTCTGGTTTGATTAGGACACAGAATAATTGTATCTGCATCAAAAACAATAGTAGCAAAAGGGCCAGGAATAAAGCTATCATTCAGGTTAGCAATACAACCATTATCGAAAGTCGCATTCATAGCTATATTTATTAAACTGTCTTTTGGTATAGTGATATTGATCGTTACACCTGATAATGATTGTGGGTTGGTCGAAGTACCAACGACCCATTGCAATGAGTCAATATTTAATCCATTGGCAAGAGAGTCAATGTAACTTATTGTCAAATTAACATTGCCATCATCTGGACATCTTGTAGCTTCAAATTTATAATCTAGTGAAGGAAGAAACGTAGAGGTCGGAAAAGATTTTTGTAATTCTACTTCACATGTGCCAAAAAAGCTAACATTTAGCTTAGCCGTAATGATAGCTATACTAGTAGGGATTTCTACTTCTACTTCATTTCCCAAATAGTTATTGCCTAGTATAGTCCAGGCAGATTGGTCGACTACAGCAAATGGATTTAACGGTCCTGATGTATTAGTAAACACAAATATTGCATTATCACCTGATGGGCAATTTTTTAGACGATATTCAAAATCCACTTTGGGTAATAAATCATCTATTTTTATGATCTTAGTAACAGTCCCGGAGCACTTATTGTTAGCTCGGACGACCATTCTGATAGTCACATCTCCGCTATAACTGAGTATTGCCATAGGTTTGTCACCAGTAAGTGATGTAACTATCCCGTTCTGAGTGACTGTCCACTCTCTACCTATTATTTGATATCCTGGTTCATCAAAAACAGATAAATCTGACAGTGTCAGCCCCAATTGTTGATTATCGGCATCACAGGAGGTCACGGCGTAGGTAAAATCAGGTACAATTTGATTTTCAAATACTGCAACACGTTGCAAGAGCGTATCAAAACATCCGTCTGTACCTCTAGTTGCTCTTAATCTAACTGTATATTCGCCAGATCTAGGATAAGTAAAAAGTGGGTCACGCGCTGTGCTTCTAAATGCTGGATCTCCACTAGGATAATTAAAGTCCCAGACATAATCAGAAGACGCCAAACTATTATTAAAAAAGGCTACAGTGAGACCGTCGCAATTAGACTCCGAGGTCGAAAACTGAGCTTTTGGCGGCTGACTACAGACTCGTACATTATATTGAAAATCCCTACGAACTGTACTCATGAGTACACCATTCCTATACTCTTCTACACAGATTCCTATCAGAAACTGCCCCACTAGATTGGGAGTAGCTGTGATGACACCAGTCCGTGGGTCGATCTTGAGTGGACTACCACCCATCATATCGTTTAGTGAGTAGGGCGCGGCCCACGATACCTGAGCATAAGGTGGAAATCCTGGTGGCTGTGGCTTAGGATCTACTCGTGTAGCACCAGAGCTAGGCACACAAAGTTTATAAACGAGTGAATCCCCGTCTGTATCAGTAGCGCTATGGTCAAAAACTAGAGGTCTATTGGCACATATATAAACATCAGGCCATTGGTTAAAAATTGGGGTGCTATTATTGCTTCGCATTGCGGCTTCTCTCATCTCTACAAAGTAAGTACTTCCAGTCTCTAATGGCTCTCTGATATTATTGAGCGATGAGTTACGACAGCACCTTTGATAAGCTAATATGTAGCCACCAGCTCTAACAGGTAGCGTAAGCCTACCTAGATAAGTGGTCTCATGCACACACACTTGAGTACCTTCAAAACCGCAATCACTTCTGATAAATTCATTGAGTGTATCCGAAGACATCAAAGGCAGCAGTATCTGTCCGTTAGGATAAAGCCATGATACAGGTACACCCCCTGCTGTGAAAATCCCTATAGACGCTGGATTGTCAAACTCGGCCTCTGGTGAACCCAGAAAACAGTCTCTACGAAGTACTAGTCTCACTTGGTAGTCATTGCCCCCTAAGTGCTTGTACGTCAGATTGCCCCCAACGATATGTGTAGCTTTAGCTTCAGTAATCGGCAAAAGCTGAACCAGTAAAATAAACAAAGCTGTCGCTAGTGAAAATTTATGGTTGATTATATTTTTAAAAAAATTGCTCATCATTATGTATATATTTTAACTATATTTTTTTGATAATTTCTAAAGGATTGATTATTTTCTTTTGGCTCTAAGTATTTCCACTCTTCTCTCTTTTGCCGCTCTGACATTGTAGATAGAGTTACGTCTATCGTCTAGTGCTCCTATCACATCCGTAGGTGCTAGCTCCTTACCAAATGATATATCAGTCACTGTGATCTGCCCTGACTGAAAGTAAGGCTTTAACAATCCATTATTATAACTCATCATTTCGTTTTTGACAGAATTGACACGCCTTTGGCCTAGAGCTAGATTATACTTAGAATCTGCACGAGGCGAAGCAAAACCTTTCAGGATCAGCTCTACTTTATTGCCAGCTTCTAACTCTTGCAATACTGATGACATAAAAGCTTTCAACTTATCATATCCACCATTTACATTACCCTCAAAGAAAAACTCAAGCTCAGAATTGGCCTCTTCTCTTTCATTTTGAGGCAGTGGATTAGAATATTTTTCTTTATACTCTTCCTTCCTCTTTCGATAAACATCTACTAGATTACCATACTCTGTTTTAGTAGCTGTTTTCCTACTATTGATATCTGGCAAATCATTGTCAAAGTATAGTGTAATTGGCAGTAAGTCTGGAAGTACAAACTTATCCAAGTACAAGTCACGTCTGATCAATCCCGACTTATCAAAAGGTCTCGTATCTATGATATCTTCAGATTCGGTAAAACCATCCTTGGTAGCTATGATCTTATATTGTTTGCCTCGATCAAGCATAAAATTAAACTCATTCTCTAACGGATTAGCAACGACAATAGGTGCTTTTTCTTGATCGGATAGATCTATCAATGTGACTTGAGTACCATTTAGTGGAAACTTGCCTACCTTAGTAAACGTGAATACATCTAGCAACATCATGTCTGTAGATAGATACATTTTTTTGGTGATACTTTCTGATTTTTCTAATCCTATAGTAGAGAAACTCAATGTATCATTGTCATAGTTTTCTCTTTCTGCTACGAGCATATAATTTTTATCTACTGCTATTGCAAATTTATGGTCATTAGCATCATCATTTTTAAATCTTGCGATTTCCTGACCTGTATCTTTATCTAGTAGGATCACTGTAGCGTTTTTGAGGATTCTGCCTGTGAGTTTATCATAAGTAAGTGCATTTAGATCTAAGTCTATTTTAATGATACCAATTTTGTAAATATCATAACAACACGCTTCAAAGTAACTATCTACAAAATATGAACCCTCTCGATTGGATGAAAAATAAGCTTTGTCGCCTTTAGTATTTTCTTTGTAATAGATATCATTATAACTGCTGTTGTATGGTACGCCCAACATTAAGGGTGCACCAAAAGCATCATTTGTTCTACCAACTTTAAATATATCAAAACCACCTAGTCCCATTCTACCATTGGTACTAAAGTACAAAAAGTCGTCGCTAAGGTTGTAATAAGGACTGATCTCATCTGAGGCACTATTGATTTCTTTCAAATTGATAGGTTCCGAAAATCCAAACTTAGGATCTAGTAAACTAAACCAAATATCTAAGCCACCAGCTCCGCCAGGTCTATCAGAGACAAAAAACATCATTTCTTTACCCGTGATCTTGTCTATAATTATATATGGTTCTGTGGATGTAAAACCCTCGATATTGATGGGATCTAAAAGTTTTTGCTCATTAGTAAAACCGCCCAAACTATCGAGATCACTACGGTATATATGACACCGCACCTCTGTAGGATTGATATAATCACATACGGTATAATACATTTGTTTTTTGTCAGGACTAATAGAAGGATTAGAAATTAATTGGTCTCTCTCATTGAGGTATCCTTCTACGAGCGTAGCCTCGTCATCTTTAAATTTTTTAAATATTTTTCCTACTTCTTTAGCTGGAAGCGAAGTCGGGTTATTCTCTTTCATGCGCATCGATGAAAAATAAAGATTGTCCCCTACCTCGATAGCACCTACTTCCGAAAATGGAGTATTGACATCATCTGGCAATTTTTCCATTTTGAGTGTGCGCGGCACATTTGTAGAAATCGATCGTGCAAATTTTATATTTTGTAGTTCGCTATTGACAGCTACAGTTACCAGTGAATCTTTGCCCCCGTATTCAGCCAAGTAAAGGTTTAGGAACTTATCAGCCTCATCATACTTGCCCATATACTGATACATTTGGCCTAGTCTGTAAAGGGCATCAGGCTGTGAATCATCATTGATGGTATCTATCAAGAAACGATATTTTTCAGCTGCTCGTACGTAAGAATTAAAGAGCCTAGCGCTCTCCGCTGCTTTAAAAAGTATGACAGGATCTTTTTCATCAAACTCTAACACATTGTCATAATAAACTAATGCGCTGTAGTAGTTCTTTTCCGCAAAAGCCTTCTCCGCGGCCCTTATAAACTTAGATTTGGTCTGAGCATTGATCTGCAAAGAACTAAAAATGAAGATAAAAATTATTACTATATTGAATTTCATTTTCCTATTATTTTTTGTAAGCTGAGAGTTTTCCAATATTTGCCTTACGGCGAAAACCAAAGCAAGTTTATCTTTTAATACGTTAATTACGACACTATTTTAATAGATTGGACAGACTTTTACCGTATTAAGTGGCTTAACGTTGGTGATCGTATATCTGATATGAATCTCCGGCCCACCTCTGTTAATACCTAGAGTTTTGTTAAACAAAGTATTATCTGCATCATAACTAAAACTAGCATAGATTTCATTGACTTGAACTGCGATGATAGGAAACAGCGAACCTGCAGTCCTATATCCTAATCCAAGATGTAGTTGAAACTCTTTACCTCTTTTTTCGCTTAGATAAATTTTACCTAATCCACTAAGTACTAATTCGTTGTACTGACCTTGTAACTGATATAGAGCATTGACTTGAACATCTAGTTTATCTATCAGCTGTACATTACCTACACCATTTAGTGTGAATCTTCGAGGTAGTTTGATGTCTTCAGATGCATAGAACGAAGGCTTCGGTTTGATTAAGTGAAGTAAAGCCGCGCCCGCATCTACATAGGTGCGCGAACTTTTTTGGTAACGATAATTGATACCCGCACCAGTCTCTAGAAAATTAGTACGCTCAAAATTGCTAAAACTCTCGCCAGACGGTAGATTGCCATTAAATACATCTCCCGTCCATTGCTTGTCCCAGGTCAGGGTTTGACTATTGAATCCTCGGGAATTAAAACCTAATACTATACCACCACTGATTACATGGCGACTACTCAATAAGTGGTGTAAAGCCACGTTAAGGTTGAGAGATGAGAGATTGAGCTTAGAGTCCCCTTGTTGGTCATAGTTAAAAACTGCTCCATATCCTACTAAGTTTTTTCCATCTTTTGTGAGCTCCATGCGACTATCATACGCACCACTAAAGGTAGTCCAAGGCACGGGAACAAATCTCCATTGGTCTCGCAATGAAGCTACAAATCGATGATCGCCATTAAAAAGACCTGTATTGGCAGGATTTACATTCATCTGGCTGTTGTAAAACTGGCTGTAATGAAGGTCTTGGCTGAAGCCTGAAGAAGTCAACATTATGAAAAAACCTAATATTACTATGGCAGTGTGTGAAATTCTATTCAAAACCATTAATTTAAAAAGTTATACCTATACTTACTAAATGTCGATGGATGATATCCAAAAACCTGAATACTAATCATCTTTATATTAAATATTATTGTAAAGCAAAAATCGTACTACAATTTTTACGAATGTGTAAAACTGCATTAAAAACTCATGTTTATTAACCGAATACAGTAAATTTTAGTTTCAATAAGTGCGAAACTTCCAAATTTGTACTTAAAACCTGCTTAAAACATCATCGAATCTCAAAGGCTAAATTACTGATAGACTTGAGCTGAATTGCTTCGATCTCATGCACTAGTATCATGGATTGAGCTAATGGATTTATGAATGCTTCGTCCATAGCATTAACCTTGCTAAAAGCAAGCTTGGCATCATGCAATGCATTTGCTAATGAAGTATATTTAATCTGGGAAATCTGACTTGCTAAGATGGCATGCAATTGGTTGCGATAAACAACCCTCTGCTGATTAAAGGCAAAGGTAGGATATTTTTTATCGTCCAAACTAAGGGTTTCCCATAGTTTTTTGAACTGAACATCGCTGCCTATCGCCAAAATGATGATAAAACCATCTTTGGTTACAAATTGATCGCCATAAGGAGCTATGTTTGGGTGCAATGTACCTATCGGTTTAGCTATATGTCCTGCCATGATATAGTTAGTAGCTTGATTAGCTAGCCCAGAGATGGCACTTTTGAAAAGAGAGACTAGACATAAAGAACCAATGCCTGATTCGGCTTTTTTGAGCAACGCTAACAGTATCGCCTCCTTCATCTGATGCGCCGCAAGTAGATCCATCAACGCCACAGGTAGTTTGCAAAGCTGTTGTTCATTTGGTCCATTCATAGAGATCCAGCCTGTCTCACACTGCATGATGAGATCATATCCTGGTCTCGGATCTTCGTAAGTATATGCGCTAAGCTGAACTATAATTTTGTAGGGATATTTGGTTTGAAGGTCATAAGGATCTACGTTGTATTTGACCGCTACTGATTGCTGAAAATTAGAAACTATGATGTCTGCCTTTTGGATTTCTGTGTTGAGTAAGACCTGATGTTCTTGATTAGTCAGATCTAACAAGATCACTTGTTTGCCATAGTTAGCACTAGCATAGTAAGCACTCAACGATGATGATTGATCTTCGCTTGGGAGCTTCCATGACCTGGTGGCATCGCCTTTAGTAAGCAAATTTTCTATTTTAGTAATCTCAGCTCCACACTCTGCCAAAAAAGAAGTACAAGTAGGCCCAGCGAGAATACTAGATAAGTCTAGCACCTTTAAACCTGATAAAATGCTTATTTTAGATCTAACAGACATTATAGAAACTTGGATGATACGACTACTTCCTTACTTCCAGCAGTGTATTTATAGAATCCTTCTCCTGATTTTCTACCCAGCTTGCCTGCCGTAACCATATTTACTAACAGTGGGCAAGGTGCGTATTTCTGATTACCAAAACCGTCATACATGATCTTTAATATAGATAGGCAAACATCTAGACCAATGAAATCTGCCAGTTGAAGTGGTCCCATAGGATGCGCCATTCCCAATCTCATAACTGTATCTATCTCATCTACTCCAGCGACACCTTCGTGAAGTGTAATAATCGCTTCATTGATCATAGGCATGAGGATACGATTAGCTACGAATCCTGGATAATCATTGACCAGTACGTGGGTTTTTTGGATAGACTCGGTAAGTGACAAAACTGTATCGCAAACCTCATCAGAAGTATCAAAACCACGGATGACCTCTACAAGTTTCATCACAGGAACAGGGTTCATAAAGTGCATCCCTATGACTTGCGCAGGCCTCCTTGTAGCAGCAGCTAGCAATGTGATAGGAATAGAGGACGTATTGGTCGCTAGGATACAATGCTCAGGTGTCACTGTATCTAGGTGTTTAAAGATTTTTTGTTTGATCTCTAGTCGCTCAGAAGCTGCTTCTATCACAAGGTCTGCCGTAGATGCTACAGTGTCAAGATCTATGACGTAGGCAATTGACTCGACTATAGCACTTACTTTTTCTTCAGTGATGAGGCCTTTTGATACCATCCTACCAAGGTTAGTTTGGATAGTTGTTTTGGCTTTCGCCAATGCGTTTTCATTGACATCACAGATAGTGACTTCGTACCCTTCTGTGGCAAAAACCTGAGCAATACCATTGCCCATAGTTCCCGCACCTATCACAACAATTTTATTTACATCCATCTCAAAAAATAATTTTGGTTTTATTAAAATTTAGATTGACTTAGTTTCTATAAAGTTCATAAATCAAGCTCAAAAGTACAAAATTTATTCTGAAACCAATGTTACTAAATCATAATATGTCTAAAAAGACTATTATATTAAAGTGTATTGTATTACCTTTGTCACTGAGTTTGTTTTATACAAAATGACTTCGATAAGATATTTTACCGTAGGTAAGTCACAAATAAATATCCAATTTCTAGATACCGAAATGATATGATTGTAATAGTAGATAGCGGCTCTACCAAGTCAGATTGGGCAACAATACATGTTGATGGACAGGTAGTGAGACATACATTAGTAGGCATTAACCCTGCTACCAACATAGATTTAGATGCAATAGAACTCCCAGAGTCCTTGAAGGATATCATGAGCAGGGTAAATAAAATGTACTTTTATGCAGCAGGACTTGGTATAGATGCAACCAATGACAAGCTTTTGAAATGGATAGAAAGCTATCAATTCAAAGGAGAAACCATACTTCAATCTGATATATATGGTGCTATCGCAGCAACTTGTGGTACAGCCCCAGGCATAGTAGGCATACTTGGTACAGGCTCTAATTCGTGCACCTACGATGGATACAATATAATAGATACCATTCCTTCCCTCGGTTATATACTGAGCGACGAAGGTGGAGGTGTAGACTTAGGCAAAAAGATCATAAGCCAATATTTTTATCGTTTGATGCCTCCCAATATTAAAGCAAAATTTGAACTCAAATACAAAATCACTAGACCCGAAGTACTACATCATCTATATAGCTCAAGTAATGGCAGCAAGTATTTGGCATCTTTTTCAGAGTTTTTGATAACTATTGACGATCCTTGGAAAGATGATTTGATAGCAGCATCTTTTGATAATTTCATCAAATTGAGGATTTTGCCATATAGCAATGCTACAGACCTTCCTATTCATTTTGTGGGATCGATTGCATTTTATTATCAAAATTATTTGGCGATAAGCCTCAAAAAACATAACCTTCATTTAGGTACAATTATAAAAGCACCTATAGAAAATCTAATAAATTTTCACAGTCAAAATAAGTAAAAATGAGTATAGTAAAGAGAATTGCAGTCCTTACATCAGGAGGTGACGCACCAGGAATGAACGCAGCCATAAGATCAGTGGTAAGAACAGCTGCATACCATGATCTACATGTGTATGGTATATATAGAGGCTATGACGGTATGGTAAGCGGTGATATCAAACGTCTAGAAGTGGGAGATGTAGCTAATATTATACAGCGAGGAGGCACAGTCCTAAAAACAGCTAGAAGCGAAAAATTCAGAACAATTGAAGGACGACAGCTCGCTTATGAAAACCTCATGGCCAATGACATAGATGGCGTAGTAGCTATCGGTGGAGACGGCACTTATACAGGTGCGTCTATATTTAGCAAGGAGTTTAATATACCATTTGTTGGGCTCCCTGGAACGATTGATAATGATATTTTTGGAACTGATTATACCATAGGGTTCGATACTGCAATCAATACTGCTATAGAAGCTGTAGATAAAATCAGAGATACAGCTGACTCGCACAATAGACTGTTTTTCGTAGAGGTTATGGGCAGACACGCAGGTTTTATCGCTTTGCATACAGGTATAGGAAGTGGTGCAGGTGCTATATTTCTTCCAGAAACTGATACTTCACTCGACGAACTATCAGACATGCTCAAAAAATCAGCACGCAGGCAAAAACTCTTTAATCTAGTCATAGTGGCCGAAGGAAATAAGAATGGAGACGCAACAGAAATCGCCCACAAAATGATGGTAGAACATCCAGAATATGATATCAAAGTCACTGTAATCGGACACCTACAACGAGGTGGTTCACCTACTGCCATGGATAGAGTACTCGCTAGTAGAATGGGGCACTCAGCTGTGCAGTCTCTCATCAAAGGAGAAGGAGGTGTAGGCCTCGGCATAATCAATGACAAAATAACTTTCACGCCGTTTGAGGAAGCGATCAGCAAAACCAAGCACCTCAACAAAGAATTAGTAAAAATGGCAGAAATACTTGCACTATAATGCCGACAATCACAATCATTTATACTACTTGTCCGTCTCCAGAAGTGGCGCAAAAGATAGCAGACCAGTTACTCAATGGAAGCTTGGTGGCTTGTGCCAATATTATAGAAAGTAAAAGCAACTACTTTTGGGAAGGTGAGTTGCAGCATGAAGGCGAATATCTTGCGATTTGTAAAACCACAAATGACAAAGCAAATGAGGCGATCGAGAAAATAAAACTTATACATCCACATCAAATTCCTGCTGTACTCAGTTGGCAAGTAGAAGCAAATGAAACTTACGCACAGTGGGTAGCGGATCAAGTTAATTGTTCGTAGGTGCATTAAGAGCGTGTATGAACAGACTTACTCAAAAAGCAAAACAGAAATGTAGAAAGTGAATTTGTATCAATTCATAGAGAAAACACAGACTTTGGACGAATAAAAAGTGATTATTAGAATCAATATTCCTAAATTTGTGTCTTAATTACTTAACATATCATTAATTAATCAAAAGTATTAAAGAAGACTTGCACCTAAAACATTTAATGTTAATGTCCTTCTTATCACAAAAAAATATTATTTTAAAATTCATGAAAAACTTTTTCACTTCATTTTTTGGCTCTTGCTTAGGAGTCTTTGGCGCATTGGTTCTAGGTGTGCTTGTCCTTATAGGTATAGCTATGTCTAGTGCTACCAAAAGCGAAACTTATAGCTCTGGAAGTATTCTAAAACTTAAATTAGAGTCGTTTATTCCTGAAAAAACAGACAACGTGGCTAATAATTCAAATATTTTTAATATGGATCAAGAGTCTATTGGCTTGAGGCAAATATTAGGGTTAATAGAGCATGCAGCTACTGATGATAAAATAGTTGGCATCGTTTTAGAGAATACTAGTGTATCTGTAGGCCAAGCAACTATCAAGTCACTAATGGATGGACTCAAAAAATTTAAAACATCAGGCAAGTTTATATATTCCTATGCAGATAGTCACAGTCAGTCATCATATTTGCTGTCGAGCGTCGCAGATTCTATGTTTATCAATCCCCAAGGTGGTGTGGAACTTAAAGGTTATGGTGTAGCTATTCCGTTTTTGAAAAATATGCTAGACAAAGTGGGTGTAAAAATGGAAATCTTCTATGCTGGAAATTTCAAAAGTGCCACTGAGCCGTTTAGATTGACTGAAATGAGTGACTACAATAAGTTGCAAACAAGACAATTTCTAGGCGATCTTAATGAAATGATGATCGCTCAAGTAGCAGAAAACAGAAAACTAGAGCCCGCTAAAGTAATAGAGATCATTAAAAACTATGAAGGCAGAACAGCAAAAAGTGCATTAGCAAATAACCTAGTAGATGGCATGATGTATAGCGATGAGTTTGATGCTTTTATCAGATCAAAACTCGGCATAACAGAAGATAAAAAAATAAAAACAGTCACACTGTCTATGTATGACGCATTAGTGACGTTATCGAAAGGTAGTAGCAGTGAGGGAAAAATAGCTATTATAAATGCAGAAGGTGAGATCGGGTATGGCTCGGACGAACCGGGTATGATCAGCGAAAAAAAATTTATCCCTATGCTGACCAAGATCAGACTAGATGATAAAATCAAAGCCGTAGTGCTACGTGTTAATTCTCCTGGTGGAAATGCATTCTCTAGCGAAATGATCTGGAGAGAACTGGAACTGATCAAAAAAGCGGGCAAACCTGTCATCGCATCATTTGGTGACTATGCAGCTTCTGGTGGTTATTACATCGCTGCCGGTGCAGACTACATCGTAGCTCAACCCAATACGCTTACAGGTTCGATAGGCGTATTTATGATGCTACCTAATGCTACCAAATTGCTAAACGACAAGATAGGCGTGACTTTTGATACCATCAAAACGGCACCTCTTGCAGTAGGTTTCAGTCCTTTTTTAGATTTGACAGACAGAGAGAGAGCGTTGCTTCAGGAATCAACAGATGACATATACAAACTCTTCATCGAGCGTGTATCTACAGGCCGCAAACTATCTATAGACAGTACCAAATCTATAGCACAAGGTAGAATATGGGCTGGAAAAAGAGCAATAGAAATCGGTCTAGTGGATGAGTTAGGTGATCTAGATGCGGCAATAGCTATAGCAGCCAAAAGAGCTAACCTTACAGAATACAAAATCAGCGAATATCCTACTTTCAAAGAGGATATGTTCCAAACGATCATCAAAGAAATAGCAAAATCTAGAGGTGGTGAGGAAGTATCTAAAATGATCAAAAGCAAATATGAGATAACTCCTGAGCAAGCTAAATTGCTAGAAAAACTTACTCAAGTTAAATCTTTTTTACGATACGATAAGCCCACAGCTAGACTTCCGTTTATGATGGATTTTGAGTAAATAGATCTAAATCAGATTGCAATCCAAAACAAATAAAATGGTCAAATTTCAATGGAAGTTTGACCATTTTATATTTGATATTAGTTAAAACCAAAAATACAATTGTTATAAAAAATATTACGGTGGGACATATTTTAGCAATTTAGTTAGGGACATTTTTAGTCACCATTAAACTAAAAGCTTCCCAATCACGTTAGTTTTGAGTATTAACTATTACCATCAGATAATAAGACGTACAAATAGCAAATTTAACTTTACAATTTTAATACTTCACATATGACAAGCTTTATAAACATACCCACAGACAGTGACTTCTCCATATATAACATCCCTTTTGGGATAGGAAGTATTGGTGACAGAAGCTTTGTGTGTACGCGTGTAGGTGATGCCATTATCGATCTCAGCATATTAAACAATCAAGGTGTTTTTGATACATTCAGCTATAAACTAGACGATAAAGTATTTGAGAATGAATTTTTAAATGATTTTATTGCTTTGTCTAAAGCCGTTACAACTGTAATAAGGACAACAATTCAAACCTTACTATCATCAGAAAATAACGCTGCAACGATAGAAAAAGTCAAAAAAGCATTTCATACTGTGGACGAAGTAACGATGAAACTTCCGATTCGCATAGGGGATTATACTGACTTCTACTCTAGTCGCGAACATGCCTACAACGTAGGAGTGATGTTTCGTGATCCTTCCAATGCCTTACTGCCGAACTGGCTTCATCTACCTGTGGGTTATCATGGTCGTTCGTCATCTATCGTAGTATCTGGTAGGGATGTCAAGCGACCATCTGGTCAGACCCTTCCACCCAATCACGAATCGCCTGTGTTTGGAAAAACTAAACAGTTAGACTTTGAGTTAGAGATGGGTTTTGTAGTTGGCAAATCTACAGATATAGGTACACAAGTGGCTATCCAGAATGCAGAAGATCATATCTTTGGATTGTCGCTATTTAATGATTGGTCTGCTAGAGATATACAAAAATGGGAATATGTGCCACTCGGACCATTCTTGGCAAAAAACTTTTGTTCTACGATCAGCCCTTGGATCATCACACTAGAGGCATTGGAGCCTTTCAGAATTGCCGGACCTGTACAGGAACCCCAAGTTATGGATTACCTTAAAGTAGATGGTATGAACAATTATGATATAGCCCTAGAAGTAGAGATAACCGCTAACGACCTTTCAAAAACTGTAGTCAGTCACAGCAATTTTAAATTTATGTACTGGAATATGCTGCAGCAACTAGCGCACCATACCGTCAATGGTTGCAATATCAACGTAGGCGATCTGCTAGCATCTGGCACCATCAGTGGACCTACTCCAGACAGCTACGGCTCTATGCTAGAGATCGCATGGAAAGGTACAAAACCTGTGACGATGACCAATGGTGAAACCAGAACCTTCATCCAAGATGGAGATACTGTGACACTGAAAGGCCACGCTCAGAAAGATGGTATCCGTGTAGGATTCGGCGAGTGTAGTGGAAAAATAATAGGGTAAGAGAGTTATTTATCTAATTTAGGTTCATTAATATTTACAAAAAATAGCTCACCACTTAATGTATCCCCATAATAAAAATTGGTAGAATAAGGGATTTGTAAACTTGATGTTGCAACTTCATTTTCCGAATATTTTTTATAAATTTTTTTTCCTAACCCTTCGTTCGTATTTAGTATAATAATATCTGTAACGTCTATTATACTATCCGATACTGATTTGAGACCTATTATTTGGGCTCTCTTTATTAATTTTATGTAAAGCTCTCTAACGCTTTCATTATTTAAAAGCGGAATACCCAGATACAATTTTAACTTGCCTGACGCTTCATTTATATTCCAAAAAGCAAGTTTTATTTTCCATTTAGATAATCAACTCACGTACTAAAATTTCGCATTCCATTGAGAAGTCTTTCCCTACCAATATTGTTGTATTTATTGTAATATACCGTTTTCGTGATCAAAAATCGCATTATTTATTTCTTCTGCTTCTGATTTAGATTTTACCTCATATCTACTTGATTCATTCCATTGCTTAGCGATAGTCCAACTCCCATTTAGCTTGATGTTCTCATTTATGTTTGTTTGTAAGAGATTATTAAGATCTGCTTCTTTAATTAGATGTTTTAGATCATGACTAAAGCTGTCAATAACTTTATTTTTATCTGGAAATGAATGTCTTAATTATTATTTTGCAATACATGCTTTGATAGCGCATTCTAGCGCATAACCTGCTAGATAGTAAGAGCCCGAATAAAGTTTTAAAGAAAAAAGAGCTTCTGATTCTCTTTTCTAATAATACTTAACTTCTGTAAATCCCTTTTATTCATACCTTTTGTTTAAGCATTTAGGTAACCACCCTACTTCACCGCAGTAGCCAAGTTGTCTTTAAGGATTTTCATGAGTTGTTTTTGGGTAAGTGAATGCAGCTGCAACCCATCTGACATATTGTACTTTTGCGTGCCGTTAAAGAATTTTGCCATATCAATGATGACATCTATTTGCGTAATATTACCACTAGTGATAGCAAACTGCTTAGCGAGTGCTATATCTAGCAGCATCTCATTGCCACCTATATGTAATGCAAAAAGATCATTTGGCTCAGCTGTATTATTCAGTGCGATTTTGCCTTCTGGTCTAAAGAATATATAGCTTTTCCAAGCTGTCCAGTACTCAGCATTGCTGCTCAGTACGCTAGTAGATGGGAAGTCTTTTGGTAGTAAATTGTTTTTGGCTGTAGGTACACCTATACTGAACTCGAGTCCGCTATAACTAGCAGGTGCTAGGTTTTTGATGACATAACTGTAACCATTTTTTGCTTTAGTTGCATCCTCATGTGCCGCAGATAAATCTAGGTAATCGATGTCATTGAGTGACTTATCTCCAGCGGTAGATTTAGCTACTAAATCTGCCACAAAGAAAGATATGCGACTAAATAGTACTTTTTCGCCAGTCACAGGATAGGTGTAATTCTTAAACATTTCTAGTGGTTGACCATCATACTGCAACTTAAAGTTGATTTGTAAATCGCCTTCTTTCGTAGTGTCATCGCCACAACTTACTAAAGTGATTAATGATACAAATGCAACAAAAGACAATAGTCTAAAATAATTTTTCATAATAATGATATTTTTATGTTTGGTTAATAAAACTTGTTACTCAAAATTTAAATATTAAAATTAAACACTATAATTAAAACAATTATTTACCCAAAAGTATTTTAGAAAACCTACAAATATTTATAAATAATGACCTGATGGTTAAAGAATCAACAGAACAGAGAATGCAATCCAATAAAAAATGGATGTAAATAACTCATATCTACATCCATTTTTATACTATAATTAGTCTGTCTTTGTTTAAGAATTGAACAATCCATCGTATTTCGTATCACCGTCTTGGCGAGTCTGCACGTCCAATTGTTTGAGATCTAATACATCATCATCGGCCACATTTGGTTTACCTCCTAAAAGTAACAAAGTTGAATTTTTTTCATACTCTTCTAGCATTTTGAGCCCTTGATCTTCAAATACACCGTTCTGAAGATCGATCGAGTTCATAAAATCAGAAGACATCTCCATGAATCTTTCCATTTCGCCGACTTTGTTGGCTACATCGTCAGCAATTACTTCCATCGCTTGGTCAAACATCGCACGTTTATCAGAATCTCCCTTGATGATGCTCATCGCAGACCTCATTGCCGAGTGACTAGCACGTATCGCTTTGCGTTCTTGTTCCTTGACCTTGACTTGATCTATGGTATCCTCTAGCAAAATTTCAGAATTTGAATACATCTTGGTCAATACTCTATATAATATCGACATACGGTTATGAAGTTCCGTATATTTTTGATTAGACTCTTGCAATCTCGCAGCTTTACGGCTAGCTAGAAGCATAGCACTTTCGTTGCTTTGCTCTTTGGCCTTTCTTGCGATAAGCATACTATTATTGATTTCCTTATTGTTTTCGTCAACGATAGAGATCAATTTTCTCATCTGTCCTTTCAGATTTCCAATCTGCGTACCCATCTTTTTGAGGTTATCCTGTAGATCTTCTATATAGTTTTTGAGTATGCCGATAGGGTCTATAGTCACAAACATACCTGTGATCCATCTCATCACGCTTTTGTACATGTAGGATACTAGCGTGCGCCATTTTGGATCCAGAATCATAAAGATAATCGCACCCAACACTGCGAGTAAAGCTACTATACCAAGTGTATTAGATAGCATAGTGAGTATCGCACCACTGAACGTGAAAAGCAAAAAGCCTAATGCACCCAAAATACCTATCAAAAAAAATGCACCTGTAGTTCCTTCTGGCTTTTGCCAAAATGTCTTAGGTTTTAACTCTGTATTCGGAAAATTTGCCATAGATTATTGTAAATTATTTTAATAAATATAAAATTAAATTTGGTTTGCATTATTGCCCAAAAATACATAAAATATTAAATGATTGCGTAAAAGTAATAAAATTATTTGATTACCATATTTTCTATATCAAAAATATCTTTAAAGAGTATTTTGATATTGGGTTTGATCCTTGAGAATTACGTCTTGTAAAGCTTTATATGTGGTTTCAAAACGTGCAGCGACGCCCTCAATTTTTTCTTTAGCTTGTGCTTGCTCAGAAGTGATTTCGGTTATTTTCTGATCAATTATTACATTTTCTTGCTGCAACTTCTCTATCGAACGAAGGTTGGCTGCCTTTCTTTCATTCAATTTTTCGACTTCGACAGTCTTTTGATTGACTTGAGTGTCTAGCTGATTAGCAAGGCTATTTACAAATTTTCTTCTCTCTTGATTTAGTATAGAATTATAAAATACAATGCTTTCTAATAATGCTTCTTTGGTTAACCCAAATGAAGACATAGATATCAGTGCACTTTTGAGCGCAGTGGCCTCGTCTGAGTTTATAGCTTTAAGTGCTTCCGCAGAATGCTTAAATTTTAGATAATCAATACCACTCGTATGTGCTTCCTTAAGTGATTTGAGGAGGTGAGTTAAGACATCTAAACTGGCTACTGATTCATCTACGGGAAAAAGAGATTTAAGATTTATATCCATCAATACTTTGATATTATTTATTTTACTAATTTAATTAATTGCAAAAATACGATGATTTAATCAACCTAGCTCATTATTTTCGATAAAAACATTAATTAACGCTATTAACACAACAATTTGGCAGATACATAATTAATATGTTGCGTTTTGAGGCTGAGAAGTAATCCTCAACTCACCCTTTAGTTTGGAAATACAATTGAATTATGAATATTTTTTTTGATTTTCAAAAGCCAAAACGTTAATAATCGTATATTTGCCACTTCACATAATTGGATTTTTATAAAGTTTAAAAAGCACATGAACATAAAAGTTTTTAAATTTGGTGGTGCATCGGTAAGAGATGTAGATGGTTTTCGCAATGTAGGTCTGATCTTACAGAAGTATGCCGAAGAAAAGATCATAATAGTCGTATCTGCCATAGGTAAAACTACCAATGCACTCGAAGAAGTGGTTAAAAGCTACTTTAATTCTGATGGGAATACTGAAACCTTAATTAACCAAATCAAAACAACACACCTAGAGCTAGCAGCGGAGTTGATGCCGATGACAGAGGGTATGTACAATGACCTCTCGGATGCATTTGTAGAGGTAGATTGGATGGTGGAGACTGCACCAGAGGAAGAGTATGACTATGTCTATGACCAAATCGTATCGATGGGCGAAGTCTTATCGTCAAAAATACTTGCACACTTCTTACATCATATCAAATTATCAAGCACATGGGCAGATGTAAGAGATATCATCATCACGGACAATACCTATAGAGATGCAAAAGTCCTCTGGGATATAACGATGCAAAATGCTAAAACTAAGCTTCTACCTTCACTAGCCAACTATAATCTAGTAGTCACTCAAGGATTCATAGGTAGCACTACCGAAAACTTCACTACAACACTCGGTAGAGAAGGTTCTGACTATACCGCAGCCATACTCTCCTACTGCCTAGACGCACACAGCATGCATATATGGAAGGATGTGCCTGGTGTACTCACTGGAGATCCACGCATATTTGAGGATGTAAGTAAACTTCCACGATTGTCGTATAAAGAAGCGATAGAGATGACCTACTATGGTGCAAAAGTCATCCACCCAAAAACCATCAAACCTATACAAAATAAGCAGATACCATTATTTGTGCGACCGTTTTTAGATCCAGAAAGTGAAGGTACGATCATAAGTGATGAAAAGGAAATGAGTTATCCGCCCGTAGTCGTGATGGAGACTGATCAGACATTGCTTCACATCTCTACCAATGATTTTTCGTTTGTGGCGGAGCACCACCTCAGTATGATCTTTGCCCTATTAGCGAAGCATAGACTCAAGGTCAAAATGATGAGAAATACTGCGATAAGTTTTACTGTATGTATAGACACCATGCCAGACAGAATAGCAAAGTTTGAAAAAGAGCTGGGTACAGAATTTAAAATGATCCAAGAATCCGGCCTCGAACTCATGACCATTCGCCACTATAATGACGAAGTACTAGCACAAATGAAAGCCAAAAAACTCATTCTTTTTGAAGAGAAACTTCAAGATATAGTTCAGTTGGTCACCAAAAGTGTACCTACGATGAAAAGAAAGGAAATGGAAAAGTAGTACGATATGAATTAAATCCTCATTTCATTGTCCTCTATCCCCCCTCATTGCTTCACTATCTGCTGACTGCCTAGCACGTTGCCATCCTTCTATAATATTAAGTATATACAGCCCATCTGTTAGATGAGATACATCCCATTCTGCTCTATGATGTGGTGTAGATAGAGACAGATCATCCACTCTAGCACCTTATACTACTGTATAGTATATAGGTGACGTCTGTGATCTCTCCCTGCGATAGATACAACTGATCCCCTACAGTATAGATAGGTGACCGACCATTGATGGGCAACCATCTGTCTAGCATCTCATAGTAACTTGATCGCAAGATTTTACCAGTTTTCTTGTCTATATGTAGCGACTGTATGTCTAGACTTATGGCTGTCCTATATCCAAAAGCTATATAAAAACTACCTTGTTCGTACAGTATCTCTAGTCTCCCTGCTTTCTCCGGAAAGTAAATTAAACTAAATTCCTTTTGACTCAAAGCTTTAGACAAAATTGTAAATATAAATAATAATATTATTCCTATAAATCTAACCATGGTGACAAATTTAAAAAAGGAGAAGTATTAATGCTTCTCCTTTAAAATTAATTATTTGATTTTTATAAATTTTCCATGTTGAAGTGTTATGCCATCTACGGCTATCGTATATAAATATACGACCGCAGCCCATGTTGCGACCGATTAGCTTAGCCTGCCGTTGATGATCGATTGTGTGTTCGTCTTTAAAAAATTAATTAGTTATAAATTTTCACAAAAAGTAGCTTAAATAATGAACTCGATCTAGGGAAATAAGTAGTTGAATTACATGAAGCGACTCTTTAAATATCATGACAAATTTGTAATAAAATAATTTATAAAAAAATAATAAATGGGTAATTTTTAAAATTTTAATTTTATAATATAATTAATTAATTATGTTTTTCAATATATTATAAATATGTAAATATTATATATATATATAATTTCACTTCATCTTAATTGCTAAAAATTGAGTTAAAATAGTTAAACCAACTAAATAAAAAACTTGCAAAAATAAAATTTCGCATGATAGCTTTAAGTAATTGAAGTAAATTGTAATAGCTTTGCAATGTTTTATCTAAAATTCAGTACCAATGACTAAACTTCGTAGAAATCATAACGCGCAAGGCAAAGGTCTGCAAACTACCTTTAGAATGGTGATCCTATTGATTATAACTATCCTTGCACTCGTAGGTGGTTTTATATATCTCAGCAATGCTAATCTAGCAGAAGAATCACAAGAAGTAATAGGTAAACCTGAATTGCCTATAACTTACCTCCCTACCTCAAATGGGGAAATAGTAAAGCACAAGCACTATACCCTATCCTATATTGAGAAAGCAGAGCAAGCAGAGTGGACAGCCTATATACTCACACGAAGCTCTCTCAAAATACCAAATGTACCGAGATATGATTACTTCTCCCCTGACCCTAATGTAAGCACTCTCTCTGCCAATCACAACGATTACAGCAATTCTGGATATTCGCGTGGACATCTAGTGCCCGCAGGTGATATGGCTTTTGATACCCTAGCTATGCGCGAGACTTTCTATATGAGCAATATCAGTCCACAAATCAGAGGATTTAACGGTGGTATCTGGCGAGAACTAGAAGAGAATGTACGAGATTGGGCTTTTAGCAATGATAGTCTATATGTCATCACAGGACCAGTACTCGAACAAACCGATCTGAAGTCCATAGGAAAAAGCAGTGTAGCCGTTAGCTCTAGGTTCTACAAGGTCATCTTAGATTACTCAGGTTTAGAAAAGAAAGGTATCGCATTTATCATTCCAAATGAAGTATCAGATCGCAGACTAGAAGACTTTATCGTACCTATAGACAGCGTAGAACAAGTCACTAAACTTGACTTTTTTAATGATATGATCAATGACCAACTAGAAGAACAATTGGAATCTTACGTCAATCCTAAACTATGGAAAATAAGCGAAAAACGATATCAACTAAGAGTGAATACTTGGAATAAGGAGAATTGATTTTATAATCGAACTGATTGATGTGAATGAAATGGCGAACTGATTGAATTGTCGAATTGTGGAATCGCTTGATTTCCGGAATCTTATTTTTTTTTACAGTTTAAACCCAGCGCTCCTTAAATTTTTAATCTTCAGGTGGTCAGCTTGTTAATAATAGACAATTAAAAAAAATGAACAGATCAACAGATACTTTGAAAACTAATAATAGAGCTTCGGCAAAAAGAACAAATTGACAAATTAAGTAAACTGCAAATCTTACGAATCATATGATTCGACGAAAAACAAATAGACAGATCCAACAAATTGGCAAATCATGTTGCCAAAGCTATTCTTCAACATTTTTGAGTTTCATGAGTAGTGTGTATGCACCTATGGTTACGATAGATTTACCTATGAGTGCGTCTGCTGATCGCAATTCTACAGAGCCATTTCTATTCTCACCAGCGATGATTTCAGTCATTACGAAGGCGTCTTTAAGTTCAGCTATAAAAACATAATCCTTGCCTTCGTAGTGAACTATGGCAACTTCGGGCAATGTGTAAGCTGATTTAGCATTGACAACTACTTCTGCATTCATGTATGCACCTGCTACTAACTCTGGATGATTTTTGTCAATCTTGCAATATATCTCTGCATTACCGTTACTTCCGATTTGGTAATTAATATAGCTGACTTTCAAGCTGTACTTGCGTGTAGGATTTACTATGGTATAGGCAGAGATAGATTTACCGACGGTGACATATTGCAGATCTTTTTCAAAAACATTGACTTTGAGTTGTAAAATAGAAGGATCGATGAGCTCAAAAACCACATCATACGGCGACAGATAGCGTCCTATATTAGCGTTCATTTGAGACACAAAGCCATTGATAGGCGATTTGATCGTTACTTGTTTTGTGATATTACCGTTAGTCAATGTGGAAGTATTGATGCCAATGAGGGATAATTTTTCTGTGAGTGCAGATATACGAATTTTGAGGTTATTGACTTCGAGTTGGGCTTGTTGGGTGACTTTATCACTGCTTGCATTAGAAGCATTCAATGATTTTTGTCTTTGATAGTCGAGCTCTGCAAATTGTAAACTAGCTTTTGCCAATAAAAAATCCTCTTGAAGTTGAATGAACTGTTGGTCCTCAATGGTGGCTAAAATTTGACCTTTTGTCACTTTCATACCAGGTCTCAAAGATGTAGAACGCAAGTATCCCCCGAGCGGTGAAGTGATGGTATAAATATTTTGAGGTGGAACTTCTATACTTCCATTTAGTTGAATGACAGTAGGCAACGATGACGATCTCAGTGAATCCGTTTTGATAGTAGTATTGCTTAGTTGTGCGGTAGTCAGTTCCACACGATTATCTATCGATTCACTTTCAGTGATTACGAATTCGTTTTTTGGTTCAGCACATGAGAGTACAGTAAGAATAATGGCGAATATTGAAAATATATTTTTCATGACGATGATATTTTATTTAAAGAAAAGAAATAGAGCTTACTTATTGGTTTGATAAATAATTAAGCTCGATAGCGATTTGATTTTTTTGGTGAACGGCTTCGAGGTAACTGTTTTGGATGCTGATAGACTGATGAATTAAATTAACATAATCTAAGTAATCAATCTGCCCTTGCTGAAACTGCTCCGTGGCTAAAGTGGTGATAGAGTTACTATTATTAATGCCGCTACTGATATAATAATTAGCTACCTCCTCAGCGGCATTGTACTGAGTGACTAAAGTCGTAAAGGATTGATAAAGTGATTTGCTGACCATATTTGCTTCATTGACTGCTATTTGTTCAGCGATTCTGGACGCTTGTAATTTAGTGTTTTGACTACCAGAAAATATAGGAATACCTACGCCTACTTCTACTGATGTAAATCGATTGCTTCCATTATAAGAAATGTTGTCTGGACCTATCCCTCTAAAACTATTATTATTGACAGCAAGGCTCAAATCAGGATACTTTTGAGCTTGTAGAAGGTCTCGTTTCGCCTTTTCGACACCGATCTGCTCTAAGCGATATCTGTATAACGGATGACTATTTATCGCAACAGAATCTATGACTACCATAGGAAGAAGGTCTTTTTCTGTGATATCAGGTATCCAAGCATAATTAGTATTCATTAGATACTTTAACTTTAATACATTATTATCTAACTCTTTATATAGATCGACTAATTGTAATTCGATTTGTGACTTTTGACTTTTTGCGGTAAGCAACTCCAATTGGTTAGATTCGCCTAGTTGATTTCTCAATGCACATTTATCTAAAAACAACTGCATCAAAGAATCACTATGAAGCAACAATTTTTCTTTGGACTTAAGGAAGGCATAATCATAAAACACTTGCGTGATCTGCTTTTTTAGCGCAATTGATTCTATTTCTTGTGTCCTCAAAGATTGTAAAAACTCAGCTTCTAGTAACTGCTTTTGTTTTTTGTAAACAGTAGGAAATGCTATGCTTTGCGCAAGACCAAACCGAGTATCAAACAATGCACTGTTGACCTGTCCAATCTCAGTTGAGAGCAAAGTTTTAGGTATGTTGTAGGCAGATTTTACAAGAGTTTTACTCATTTTGCTTTTTAACACCTCATTATTTATACTTAGATTTTGGGTCAAAGTACTATCCATCGCAGCTGCCAATGAGATCTTGCCTTGCGCACTTAGTGTAAAACTAAAAGTGGCAAATAAGAAAAAAACAATAACATTAGCCTTCGTTTTAATATTCATTTTAAATCTTTTTTCTACTAGTAAATATAAAAGTGGCAATACAAAAAGCGTCAAAAAAGTAGCTAATAATAAGCCACCGATCACTACAGTTGCCAACGGTCGCTGTACTTCTGCACCTGCACCATTGCTCAATGCCATAGGCAAAAACCCAAAAGATGCTACAAAAGCAGTCATCAATACAGGGCGCAATCTAGTCTGTGTACCTGTCATGATAATCCTGGTAAGTGAAGTCATTCCACTCTCCCTGAGTCTGTTGAACTCAGCGACCAACACGATTCCGTTGAGCACTGCTACACCAAAAAGCGCAATAAAACCTACACCCGCACTAATACTAAACGGTAAATCTCGAAGAAATAGCAATAATATACCTCCGATGGCAGATAGTGGGATCGCAGTAAAAATTAATAATCCGTGCCTGATACTGCCAAATGCAAAATACAAAAGTACAAAAATCAACCCAAGCGCAATAGGCACTGCGACCAGTAATCGCCCTTGTGCTTTCTCTAAGTTCTCAAATGCACCTCCATAGGTCAAGTAGTAACCAGGTGGTAACTTGATATGCTGGCTCACACCTTCTTTTAAGTTTTTGATGATAGATTTAACATCTCTACCGTCCACATTAAAACCGATGACGACTCTTCGTTTTGCGTCTTCACGTTGGATCTGATTGATATCATTTTTCATAGCTACTTCTGCGACTTGGTCTAGTGGAATCTGCATTCCCGAAGCTAACGGTATGAGCAATTGCTTGATGTCTTGTATGTTTTGCTTTTTTTCCTTAGCCATTCGCAACACGATATCAAAACGTTTCTCGTCCTCAAAAATAAGTCCAGCTTTTTGGCCTGCCAAGGCAATACTCACAACTTTATTGACTTCATCTACAGACAGTCTATAGCGTGCTAGCTGATCTCTACGATAAGTGATGACTAGCTGCGGGATACCTTGTAATTGCTCTATATACAAGTTTTGAGTGCCTTCGACTTTGGCGATAAGCCCACCTATCTTATCAGCATATAAGGAGAGCGTATCTAGGTTTTCGCCAAAAATCTTGCATACTACATCTTGCCTTGCTCCAGTCATCAGTTCATTGAATCTCATCTGAACAGGATACTGAAAACCTGCTGTAATGCCAGGAATATCCTTGAGTGCCGTGGACATTTTTTCTTCTAGTTCTGCAAAAGTCTTGGCGGAGGTCCACTCGGCTTTAGGTTTTAGTACCACCATCATGTCACTCGCCTCCATGGGCATAGGATCTGTAGGTACTTCTCCACTTCCAATTTTAGTAACCACTTTTTCGACTTCTGGGAACTTAGATTTGAGGAGTCCGGCAGCTTTTTGGGTATATTCGATTGTAGTATTGAGGTTGCTACCTGTCAGTACTCTCGTATCTACTGCAAAATCGCCCTCCTCTAGCTCAGGTATAAATTCGCCACCGAGTAGTGTCATCACAAAACTGGCTATCACCACCAAAACAGCAATAAAGCCAAGCGTAAGTCGCTGAAAACGGAGGACTTTTTTTAATCCCATCGTATAATACTTCTCTAAAACCTTCATCATGCGATCCGAAAAATTGATTCCGACCTTTGGTTTTCGAGATAGAAAAACGGCGCTCATCATAGGTATGTAGGTAAGTGACAATATAAAAGCACCTATCAATGCAAATGCAACAGTCTGCGCCATCGGTTTGAACATCTTGCCTTCTATGCCTTCTAGACTAAAGATCGGCAAATAAACGATGAGGATGATGACCTGTCCAAAAACGGCACTGTTCATCATTTTTTTTGATGATGTGGTGACTAGTTTATCCATTCGTGCTCTAGATATCGGGGCAGATTGGCCTAGGTTTTTGAGTCCCAGATAGTGCATCACACTCTCAACTATGATAACGGCACCGTCCACAATCAGACCAAAATCTAGCGCTCCCAAGCTCATAAGATTACCACTGACACCAAAAACATTCATCATCGTAATGGCAAATAATAAAGCAAGCGGAATGACCGAAGCGACTATCAAGCCTGCTCTAAAATTGCCCAAAAACAAAACTAGAATAAATACAACAATTAATGCACCTTCAATCAAGTTTTTTTCGACGGTATGAATGGCGTTATCGACCATTTTGGACCTATCAAGAAAGGCTTCAATCTCTACACCTTCAGGAAGTGTTAGTTTTATCTGGGCTACTTTTGCCTTGACATCGTTGATGACTTGACTGGAATTAGCGCCTTTGAGCATCATCACGATTGCGCCAGCTACTTCGCCTTCATCATTGTAAGTGAGTGCGCCATATCTAGTAGCATGACCTACCCCAACTGTAGCCACATCTCTGATAAACAATGGCGGTTCAGAGGCAGGAAGTGGAATCACGATATTCTGAATATCATCGATTGACCCAATCAGTCCCTCCGTCCGGATGTAGAGTACAGTAGGTCCTTTTTCGATATAAGCACCTCCAGTATTTTGATTATTGGACTGGAGAGCTACCATCACATCATGGATAGTAATCCCGAGCGCATTGAGCTTAGCGGGATCTATAGCTACTTCTATCTGCTTGAGTTTGCCGCCAAAACTGCTGACCTCTGCCACACCTTTGACACCTAGCAACTGACGCCGAATAACCCAATCTTGTATCGTTCGCAATTGAATGGCGTCGTATTTTTTTTCGTAGCCTTTCTTTGGTTTTACTACGTATTGATATATTTCGCCTAGTCCTGTAGATATCGGCCCTAGCTCTGGTGTGCCTATGCCCTCAGGAATCTCAGCGACAGCTTGCTGCAATCGCTCAGTAACCTGCTGCCGTGCCCAATACACATCTACACCATCATTAAACACAATCGTGACCAATGAGAGCCCAAAGCGCGAAAAACTTCTGATCTCCTTAGTACCGGCAATATTGCTACAGCTTTGCTCTATGGGAAATGTCACTAGACGCTCAATATCTGCGGCACCATACGAAGGCGCCATAGTGATAACTTGGACTTGATTATCAGTGATATCGGGGACAGCATCTATGGGAAGTTTTGTGACTTCGTAACTGCCTAAGATTATCAATCCTAGCACAAATAAACCTACGATGAGCTTATTCCTTACGGAAAATTCTATTATACTATTTAACATCCTCTTTTAAAATTTATTGCTTAATAATAATGATAGAGACCATCTACTGTTACATAGATAATCTACTATCACTTAATATTGATTCAAATAAAAATTACTCTGGTGTACCGCCTTTTACCCAACAATCAAGTTTATTGATGATGGCTTCACTGAGCATTGCACTACCTCTGGGCATAGACTTGACGCCTGAAGCATGATGTATAGATGCTAAGTTGTTGCTATTGTTTCTGAACTGGCTACTTGCTGTGGTGTAGGTAGAGAGGTTGATACCCGAGGACGCTGAACTGGCATTGTGGCAGCCCGATGTTGCGCAGCTGTTGTTAAGAATAGTTGCGATTTCACCAGTGTAAGTAGGTGTAGCACCATTACAAACTGCTGATGCGGCAAAATCTGCGCTATTGCTACTTGTACAAGATAGCGTAATGATAATAATAGAAATGATTGAAAAAACTAAATATTTCATACTTCGTATTTATAATTATTATTAAAATTGAGAAAATTATATATTAGTCAAAAGTATCATATTAAACAATAAGATAATATATAGACAAATATTATTCAAAGGGATACCTAAAAGTCTAAACTACTTAGGTAGCATTTGAGATGAAGATAATAATTATAAAATTTTGGGCGGTTGCCAAATAGAAGCAAGTGCAGCAGATATGGAGAAATCATTTTGATAATTTGGCTTTGTCAAATTGCTTTTGATTAAAGTAGTGTACTCTAACTGTATTTTCTGGTATTCAGGTACTATTAAAAACACAACAGAGCTGCTGAAATCTATGATTTTGAAAGGCAGTTTCATATCTTCTTCATAATCCTCATCTATCGGATCATCATTTAAATAATGCATAGATAAGAAACTAAGAATACCCAACTCTGGGTTAGATTCGGTATGCTCAATGAAATGTTTTATTAACAGAGGTGTCTTAGTCAACTCCTTAAGTGGAGTTGTCACCATCAAAATGATGCCAATCAAACCAAATGATACTATTCTTATAACCATGCAAACATACGAATAATCTATTGATATTGAAACGAATAAAAAGAAATAAAAGTTGTACCCACGCTTACAAAAGCACTAATTTAGAAAAGGTCTATTCTAAAACAATAGTTTTGAGATTAGCCTCAGAGTATTTGATTGATTTCAAGACTTTCTTATCGCTCGTTCTATAAACTAAGTACTCACCTTCTCTCTCTTCTAAAAATGAAGGTGTACTCTTTTCAGTTAGATAGTAGGCTTGTGTATCTAGTGCATCTTGGTAATTTTTGCAGGTTTTGCTCATATTAGATCTCTGGACTTCATCAAAAAGTGCTTTAAACTTATCCCCTAGTCCGAACTCTAACACTGCCCCAGACAATACGTACTGCAGGTCACTTAGGGCATCTGCTACAGCTACGATATCACCATCAATTATAGCCTCCCTTAGCTCGTCTAGTTCCTCCTGAAGCAATGAAACCCTAAGTTCACATCGCTTCTCATCAGGCATGGTAGGTTGTCTGAGTATCGGCAAGTTAAACATATCATGAAACGCTGCTACAGAAGTCAATGCCTTAGGTTCATCAAAAAGAAGGTATTTTTTAGCCATTAAAATTATCCATTATTGTTGTTAAAAATAGATGCAAATGTAGTAAAATAGTTGCAGATTGCAAAATTTTGGGATTTTGTTATGATGGCTTTGTGGTTTTGTGGTTATACGGTTTTGTGAGGTACAAGATTTACACCGCCCATGGTTTTGACCGTAAGAAAACATGATCATGGAGAATCAAAATCATGAATAAAAAACAATGTAAAATCAAAATTACATAGAGAAAAAACCGTGAAAAAAATAAAATAAAAAAATGCAAAATATTTAAAAAAATACCTTCTATAAAAAATATAGCGTGTTTCGTGATAAAAATATTAGCAAATATCTTACACTAACAGCATATACAATGTCGTCCAATAAACGATATCTTTATAATTAATTCTTATTCAAAAAAATATTTCCAAAGCGAATGGTATATAAGCATTTTGTGAAACGACTGGATAAAAAATATATTTATTTATTTTTGACTATTTTATAAATCCAGTTTCTATTAATTATGTACTAAGAGGTTTGTATAAAAAGAGAAAGCCTACCTTTCACAGGGAAAGGTAAGCTAAACAATAAGATTGAGTTTGAGATTTATATATCTATTATTGTATCGGTTGGATCAAATCTGCTGATCCACTTCCGTTTACGATTATCGCTGTGATGATACAAAGCAAAAATAATGATGCTGCCAATCCCCAGGTGATCTTCTCTACGAAGTCTGTAGATTTAGAAGCACCGAACATTTGATTGGCGGCTCCACCACCAAATGTAGAATCAACTCCGCCACCTTTAGGGTTCTGAATCAATACTATAAACATTAATAATACACAATTGATTGCTATCAAAATCGTTAATCCTGTGGTCATCTATATGAAAATTTAATAAGATTATTTATTTGCGCTGCAAAGTAACTACTTTTTTCTGGATTTCTTAGCATAAGTTGTTCAAACATTTTTTTTGCTTCATCTAAATGTCCTTGTGCCGCTAGTATATTTGCTAATGGTTCTGAGATTATTTGATTAGATTTAGTGACAGAAAGCATGGCATTTTTTTTTATTTTATCTTTCTGTTTCTTCTTGATTGATTTTTTTCTTGCCTTTTCTATTTTGGCTTCTATTTCCTGATCTTTAAACTTCATCAACCACTGACCATAAGCTGACAGACCTATTAGGTCCTTTGATTTTGTGGTTATTGTTTTTTGTTTTTTAATTTTTACCTTATTGTTTTTACTGGCTTTGTCACTTTCAGAATCCTCACTGGCTTTTTGGATAGGTTCAGAGTCGATAAACTCAGATTCGATACTTTCAGATTCTACATATTTTGACTTTGAGATCGATACTCGCTCTAAATCACTATTTAGGACAGATCTCTCTTGGTCAGCATTTATTTCTGAAACTAGCACTTCTTGGTTCTCCACTGATAGGTTAATCTGAGTATTTTTCGTTATATTGGATTCGCTCTGTACTACATCTACTAAAGCCTCTGCACCCGAACTGTCAGACATTGTCTCGGCTTTGTTGGCTTCTATATATCCAACTGGCGACCCATCCGCCATCGGGAAAGACTCACTAAGATCACTTTTGGTCTGAGAGATATCAATACCAGCAATAGCTGCTTCATTGATGTACATCGATATCATCACGGGATCATTGATTTGGTTGATAAGATTTTGCTCATCAGGTCTGTTCATCTTCTTAGCTAGGAGAACTTTAAATAATCCTACTGCTGGAAACTCAATGATCAATCCCTCTAATTCTGAAACACTCACCTCGTCGAGTGACGAAGGATTTACTAATAATTCATGCAAATTGTCTATCATTATACTATTAATCTTGTATGGAGTACAAAGGTAGTTAAAATAATACAACTGCGAATATTTGCTCAAATAAAGCATACAAATATAATTTTATGCCTCATTTTTTCAACCCATCACTTCCCTACTCGTCAGCAATTGGTTGTACAAATTCATGATATTCCTAGCAGTCGCCTCTGCTGAAAACTGCTCATTTACATAAGCAAAACCTTCGTCAGCTAATGAAAAATACGTACTTTCATTTTGGATGGTAACCATGGCTGCTGCAATGTCGTCTGGATCGTAAGGATTGACCAGCAATGCTCCTCCACCCGCTGCTTCAGGAAGCGATGATAGGTCAGAAGTAATGACTGGCTTGCCACGAAAAAGCGATTCTATCACTGGGATTCCGAAGCCTTCATAGATCGATGGATATACGAGTGCGTAACTACCATCATAGACCTGCACGAGTTGCTCATTATCTATATTGCCCAAAAATATAAAATCTCGTTCCAGACCATAATATTTGATCATATCTAAGACTTTTTGGTTGTAAATTTTTTCTCCGCCGCCTACTACTACAAAAGGTCTGCGTTGTACCATATCCAACTTAGCATAAGCTAATACAATAGCTAACAACCCTTTGCGCTCTATGATCGAACCTACATACAGGAAATAATCATCAATACCATTGAGTTTTCCTAACGAATTAGGTAGTATATCTTCTACTGCAAAAATCGGATGACAACTCTGATAAACTACTGAAATCTTTTCAGCTGCTATGTCATAATACTCCATCAGATCTAGCTTAGTTTGATTACTGATTGCCACTACATGATCTGCACGCTTTACAGCCGATCGATATTTCAGTTTATATAAATTTCTATCCCAAAGACCAAATTGCTTGGGAAATTTTTCATAAATCAAATCATGAAAAGAGACCATTTTTAAAGTCTTACTGCTGATACCAAATGGTATCTCATGGCTCAGTCCGTGATAGATATCTAGCCCTAGACCGTTGATCTTTCCAGATTGTGTCCATGTGCGCCACAGCGGTGCAGTCTTGGAAGGATGATGAAGTATAAATTTTTCTGGATCAAAGAAGTATTCGGTATTGGAATTTTTGGGCAGTCGAGCATCGAAGAGATGATATTCGTGCTGTGGAAAATAATGCTGTAGGTTACGCACGAGTGTACGGCTATAATTACCAAGTCCAGTATTATTATTAAACAATCGCTTAGCGTCAAAACCGATCTTCAGAACTTCATTTGTCATAATAGAAACTATAATTTTAGTAATAAAGAAGTTTAGTTTGGAAATGAAATTTTGCCCATCACCGTAGAGGGAAATCCTTGTCGATCCCCAAAATCAATGGCATTGCCTGCTACTGTTTCATTGGCCAAAACAGCAAAAAGTACCGCTTCTTTTGCATCTCCTTTTATACCTAGCTGATCAGAGATCGCCATCGTATAGTTTGGCAGCAATTCAGTCAACGAACGCACCAAAAGTAGATTGTGCATACCGCCACCACTCATATATATAGTAAAGCACTCCTCACAGCTGATATGCTCAATAGCCTCCGCTATCGTCTCGGCTGAGAATCGATTGAGTGTAGCCATGACATCATAGTGATCCAGTGAGCCATTGGACTTTGATAAGGCTTCCTGAAGAAAAATTTGGTTAAAAACTTCTGGTCCAGTGGTCTTAGGGAATGGCAGTCTGAAATAATAATGATTTTTTAGATTGGCTAATAATTCTTGATTTATATGACCTTTTAAAGCTATTTCGCTACCCTTATCGTAAGGCAGACCAAAGTGAGTTTTCATATAACCGTCCATCATTGTATTGCCCGGACCTGTATCAGTAACAAATATTTCTACTGGTTGAGCGCCTTGTGGCAAATAAGTAAAATTAGCTATTCCGCCGATATTGAGCATGATACGATTCTGATCCGCACTTGAAAAAATCAAAAGGTCACCATAAACTGCCAACGGTGCTCCTTCGCCACCTTTGGCAACATGCTTCTGCCTGAAATCCGCCACCGTGGTGATGCCTGTGGTCACTGCTATATGATCTCCATCGCCTATCTGTAGCGTTGCATTGGGATAACCTGCCAGTTGGTGTTGATGCTTGGGCAAATGAAGGACGGTTTGACCATGACTACCTATGAAATCCACTTGTGAAGCAGCAATACCATACTCTTTCAAAAATTCATTGACTAGTTTGCCATGAAAAATCCCCAACCAGTCATTGAGCAATACGAGATGACTAAAACTTATGGTTTCTTTGGCAAATATAGCTCTGATTCGGTCTTTAACCTCTTCGTCGTAATCTATGGTTTTGAAGGCTTTGACCTCAACTTTTGTTTGCATGCCACTGCCAGCAATCTCGCAATAAGCAATATCCAATCCATCCAGCGAAGTACCCGACATCAACCCTATCACGTAGCGACTGGGCTTCTGTGATGCCTTATAAAGTTGCTCAAGATCTCGATTCATTTCTCATCTATAAAGTGATCAATATGGTAACTAAAGTCAAAATACAAAGCATTTTAAACCCTATATTATATTCCAAAATACAAAGTTAACCTTTCAATTTATATTTCATCACTTTTCCTTCTAGCAATCTCTATCTTATAAAATACCAGAGGTTAAAAACCACAAAATTTTTAGTATAAATGAAAATGTTTATCAAGGTCTAACCTGATTTTGATTTATCAGGATGGGTGTCAAATTTTACTTGACTTTGAATTAATATAACTTCGGTCTCAAACCAGGGTTAGAAGATTACTAAAACTTGAAAATCGATTTATTCACCAGCTATAAGAATTTTATTCTGATACATTTTTAAAATAGTTCAGCGCCAACTATTTTTTATAATTATATTTGCGGTTGGGTTGGTTATAAATATATTTAAGTTGGCCTTTTATGACAAATACACTGAAGATTCATTTTCAATTAGAGACACAAAAAAGACTTAATTAATATTTAAAGCAATAAATAAATGAAACTAAATTTATCAATGCTCTTATTTCTTTTTATAACTCAACTTTCTTTTGCTCAAAGTTTTGAGGAAATTAAAATAAATGCAGAATAAGATAATAAAGATGCTCAATACACTCTTGGTAAGATGTATTTTTATGGTGAAGGGGTATCAATAAATAAAAAGCAGGCAGCCGTTTGGATAAGAAAGAGTTATGAGAATGGGCATGAAATTGCAAAAGAATTTTGGGATGAAAATGAGTTATACAAATATTAATGAATCCAAAAATACCTAAAGAAGTGAATCTATTTAAAAATATCATTTTTCAGTAATAAATAAAAACCCATGTGTCTAAAAGTCATACTTCAAATACTTTTTTTTATAATTATTACCTCTTGTGGAAATTCTGAATCAAGTAGACCATCAGAAGATGATAACGCTTCATACGATAACGATTCTGCTACAACAAAAAATGAGGAAGAAGAGGAGTATGATCCAATAATATATGAAGGAGAGTATTGCGCAAAAGTAACCTACTACAATTCAAACACTGGTACGCAATCAGAATATACTTTGACTATTGAAGTTAATGAAAATATTCTTGAAAGAATTAATTTCCCTAATGGATGGCTTGATGATGACCATTATCGTAATGAAGAATTTGATGAAGATGGAAATCTTTCATTTACGTCAGATGTTGGCTATGATTATACCGTTCAAATAATTGGTAGATTAAGTGGATGCTTGGATAATGTACCATTAGCTTATCAATGTGTCGGTATAACCGTAGAGAACGCACAATGTAAACATTTAACTGATAATCTAAATGGCTATTGCTGGCAACATGAGAATCAAGAATAAAACGAATAACGCAACGAAGTCAATAAGACTTATTTCTTTTATCCTTGTTACTTTCTTTGCAATTAAAGGCAACGGACAAGATGTTTATAAAACTCCATCTGGCAAAAAATATCATTTAAGCACTTGTAAAATGGTAGAGAACGTATCTGCGAAGCTAGTAGGTGAGGTAGAGGTAAATAAATATCACTTAGCACCATGCAAGATTTGCAAACCACCATTTATTCATTCATTGCAAACAAATATTTCTACAACTGATAAATCTGTCGGTCAGTCTAAATCAGTGCAATGTAAAGGTAAAACTAAAAAGGGACTGAGATGTAAGCATAAAACAAAAATAGCAAACGGTTATTGTTTTCAACATACAAAATAAAATAGTGTTTGATATAAATTTACTAAAAGTTCTATTACAATAACTTTTTCGAAACGTGGAGCTAAAAATGAATCAGGTGTAAATTGTAAAGTTAAAAACATATAGCTATCGTCACCAATAACAAACTAAAAAGTAAGTTTAATAATAAGAAATTATCTAAGCAAATACAGGCTAAAACTTGTGACTAATAACTCAAATATTTCTATTTGCATTTATATATATATTATTGAATTTTACTAAAAAGATCTCCTTGTTTTTAACTTTTATTCCACTTTTATATCCCAATCTTCAAACCATTTCCTCTAATCTGTGTTTGGACGCTACACTCAAAACAATAAAACATAATGGAACAAAAACAATATATCGTCATAGGAGGAAGTAGAGGTATCGGCCTACAAATCACTAAAGATCTACTCTCTCAAAACCACAAAGTCACCGTCCTATCAAGGGGAACTGAGCAGCTGCCACAGGATGCTAATCTAACCCACATTGTAAAAGATATCCTAGTAGATGAACTGGCAACTGGTGAACTGCCGGGAGTCATCGACGGATTGGTCTATTGTCCAGGAAGTATAGTTTTGAAGCCATTCAAATCGTTGAGTGAAGAGCAATTTATGGATGATTATAAGATCAATGTGCTAGGTGCTGTAAAGTCCATCAAAGCTGCTATCAATGGACTTAAAGCTTCGACCAATGAACCATCCATCGTATTATTTAGTACGGTTGCTGTAGGTCAGGGAATGCCTTTTCATGCTTCCATCGCTGCTTCAAAAGGCGCAGTGGAAGGACTCACTAGGTCACTAGCTGCCGAGCTCTCCCCTACCATCAGAGTGAATTGCATAGCACCATCACTAACAGATACAGAACTGGCGAGTAAAATTCTTTCTTCACCAGAAAAATCAGAAGCAGCAGCTCAGCGTCATCCACTCAAAAAGATAGGAA
>Ga0105045_10000128_pt1 | contig 43601 bp, 34 predicted proteins | sample MAT02_FD_78089 | JGI IMG/M metagenome (GOLD analysis project Ga0105045, IMG submission 78089) | Freshwater microbial communities from Lake Fryxell liftoff mats and glacier meltwater in Antarctica - MAT-02 (megahit assembly) | ecosystem: Environmental > Aquatic > Freshwater > Ice > Liftoff...
CCAGCGGGGCCGGGGCGGGGGTGGGCACGGGGGACACCGCGGCGCGAAGCTATCACGTCCGCGCCGCTGCGCGCTACTGTGCATGGCGCGAGGGGGTGACGACGGAGTCATCTGTCCCAAGAGCCAGCATCGCTACGAAGCGATGGGCCTGGACCGGGTGGTTCACAGGTGCAGCGAGCTGCTCGAGCTGTCGGGGCTGGCCGCCGCGGCGCGCGGGTCCATGAACATGCGGCGCTCTCACACGCCGGCGTGGGCCCGGGCGAGCGCGGCGATGTAGTCCTCGCTGACGCAGGGCTTGCGCAGCAGGTCGTCGAAGTAGCCGATGCTCATCAGGCGCGCGACGGTGGTGTCGGCGGCGGCGGTGAACAGCACGATCCACGGCCGTTCCTACGCGAGTGGATCGACGAGAGCTACCGGGCGATCGCGCCGAAGAAGCGGATGGCGGCGCTCGTCGGGGCGCGGGACGAAGAGCGTGGGCAGACGGGGAAGCAGGCGGCCGGTGCGAAGGCCGGGAAGAAGGTAGCGAGCGCGGGTGCGAGCAAGCAGGCGGTCAAGGTCGTTGCGGAGTCGCGGACCAGAAAGCAGTCGGCAAGGACCGGGTCCACGAAGGCCCCTAACACGAAGGCCCCTAATAAATAGTTCACCACCGCCAGTTTTTGTGAGCTGCATTACCAAATCTGTCAACGGTGTATCAATGCCAGGAGTGCTCCCGGATTTTTTTGGATGAAGTAGGGCTGGAGGGGCGGCGTGGGGCTGCTATGATGGCTTCGCTTCATGATTGAGATCAAGGTGGAATCACCGGGGCAGGCGCCCCGGGTGCATCGTTTCTCGTCGACTGCGATCACGGTGGGTCGGGCGACGGACTGCGAGCTGTGTGTCGATGACCCGTCGATCTCGCGGCGACATTGCCGGATCTCCCGGGCGCCGGAGGGGTTCATTTTGGAGGACCTCGGGTCGGCGAATGGGACCGCGGTGGCGGGCGAGCGGGTCGTCGGGTCGTGCGTGGTGGTGCCCGGGGCCGCGATCACGCTCGGGGACCTGCGGCTGGAGGTCGTCGCGCGGGCGCGGCCGATCGCGTCGCGTCCGCGGACGCCGGTCGCGGAGCACGCTTCGCCTGTCCGCCAGGACATGTCCATCAGGACAGACCCGGTGGCACCGCGGCGGGCGCCGCCGTGGCTGCGGCGCGGGGCTGTGGCGACGCTGGCGGTCGCGCTGTCCGGGCTCGGCGGATGGGCCTCGGCGCAGGCGTGGGACCGGCCGCTGGTGTTGCGCGAGCCGGTCGCGAACCGCTGTCGTGTCGATGACATCGCCTTGCTCGAGGCTGACGCGGCCGCCGATGCTGCGGCGCTCGAGACGGATCCGGAGGCGGCGGTGCGGGCCGGTCTGCATGCGTATCTGCGGGTCAGCGCGACGGTGTGCGCGGAGCAGTCGCGGGCGGGCGGGACGCTGCGGGCGGCGCTCGGGCGCATGGACAGCCAGCGGCTCGGGGAGCACGCGGCGGCGTTGCGGGCGGTGGCCGTCGCGGACGACACGCGGGTGGCGGCGCTCGACGAGGACGGCGGCGTGACGCTGTGGGATCGCCGGGGACCGGGGCAGCCGCTTCCAGGGGTGCATACGGCCCAGGCGATCGCTCGCAGCGTGGACGGTCGGTGGCTCGCGGTCGGTGAGGTCGACGGGCACGTGCGTGTGTGGGACCTGCACGATGAGGCCGCGGCCCCGCAGGTGCAGGTGCATGGTTCACAGGCCGTGAGCGTGCTGGCCTTCGCGCGCGACGGTCGGCTGGTCAGCGGGGACACCGGTGGTCGCCTGAAGATCTGGCAAGCGGGGCTGGCCGGTGGTGGGTGGCAGGCGATGACCGAGCTGCGCGGCTGGCCCGGCGTGACACGCGTTGAGCTGGCGGGTGGCGCTCTGCTCGCGTTCGGGGCCGGGCGCGCGGCGGTGTGGCAGACCGGGCGACCGACAGCGAAGCCGCTGGCGCTGACGACAGGCTTCGCATTGACGGCCGCCGCGCTCGACGAGCGCGGCACCCAGGTCGTGGCCGGCGACGCCGGTGGTGTGGTCACGCGCTGGGAGCTCGGTCGTCGGCCGCGCGCCGAGGCGCTGACGGTCCACGCCGCGAAGGTGCAGGCGGTGGTGTGGGTCGGCGACGCGGTGGCGTCGGTGGGTGCCGACGACGCGTTGCGGGTGGCCGAGCTGGGCCGTCGGGTCCGGCGGGCCGGTCCGCCGCTGGTGCTCGTGGCCGACACACCTGTCCCGGTGGACAGTCTTGTGATCGCGGGTGGCGGGCGCTGGCTCGTCGGTGTCGGCATCGAGGGTGCGCTGGTCACCTGGGACTTGCAGCAGCGCAGCCGCCGTCTGCCGGCGACGCTGCGTCCCGGTCACCGGGGCGCGATCGAGGGGCTGGCGGCGAGTGAGGGCTGGGTCGCGACCGCCGGCGCCGATGGGGTGGTGCGTGCGTGGGACATGTCGAGGGACCCGGCCGAGGCGACGAGCTCACCGTCGACGCTGATCCACGACGCCTGTCGCGCGCTCGGCTGGTCGGAGCCTGGTTGCCGGTGACCGGTTGGCGCCAGCCGGCAGGTATGGATGACCCGCGACGTGATCGCGGGCTCGCCGACGATATGTAAGCTGTCGCGATATGCACGGCGAGACCCGCGATCCGTGGCTACGGATCGCGGGTCGTGAGCTACGTGGATTCACGGCGCCGGGACGCAGCCGGTGTCGCCGTTGGGGCAGCGGAAGCGGACGTGCAGGTGGTGGGTGTGGCCGTCGGCGTGCTTGACGAGCGAGGCCCGGCCGCGCGCGGGGTGCTGGATCTGTCGCGTGAGTTCGGCCTCCGGGGCGCCGAGCTGGCTCGCCGCGGCGCGCAGGGCCGGCTGCAACTCCCAGGCGAGGAAGATGTCCTGCGCGCTGTCGCGGCTGGCGAGCGCCTGGACCAGTTGCCAGGTGATCTGCCAGTCGACCTCTGAGGGCTCGGGCCGGCACATGTCGGTGCCGCAGTGTTCGCAGCCGCGGCGGTACTGGCCGCCCAGGACGGGCAGCCAGAGGTCGACGTCGCGTCCCGACTGATGCGACTTGTGGGGGCCGTAGCGACCGCCGCCGACCTGACTCAGGTCTCCGACGACGATCTCGCCGCGGTAGCCGCTGCGGTTGCGAAAGGTCGCCAGCGCATGCATGAGCTCGGAGACGGTCGTCGCGCTGGCGAAGGCGTGGGCCGGACAGCGGATCTGGTAGTCGGGTGAGACCGGCAACTGGACCGCGTGCAGCAGCGTGCCGGCGTCGGGTCGACCGCGGGTCACCGCGTCGGCCGGCAGCTCGAACATCGGGGGTTCGGCGAGATACTCCGAGCGCGCGGGCTCGGTGGGCTGGGGCGTAGGCCCGGGCGTCGGCGCTGATATGTCCGATCGGACAGGTTGATGGACGGCCGTCGCGGGCGCCTCCGGGGGCACGTGCGCGGCGACCGAGAGGGTGACCGCGAAGGCGGCGGCCGCCGCGAGACAGGCGACGCGGAGGGTGTTTCGTGGCCGTCGGGGCGGTACCGGGGGCGCGAGCCCGGGCTCGAAGTCGAGGCCGTGGTCGCCGAGCCGGGCGAGGGTGTCGTGCAGCGTGTGCGCGGGCGCGCTGCGAAACTTGAGCAGGTGGAGGCCGATCGAGATGCGGTCGCCGTCGTGGAGTTCGGTGGGTTCGCGGCAGCGGTGGCTGTTGACGTAGGTGCCGGTCCGCGAGCCGCGATCAAGGAGCCACCAGCGCGAGCCCTGGCGCCGAAGGCAGCAATGTTGCGGGGCGATCGCCGGGCCGTCGAGGACCAGGCCGCAGGTCTCCACGGCGCGGCCGATCTGGAAGATCGGGCGGTCGAGCATGAACTGCCGGACTTCACCGTCGATGTTGAGTACGTTCAAGCTGGCGCGGCGCGGAGGGTCAATGCTTCGCATGGTCGTCTCCGGCGGACAGCAGCCCGGAGCTCGGCATCAGCTCCCGGGATACGAGCACCGCGAGGCCGGCGACGATGAGGACACCGAGGCAGAGATTGAGCACGAAGTAGGCGCGGGCGCCGGGCGCGGGCCGGACCGGGCGAGGCCGGGGCGCGGGGCGTGGAGCCGGCGTGGCGACTTGCATCACCGTGATGTCGGGGGAGGCCAGCTCGTCGTAGCCGGCGCGGGCCGCATCGATCCGTGCGGAGCGAGGCGGGGCGGCGGCGCCGGCGTGGACCGGGCGGGCCACGGTCGCGGCTTCGGGACCGGCAGGCTTGAGGGCGTCGGGCAGCACGAGCGTCTCGCTGCCGCGGTCGGCGAGGGCTAATAAGGCCGGCCGGGGCAAGGCGGCGGGTAGCGGGCCCGAGACGGCAGGCGGTCGGGCGGGCCGCGGGACCGGGAATGGCGCCGCGCCGTGGCCGTGGATCGGTGGCACGGGCAGGACCGCGGCGGTGTGACGCGAGGGTTGCCTCGTGTCTGGAGGGACATGTCGGAACGGACAGCCCAAGCAGCGCTCGATGGCGGCGTCAGGGGTGCGTTGGAACAGGAGGGTCGGGCCCTCCTCGCTGGCATGGGGTCGGCGTGGTTCGGGCATCGGGGCCTCACTGCTTGTCGAGCTTGCCGACGAGGGACAGGGTGAAGGAGACGCCCTCGAACTGAATGAAGGGCTCGATCTGGAGGTTGCAGCGGTACCAGCCGACCTGCCCCTCGACGTCCTCGACGACGATCTTGGCGCGGCGAAGCGGCTTGCGCGAGCGGGTCTCCGCCGACGGGTCGGGCATGTCGGCGACGTATTGGCGGATCCACCGGTTGAGCTCGCGCTCGAGGTCCGCGCGGCCCTTCCATGTCCCGATCTGCTCGCGCTGCAAGACCTTGAGGTAGTGCGCGAGGCGGGTGATGACGAACATGTACGGCAGGCGGGCGCCGAGCTGGGCGCTCTGCTGGGCGGCGAAGCCCTCCGGCGTCTTCGTGAAGGTGCGCGGGCGCTGCGACGAGTTGGCGGAGAAGAACGCCGCGTTGTCGCTGTCCTGGCGCAGCACCAGGCCGACGAAGCCGAGGTTGGCGAGCTGCAACTCCTGACGGTCGGTGATCGCCGTCTCGCAGGGCAGCTTGGTCTTGAGCTCGCCGCCCTGCTCGTATTGATGCAGCGGGAGGCCGTGCACCGAACCTCCGCCTTGCGGGCCGATGATATTGGGACACCAGCGATAGCGGGCGAAGGACTCGGCGACCCGGGCGGTCATCGCCAGCGAGGCGGGGCCCCACAGGTAGCGGTCGTGGTGGTCGATGACATCCTCGCTGAAGTCGAAGGCCTTGACCGCGAGCTCGCTGTCGCGGCGACCGTAGGGCGCGCGCAGCAGGACGCGCGGGGCACACAGACCGACGTAGCGGGCGTCCTCGTGGTCGCGAAAGCTGTTCCACTTGGCGTACTGCGGGCCCTCGAAGGTGGCCTCGAGGTCTTTCAACCGGGGTAGCTCGGTGAAGCTGGCGAGGCCGAACATCCGCGGGCTGGCGTTGGCGAGGAAGGGCACGTGGGCCATGGCGCTGACGGCCGCGCAGTGCTGCATGAGCGCGAGGTCCTCGGCGCCCGCGCCGACGTCGAAGGTGGCACACACGACCCCGTAGGGCTTGCCGCCGAGCACGCCGAAGGCCTTGCTGTAGAGGTGCTTGTAGAGGCCGCACTGGGTCGGGTCGGGGGCGTCCTCGGCGTCGCTGCGCAGCTCGTCCTTGGTGGTCTGGACCACCTCGAGGCGGATGTTCTCGCGGAAGTCGACCTGGTCCACGAGGAGCTTGAGGCCGCGCCAGGCCGACTCGAGCTGCTGCACGGCGGGGTCGTGGAGGAGCAAGTTGACCTGTGCGGACAGGCGACGGTCGAGGTCGGCGATGAGGGCGTGCACGCGGTCACGGTCGACGCGGGGGCTCGGCTCGGTGGCGCGCAGGAGGTCGTCGAGGAGGGTGCGGGCGCCGCGACGGACGAGCGCATAGGCGTCGCCGTCATCGGGGGCGATGCGGGTCTCTTCGAGGAGGGTGGTCAGGAGGGAGGGCTGGGCGGTGGTGGCGTTCATGGTGGTGGGTCCTCTCAGGCGTGGCTGTCCTCGAGCTCGAGCTCGCGGAGGAGACGTGCGCGCTGCTCGGGATCCTTGAGCAGCTCGCGGATCTTGCGGACAAAGCCGGGCACGTTGACGATCGGGCCCTTGAGGGCCACGAGCGCGGAGCGCAGCTCGAGCAGGCGACGCAGCTCCGGGACCTGCTGGGCGAGGCCCTCCGGGCGGAAGTCGGCCAGCGAGGAGAAGCGAAGCGCGACCGGCAGCTCGCCAGGGTCGGCATCCTCGCTGATCGCGTTGCGCACCGAGATGTCGACCGCGAGCTGCTGCGCCGCCATCACCTTGTCGAAATTGTCCTTGTCGACCGAGATCGGGGCGCGCTCCTCGACGGGGCGATCGTCGGCGCGACCCGTGAAGTCGCCGAGTACGAGGATCTTGAACGGGAGCTCGACGTCTTCCTGGGCACCCTCCGTCGCCGGACGATAGGTGATGTTGACGCGCTCCTTGGGGGCGACCGAACCAGCATTCGTTTTCATGGGTCATGGTATGGGCCGCCGATGGAGCCCTGTCCAGGGCCGGCATATAAAAATATGTGTAGAGGATTGGGAGGACTACTCCGGCGCCAGATTGTGTATCCGGGCTTACCAAAACTGGGGCCGTGAGTCCGCGCCGCGCCTACACCGGTGCCCGACGGCGATCGGGTTGCTACGTTGACGACATGGCTGAAACCATCCATCTGACACTGAAATCCAACGGCAACCAGATCGCGGGCGAGAGCACGCAGAACGACCTCGGGCGCGAGAAGACCATCGAATGCCTCGAGTTCAAGGACCGCGTGCGTACGGCCCGTGAGCTCGGTACCCGCGCCCCGGTCGGCCGTCGCGTGCACGAGCCGCTCGAGATCTGCAAGCGCATCGACTCGAGCTCGCCGCTGCTGGCCAAGGCGCTGTGCAAGAACGAGAAGATCGAGGGCTGCTTCCGGTTCTATCGCCCGAGCCCGGCCGGCGACGGCACCACCGAGCAGTTCTTCACGATCGAGATCAGCGACGGCCGCGTCGACTCGATCGAGCGCCACTCGGCCAGCGCGATCGACCCGGCCGCGGCGATGACGCCCCCGCTCGAGACGGTTCGCTTCGTGTATCACACGATCAAGTGGATCTACGAGCCGAGCGGGGCGGAGTACGTCGATAACTGGAGCACCTCGGACGCGGCCTGAGGCGCGACAGAGGTGACGTGAAGGCGGCCCCGCCGAGCAATGCTCGGCGGGGTCGCCTTCATTTTGCGCATGACAGCGTTGAGAGTGCGGACGAAGTCGTCAATCGCAAGGATCTTGCCGCGGGAGCTGCAGTACGCCGGCGACGATGGACTGGAGGTCGACGGGACCGATGGTGGCAGTGAGCGCGAGGCCGATCGGCGGCGGAAAGAAGTCGAGGTCCGGGATGTACTGGGACGCGATGTAGGCGTGGACGCTGGTCGGAAGGTCGGCGGACAGGCCGAGGACGTCTGTGCGGGTCTGGGGGTCGTCGACGTAGGCATACGGATCGAGGCCGCCGAGCAGGCCGATCGGGTCGGGGCTGAGATAATGGCCGGTCGCGGGGTCGTACTCGCGGAAGCGGTTGTACGAGAGGCCGGTGTCAGGGTCTGCGGTCTGGCCGGGGAAGCGAAACGGGCACACTGCGCCGTCACCTCGCACCGCGCGCGGCTGGCCGCGCTCGTCGAACTCGGCGGCCCAGGCGAGTTGGCCGCGTTCGTCGAAGGCAGCGAGAGGGGTGCCGAGGTGGTCGCCGACGATCGCGTGGCGGGTGGTCGGCGTGAGGCGGGCGAGCGGGGTGAAGCCGCCAGGTTCGAACACCCAGGTGGCCGCGTCGCGCCAGCCGTGGTCGGTCCAACTGTGCAGGGGGACGTCGCCGTGCCAAAACCAGCGGGTCTCGACACCGTCGTGGATCCGGGCGATCCGGCGGCCGAGGGCGTCGTGGCGGTAGGTGATCGAGGTGCCGTTCGCAGAGGCCTCGATCAGCTCGCCAGCGCCGCTCCAGGCGTATGTCCAGGATGTCCCGTCGGACAGGTCCGTGCCGATCCGGCGACCCTCGGCGTCGTGACGCAGCGCAGTGACGGTGGTCGCGGATGTGGCCGCGGAGGGGCGCCGACGCGCGGTCTCCTCGACGTGATCGAGACGAGTACCCGACCACGCGTAGCGGCGTTGGCGGTGGATCTGCGGCGGGCGGCTGGCGACGATGCCGTGCTCGGCGGGGCGACCGAGGCGGTCACTCTGCCACCAACTGAGGATCTCGCCGGGGAGGTGGCGGGCCTGCTCGTGGCCATCGCGGTCGCGCTCGAAGGCGAGGGCCCAGGACTCGTGCGGCAGCTCGACGCGCGCCAGGCCGCGCTCGTCGTGCACGAAGCGCAGGTCGGCGCCAATTGAAGAACGCAGGCGGGTCAGGCGATCGCGCAGGTCGAACTCGAGGGCGACCGCGTGGTCGTCCTGATGTTCGCGAGTGGTGCGACCGAGCGCGTCGAGCTCGCGACGGACCACGGTGCGCTGCCCATCCGCGTATGTGCGTGCGGCGGTCTGCAGGGCTCCGTCGGCGCGGTAGGTAAAGTTGTCACGCACGCCGTCGTCGTGGACGATCTCGATGACGCGGCCCGCGGGGTCGTGGGTGTAGCGGGTGAGCTTGCCGCCGGGGCGGCGCACCGCGACGATCCGGCCGAGCAGGTCGCGGGTGTAGCGGCGCTCGATGCCGAGGCCATCGACGGTGCTGCGGACTCGACCGGCGGCGTCGCGCTCGATACGGAGCAGGGTGCCCGCCGGACCGGCGACCCGGCGGACCCGACCCTCGAGGTCGCGCTCGAGGGTGTAAGGCGCCGTGCTGGCCTCGCCGCAGGTGGTCAACCAGCCGAGGCCGGTATAACCGAGGCGCAGGTCGCTGTGGTCGCCGCAGGCGCGCACGATGCGGCCGCGGGCGTCGTGGGTGTAGAGGCGGGTCTCGCCGTTCGGGAGGGTGTGCCGGGTGAGGCGGTCGAGCAGGTCGTACTCGCGGGTCTCGCTGCGGCCGCGGTCATCGAACAGCAGGCGGAGGCGACCGCGGCGGTCATGGCGGAAGGTTCGTTGGGTGCCGTCGGGTGGTCGGTGGCGCAGCAGGCGGCCGGCCTCGTCGTGGGTGCGCAGCTCGTTACGGCCGTCGGGGTACACGATCGCCTCGACGTGACGTGTCCCTTCGGACAGCTCGTGGTGATGCACGGCGCTGCGACCGATCGGGTCGGTGCTGCGAAGCAGGCGGCCGCAGGCGTCGTGGGTCCAGCGCCACACAGCGCCGGCGGCGTCGGTGCGGACGACAGGAAGGCCGAGCTGCGGGTGGTACTCGGTGATCGTGGTGGCGCCGTCGGGGCCGATCGTGCGTGTGCAGTTTCCGCGGTGATCGTACGCGTGACGGGTCGGATGGCCGAGCGCGTCGACGGTCTCGGTGAGGCGCAGGTGCTCGTCGTACGTGAAGCGGGTCGTGGCGCCGCGCGGGTCGACGATCTCGGTGACGAGGCCGCGCGGGTCGGCGCGGTAGGTGGTGGTATCGTTACAAGAATTGACGACGACGGTCGTGCGGCGGGCCCGATCGAAGATAAGGCGATGATCGAGGATCCCGCCGTCGCCCCAGGTGCGGACGCATGCGGCGTCGCAGGCGTCGCTGTCGTATTCGAAGTGGAAGCAGACGCCATTCGGAAAGGTCTCGTGGACGATGCGGTGGCGGTCGTGGCGATAACGGGTGACCTGGCCCAGCGCGTCGTGGATCTCGACGAGGTCCTCGCCGTCGTGCACGTAGCGGACGTGGGGGATGAGACCGTCGGCGTCGGGATCGGGCAGGTCGATCTGGATCAGGCGGTCGTGACTGTCGTGGTGGAGGCGGATCTCGATGCCACCCTCGCCGTGGACGGAGGTCAGGCGGGCCCGATCGTCGTAACGAAGGCGCAGCGAGTGGCCGGGGCGATCACGGCGCTGGACCAGGCGCGCCATGCCCGGGCTCGGGTCACCGACGATCGCGGCGAAGTCGCGGCGAATGCCCTCGTGGTCCTCGAGCTGCCAGCGATCCGGGCCGAGGCGGCGCAGCGTGAGGCGGTGCAGCGGGATATAGACCTCCGGGTCGTCGCCACGCGGGAGCTCGAGCTCGCGGCCGTCCTCGGCGCGATAGACGAGGTGACGCGGCTCGAGCCACACGGCCTCGTCGAGGCTGTGTGACCAGCCGCGACCGAGCGGGGAATTGCGGGTGCTCCACGAGGAGCTGTAGTGGCGCGTGAACCGGAGCGGGAGGGCGGCGGGGAGCTCGAGGTCGTGGGCTTGGAAGACGAGGTTGCCGGTGATGACATCGACGGGGTGGCCGGTGTAGTGGCGAAGGTTTCGGGCGAGGGCGTTCGCCCGTCGCGCTGCAGAGCTGAAGCACCAGACACCTGCGACGTAGAGGGCAGCGATGCCTGCGGTGCGTGCGGTGAGACCTTTGCGGAGTCCGACGAGGAACTTCAAGGTCGGTGGTGTGGGGAATCCACCGATCAACACATTCGTGCCCATTACGGCCAGCACTCCGGGAGGCGCGAGCCCGACGGCGGCGTCGAGGCCGATCGTCAATGCGAGGGCTTTCACGGCGGCGCCGACGGCCGCTTGTTTGGCCTGAACAGCCGCCGCGAGGGCGTGGCCCTTGCTTTCGGCGGCGAGTGTCTCGGCCATGGCCTGGTTGGATTCGGCGCGGGCGCGGTCACCGGTGGTCGTCGCGTTCCGGGCGCTGGACCACGCCTTGCCGATCGCGCTGGCAAGGTTGAGGTTGGAGTCGAGGCCGGGAAGGCTGTCGAGCAGCGTCTCTGAGGGGGAACTGAGCTTGCAGAATTTGGTCAGATCGAGCGAACGTGCGGCGCGGTTTGGTCCGAAGAAGACCTTGCTGGAGCCGGTCGCCACCTGGAAGACCGGCGACAGGGAGCCGCAGGTAATGGCAAAACCAAGGTCGCCGGTGCGAGCTCCGGCCCGGTTGTTGATAAGCACCGACTGGGCGCCGCCGAGGGCCAATGTACCGATGCTGGGCAGGGGCCATGGACATGCTGGCGGATGACTGTGGAGATGCGGAAGACCGAGATGCATGGACTGCGGCGAAATGTTCGCCGCGGGCAATTCGAATGCGGCGCCCAGAGCAGCGGTGGCGAACGCGAAGGCGGTCTCCAGGGACTGGACGGGTACCTTGGCGGCGCCGACGCTGCCCAAGCTGTGGCGAACGAACGCGTCGAGGTTCGTCTCATCGGCACGCGCGAGCGCGTCGGCGGGAGTTGTGGGTGGCAGTGCAGGCGAGACGAGACGACGGGTCAGGTCCAGGATGGCGGGCAGGATGTCGGAGAGGTCGGGATTCGGGCCACGCGGGGTGGCGCTCGAAGGTTGCAGGTCGTCTGGAACCACCGAGTCCGCAGCGGCGTCGAGCAGGTAACCGAGGGGTCCAGAGATCAGCATGAGGTTGCTTCCAACTGGCAGCGGAGGGCCTGGGCTCGCGCGGAGACCTCGGGATTGAGGGGGGCGGCCCGGTGCGCGAGGTCGAAGAGGGCGGCCGCTTCGGGGCAGCGGCCGAGTCGACCGGTGAGCTCACCGAGCGCGAGCGCGACGTGTTGCACGACCGGAGAGGCGTTCGATTCGACCGCAAGTCGAAGGGCGGCGAGGCCCACGGCGAGGGCGGCGTCGATGTCTCCCACGCGGCGCGAGACGTCGGATTGGATCGCCAGAGCGAGGGCTTGCAGGGCGGGCGCTGCGGAGAGGCGGGAGACGGCGGTGCAACGCGCCAGCGCGTCTTGCGTGCGGCCATGACCGAGATCGAGGCAGGCGAGGGTGAGCAGCGCCTGTGCGCGCTCGTTCGGCGGGGCTCGGCGGTCATGTGCGGCGGCGGTGACCTCCGCGAGGACCAGCTCTGGTGGCAGCGAGAAGGTGTAGGCGATAATCGTCTCGGAGGAGGATTGGGCGGCGGTGTGGAGGTGTTGTGGGGCGTTTCGGTCGTCGCGCAGCACGAGGCGAAGTCGCTGGTCGAGCGGCGCGGCGAGCATGGTCTCGACGAGCGTGGTGAACCCGGGCGCGTCGTGGATCTCGGATGGGACCAGAGCGACGATGAGTCGATGGTCACCCGAAGGAAGGTCGGCCAGTAGATGACGGAGGAACGTCTCGATCCGTTGTGCCGGGGCCGTATCGGGGCGGAGCGGTAAGGGAGTATCGATGGCGTTTTGTGCGATGTTCTCCAGTGTATCGATGTATTCACCGGCGGTCGTGAAGGGGTCGGCGATCACGCAGAAGCGGTCGGCGGGGCTCTCTTCGTCGATCTGACCCAAGAGGTGCACGATGTAGAAGGTCTCATGATCGGTACAGGCGACCACGAGCGCGTGAGGCTCCGGGTGTTCCACGATGGTCTGAAGCACGCGCTGAAGCGCGCGAATGCGATCTTGTGGCATATATATTAAATCAGTTGAGGCGGATGAGGGCGCCGGAGATCAAATGTTCGCCGACGGCGACGCTCTGGATCATGGGCGACCGGAGCTCGATCGAGCCCGGTTTGATGACGATGGATGTGCCACCGACGCGAAATTCGAGGGAATCGTTGGCGACGATCGAGATCTTGTTGGCGGTGATCTGGGTGGTACTGTCGGCGTGAAGCAGGATGTCGTTGGCCGCGGTGGCCGTGATGTCGCCGGTAGCGGCGCCGATGCGCACGTCGGTGTGGGCGTGGATCTGGACCTGCTGGCGGCTGGCGGCCAGCTTGATGTCGGTCGCGGCGGTGAGGGTGAGCGCTGCGGTCCGGGAGGTGGCGTTGAGGTCCTTGCTGGCGTCGATGAAGATCTGCTCGGTGTTCGATTGCAGCGAGAGGCGGTCGTGGGATTCCAGTTGGAGCGTGGCCTCCTTCGAGGTGAACTCGACCGTGCCGCGGGCCCGGGCGATGTTGTTGCCCGTCTCGACCTCGAGGTGGTTCGTGCCGGTGCGGACGACGCAGACGCGGTCACCTTTTACGTCCGTGATCTGCTTGCCCTCGAGCACGAGGGTGGTCAGGTCACCGTCCGAGACGCTGAGCTGGCAATGGGTCTGGACGGTGGTGGTCTGGTTGCCGCCGATGAAATTTGTCTGGTTCTCGCCGATCTTGGTGGTCTGGTCGTGGGCGACGGTGGCGGTGTGGTCGTGGCCGGCGGTGGTGTGGAGGTCGCGGCGGGTCTTGAGGGAGAGGGACTCGCGGCCGCGGCCGTCCTCGAGGCGGATCTGGTTGGCGAGGCCGCCACCGGGGCTCGATTCGGAGGTCAGGGCGCTGCAGGTCTTGTCGTCGGGGAGGGCGACGGGGGGAGTGTTGAGCGAGTTGTAGACGCAGCCGACGACGAGCGGGCGGTCGGGGTCACCGTCGAGGAATTCGACGAGCACCTCCATGCCGACGCGGGGGATGAAGAGGGCGCCCCAGCCGGCGCCGGCCCAGGTCTGGGCGACGCGGACCCAGCACGAGGCGCGGTCGTCCGCGGGACTATCACGATCCCAGTGGAAGCGCAGCTTGATCCGGCCGTGCTCGTCGGTGTGGATCTCCTCGCCCTCGGGGCCGACGACGATCGCGGTGTGCGGGCCGTACACGCGCGGGCTAGACTGACGATCGGCGAGGGTGGGACGAAACGGGACGTCCTCGGCGATGCAGGTGAAAGTGTTGGCGTAGCGCGGGGCGTCGGGGTCGAGGTCGTCGCCGAGGCGGTCGGCGTCGGGGACCTCGCCGTGGTGCTCGACGCGTAGCAGCAGGTAGTTGCGGTCGCGTGCGGACTCGGGGTGGCCGGTGAGCTCGAAGCGCAGGCCGGGGGTGAAGTCGACGACGTCGCTGTCGCCGGTGCAGGCGTCGCGCAGGACGGTGAGGCGGTCGAGCTTGCGGCGGGCGCGGGTCCCGGCGTCGTCGGCGTCGAGGCGGCGGTCCTCGTGATCGTGGACGATGCGCTCGCGGTGGCGCTCGTCGCGGGCGCAGCGGGTGTAGGTATGCGGAGACTCGCTGGCGGCGAGGGCGATCCAGTCGCGCTGGGTGACGCCAGTGACGCCGAGCTGACGGACGCGCTCGAGGCGGTCGACGGACTCGTCGGCCGACAGCGGGGTCTCGTGACGATTGAAGGGGACGGGGGCGCGGGCGGGGCAGCGGGTGTTGGTGTCGAAGAGGACGAGGGTCTCGCTGTCGGCGTGGGTGTCGTGGTCGAAGCGAAAGGCGATGCCCTCGTCGTGGAGGAGTCGCGTGACGAAGTCGAGGTGGCTCTCGCGATACTGCACGCAGTACTCGCGGGGGGTGTAGGCGCTGGTGTCGAGGTCGAGGCGGACGCGGCGGCCGAGCGCGGAGAGCCGTTGCTCGAGCACATCCAGCACGATCTCCGGGACGGAGGCCTGCTGCCAGGCGCGGGTGTCGACCTGGTGGGCCAGCAGCGCGAGCGCGGGGCCGATCTCGAGGCGCAGGGCCTGACGCTGGTCGCGACGGCCGCGTTGTTCGATGCGGAGGATCAGGCCGAGGACGTCGCGGGCGGGTGACCCGTCGCGGGCGATCGTCAGCTTGACGTCGGAGCCGAGCAGGTCCTCCGGGTCAAACTCGAGGTCCTCGCAGAGCAGGTCGATGACGAGGCGGTAGGGCTCGGACAGCGACTCGTTGAGCTTGACGCGGACGACGTGACAGTCGGCGACCTGGTCGGGGACCGCGAAGGTGTAGCGGACCTCGTGGAGGAGGTCGTGCTTTTGATGGGGCGTGGGATGGTCGGGCATGGTGTCTCAGCGCGGACCGAGGTCGAGGCGGCCGATGAGCTCGAGGGTCAGCGGGCGGCCGAGGTGGGTGAGGTGGGGGACGACGCGGAGGTGGCAGCGGTGCCACCCGGGGTGGCCGTCGACGGGGGCGAGCGCGATCGATGCGCGGCGCAGGGGTTTGCGGGCGCGGACCTCGGGGGGCGGGTCGTCCATGTCGGCGACGTACTGCCGAAGCCACAGGTCGAGCTCACGCTGCAAGGTGTTGCGGTCGTCCCACTGGCCCACGTGCTCGCGCTGGACACGTTGGAGGTAGTGGGCGAGGCGACCGACCAGCAGGACGTAGGGGAGCTGGGTGCCGAGGTCGTCGCGGGTGTCGCTGCGCTGGAGGGTCGGGGCCTCGCGGACGATCGCGCGGCCGCTGGCGCGGTCGACGGTGAGGGCGAGCAGGCCGGCCTCGGCGAGGGCACGCTCGCTGCGGGGGGCGAGCGCGACCTCGAGGGTGGCGCTGGTGGGGACGGGGTGGGTGAGGTGCAGCAGCGTGGGGCCGCTGCGGGTGCCGACCAGGCCGAGGCACCAGCGCTGCTCGGCGAAGGCCTCGGCGGCGCGCATGGCAACGAGCAGGCTAGCGTGACCCCACAGGAGGTGTTCGCGGCGATCGACGAGCTCGCGAAAGTGCAGGGGCTGGGTGGTGTCGGTGTCGGGGTGGTAGGGGGCGCGCAGCAGGAAGCGAGGCAGGCAGAGGGCGAGGTGGCGGGCATCGGGCTCGCCGCGGAGGGCGTGCCAGGCGGCGAGGCGGGGGCCGGACTGGGCGGCGGCGAGGTCACGCAGGCGGGGGATCTCGGCGAGGGACCTCAGGCCGAGTAGGGCGGGGGCGGCGTCGGCGACGAAGGGGGCGTGCGCGAGGCTGGCGACGGCGGCGCAACTGCGCAGGAGGGCGAGGTCGTCGGGGTCGGGGCCGAAGTCGAAGGTGGCGCACAGCAGGCCGTAGGGTTGGCCGCCATGGCTGGCGTAGGCGCGGGTGTAGACGATGTGGTTGAGGCCGCTGTGGGCGAGCTCGTCGGCGCGCAGGAAGTCGTCACTCAGGGTCTGCTTGGCGACACAGAGCAGGTCGATGCGGATGTTCTCGTGCGGGCGGGTGTGGGTGACGAGCCGATGCAGGCCGCGCCACAGGGACTCGAGCTGCTGGACGGCGGGGTGATGCAGGATCTCACCGAGCACGGCGGCGAGCCGGCGATCGATCTCGTGGATGACGGCGTCGATGCGGGCGCGGGTGGGCGAGGTCATGGGGTCTCCGCGGGGAGCGCGGCGCAGGCGGGTAGACCGACGAAGAGAGTCGCGGGCGGGTCGAGCAGCTCGCGGGTGCGCAGCGGGGCGAGTAGTGGAGGTTCGCGGATCCGGCCGGCGTCGCCGAACAAGAGGCTGGCGCCGTGGGTGCGTGGGGGAGTGACGGCGAGGTCGAGGGTGCCGAGGCGGCTGGCTCGGAGGTCGAGGCGGAAGACCAGGCGCGGGAGGTCGCGGTCGTCGGGGAGCAGGACGAGGCCGTCCTTCTCGAGCAGGCGCCACAGGCCCCAGGGTCCGGTGCCGGGCACGGTCTCGCGGCGGCCGTCGCGACCGGTGAGCTCGAGGGTGGCGCCGCGGGGTTCGTCCTTGCCGGGCCAGCGCATGCGGGTGTGGTGGTCGGGGCCGCAGGTGTAGCTGTGGGTGGCGCCGTCGAGGCTGAGGCGGACGCGGCCGATGTCGGCGTTGCACTGGAGGTCGAGGTCGAGGTCGAGGCCGAGTTCACCGTTGGAGAAGGCGAGGGCGCCGAGCTGGGCGGCGCGGCCGAAGAGGGCGAGCACGGCGGGGGAGATCGGGTGGTCTTCGTCACGGGGGCCGGGGTTGGCGGTGATCTCGTCGCCGTGGATCGTGATGAGGGCGGCGAGTTGTGTGTCGCGGAAGCGTCGCAGGGCGCCGGTCTCGGGGTGGAAGAAGGCGGTGAACTCGTCGAGGCTGAGCTCCTCGTGGGCCTCGCGGACGAAGGGGTAGCGGGCGACGAGGCGGCGCAGGGGAGCGTCGATCTCGCTGCAATAGGCGCGAGTCAGGGCGAGCTTGCCGTGGTCGCGCAGCTCGCCTTGCAGGGCAGTGAGCGGTGGCAGGAGGAGCGTGGAGAGGAGCGGACGAAAGCGGCGCAGGTCGGCGTGTTGCAGGAGGGCGTGGGTGTCGGCGAGGGCGGTGGCGAGCTGGGTGTGCAGCACGGGCAGCTCGGCTGGGTCGCGGCGGGCGGCCTCGAGGGCGTCGCGCAGCTCGGCGAGGCGGGCGTGGTAGCGGTCGAGGCCGGACTGGCGATCGGGGGTGCCGACGGCGAAGTTGAGGAGCGGGGCGAAGGCGCGGACGATCGCGGCGCTGTGCTCGGGGTGGTCGAGGCCTTGCAGGAGGTGGGCGAGCGAGGGCTCGTCGGTGCTCGCGCGCTGGAGGCCACGGGTGTGGTGGTCGAGCGCGGCGAACACCTGAGCGAGCGGGCGCTCGTCGCCGGTGAGCTCGGCGAGCAGGCGGCTGGTGTCGGCGAGGTCGGCGGGGCGACGGACGCGGAGGCCGGCGAGGAAGTCGGTCCAGGCGGCGATGTAGAGGGTCTCGTAGCGGCCGCGCAGGCGCGCGAGGCGGGCTGGGTCAGCGTGCTCACGGACTGGTCGGCCGAGGATCCATCCGTCGTGGTGCTCGGCGGCGCGAAGGAGCTGGGCGTGGACGCGGCGCCAGCCGGTGCGGGTGAAGCTGCACGGGAGCTCGGTGGCGCCGCTGAGCTGCTGCGCGTGGGTCATGGCCCGCAGCGAGAGCGGCTCGCAGGCGGTGTCGCCGGCGACGAGGGCGGCGCGCACGACGGCCTCGTCGTCGTCGAGCGCGCGCAGGCGGGCGCGGGTCTGCTCGACGAGGGCGTGGTCGCGAGGGAAGCGCAGGTCATCGGTGGTGGCGTGCTCGAGCTGGGTGGTAAGCAGGAGGGTGAGCTCGCCGGGCGCGTAGCTGTCGGCGAGGCGGGGCAGCTCGGTGAGCAGCCAATCTTTCTGGACAGGGTCGAAGGGGCCTGGCGCAGAGGACAGGTCGGTGGGCTCTGGGGTGGTCAGCAGCAGGTAGGCGCGCAGTTGGTCGTGGGTGCCGCGTCCGGCGAGGTCGGCGGCGAGGTCGCGCCAGATCGGTCGCAGGAGGCGGTCGCGGGCGGTCCGTCGGTAGAGGTCGATGAGTGCAGGACGCAGTGCCGGAGTGAACAGGCCGCGCAGGCTGGCGTCGTGGGTGATGGGCCAGGCGTCGAGCTCGGCGCGCAGGGAGAGCAGTGATGGAGTCGGGTCGTCGGTGTTGAGGGTGGTGCCGAGGTCTGCGAGGGCTTGCAGGCGGGCTTGCATCTCGCTGGTGATGTCGCTCGCGGACATGGCGAGGCCGACGGCGAGGATCGCGAGGCCGGCGGCGAGGACATGGCTGTGACGCTGGGCTGTGCGGCGCAGGGAAGGGGTACGGGCGGCCTCGCGGCTGCGGTGGCGCAGGGCGGTGAACAGCGGGCGGAGGTCGGTGGGGGTGAGGTCGCGGTCCGGCTCGTCGGCGGTGCGCAGGCGGGTGTGGAGGGTGGCGGCGAGATCACCGAGGAGTGCGTCGGGGGCGGTGGTTGGGGTCGGACAGGCGGCGGTGAAGTGGAGGCCGCGCAGTTGCGGGGTGGTGGCGCCGTGGGAGGCGAAGAGCTCGCGAGCGATGGTCTCGAGGCGTTCGCAGGCGCGGGTGAACTGGGCGCCGAAAGTGAAGAGGCGGGCGCGGCGATGCGGGTCAGGTTCGGCGGCGAGTCGGGCGAGGCGCTGGGCGAGGACCCACTGTGACCAGGCGTGAAGCTGGGCGGGCAGGTCGTCGGCGGCGTCGAGCTCGAAGCCCCAGGGTTCGTGGCTGGCGAGCTCGGCATGACCGGCGATGCGGTCGAGCTTGCTGGCCACGAGGTAGATCGGGACCTCGACGGCGAGGGTGTCGAGGATCGCGAGCAGTTGCGGGCGGAGGGCGGCGACGAGGGCGGTGGGTTCGGTGGTGAGGAGTTCGGGGAGGCTGATGACCAGGAGGATCGCGTCGAGCGGCTGGCGGGGTCGGAGGGCGGTGAGCGGGGTGAGCTCGCAGGGCAGGCCCGGGTGCTCGAGCATGAGGTCGTCGGTGCCCTCGATGCGGTGCAGTTGCACGGCCGGATGGCTCGTGGGTTGCCCGAGGGTGCACAGGGGGCCGAGGGTCGTGAGTACGGCGGTCTTGCCGTGGCGCGGGAGGCCGAGGCACAGCCAGATGTTCGTCGGAGGTCGGTGGCGGGCCTCGACGACGGTGCGCGCGAGGGCACGGCGGCGCTCAATGACGAGGGTTGCTTTGGGGTCGAGCGGTGCGGCGCGACGACGGCGCCACAGCTTCACGGCGGTGTAGGCGAGCAAGAGGATGATGACGGCTGCGGCGACGAGGGGGGCCACAGTGAGCAGGCTGTCCTTCGAGACATATGGCGAGGCGGCCCAGGCGAGAGCGAGCAGGGCGAGCAGCCAGGGGGTGAGAGCGCGGAGGCGTGTCATGGGCGGCTCGTTGCTGTCCCGAGGGACAGGTGAAATGTCTCGAAGGGCGTCAGGCGTGGCGGAGGAGCGACGCGCTCACGACGTTAGGCGTGGCGGACGAGGGTCGTGGTCAGGGGGCGGAGGGGTCGCGCTCAGGGCAGGGCGGTGAGGCGGGAACGGAGCAAGTCGGCCTGGGTCTCGACGCCGTTGCGGAGGCCGGTGACGCGGGCGAGGGCGAACACGAGGAGCAGGGCGGCGGCGCGCAGGGTGGTGCGTGAGGGGCCACGGGGGAGGCAGAGGGGGGGTGTCGGCGGTGTGGGAGGCAGGCGGGGGGCGAGCAGGGTTCGCAGTTTGAGGTGGAGGCGACGTAACTGGTGTTGCAGTTCGGACTCGGCGGCCTCGACGTGGGCGCCGTAGCGGCCGCGCAGGCCGAGGAACAGGCAGACGGCGTGGACTTGGAGGACTGCGAGGTCGGCGGGGGCGGGGGCGGGGAGGGCGAGGCGTTGTTCGAGGGCGACGAAGAATTCGTGGCCGACGTTGGCGCTGCGTGGCAGGCCGGCGCCATCGAACAGGCGCTCGCGCCAGCGCTCGCTGCCGGGCTGGTGGGCGGCGCACTCGTCGAGCAAGGCGACGATGGCGAAGCGGATCGCGGCGAGGTGGTCGCGCGTGAGGCCGAGGGTGCGGGCCTCGTCGTCGATCTGGAGGGCAGCGAGGGTCGTGAGGAGCGAGCGGAGGATCGGGTCGGCGGCGGGGTCGTCCCAGGTGCGCAGCTCGGCGCGTTGGAGCAGGAGCGCGTGGTGGAAGCAAGGGGCGCTGCGGCGGTCGACCCAGGACGCGACGGCGCGTTCGTTGGTGATGGCAGACATGGTTTCAAGCCTCGCCGGGGATCGCCATGAGGGTGATGCGGGCGCGTTCGGGGTCGTAGGGGCGGGGCAGGTAGACGGCGACGTTGCGTTCGCGCAAGACCTCGAGCCACGAGGGGTCATCGGGTGTGATCGTGAAGTAGGCGTGGCGCGGGAGGGCGGGGAGCTCGACCGGCGGGTGGCTGACGGCACGGATCGGTGCGCCGAGCACGTTGTTGCGGACGATGAGATTGATCCGTCGCCAGGCGGCGATGCGGGTCAGGGCCGGGAGCTCGTCGGCGAGCACGGCGGGGTCGGCCTCGGCCTCGACGGCGAGGATGTAGCTGGTGCAGCGCAGCAGGCGGTCGTCGCGGAGCTCACCGATCCACAGGCCGTCGGCGCGGGGCTCGAGCGGGACGCGGAGGAAGCGGTCGGGGAGGGTGTCGACGACCTGCTGGCGCAGCTCAGCGAGCAGCGGAGCGAGGCTGGCGCGCAGGTCGTGGAAGTCGTAGGGGGTCGGCTCGCTGGCGTCAGTGACTTCGCTGTTGAAGCTGCGCAGCTCGCCGGCGAGGCGTAGCAGGTGCTGATAGAGCTGGAGAGGCGTGGTGTCCTGGCTGTCGGCGAGGTGACGCAGCAGGGGGAGGGCGCCGCTGAGGGCGTGAAAGAACAGGGCGCGCGGGAGGTCGTGCTGGCGGCGGCGGTCGTCGGCGAGGGTGCGACGGCGGGCGCCTACGAGGGCGCACAGGCCCTGCAGCGCGGCGCGCAGGGCGGGTGCGGCGGCGACGTGGGTGATCGGTGGGAGGAAGCTGTCGTCGAGGACGAAGCTGCCACCGGGGTCGCGGATGACCTCGGCGAGCGGGAGGCAGACGAGGTCGTCACGCGGCTCGTCGCCGAGGCGCAGCGCGAGGTTGGGAACGCTCTGCTCGAGGGCTCGGGTGCTGCGCGTGAGGCTGAGGTCGAAGTGGTCGCGGGTGATGGTGTGATAGCGGTGCAGGGCAGTGGGCTGGGCGGCGCTGTTGATGACGCCGGGGCGCAGCACGGGTACGGTGAGCCAGACGGGGACGCGTTCGCTACGGGCGGCGAAGTGAGGGGCGAGCGGGCGCGTGGGCGGACACGGGCTGCGATCGTCGAGGTCGATGCAGGTGCCGTCGGGCAGGACGGCGCGAAGGTGGGTGAGCGCGAGCTGTCCGGATTGCAGGGCGGCGGGGTCGAAGCGCAGCGAGGAGAGGCCCCACGGATGCGGCAGGGCGGCGGCGAGTCGGGCGGCGAGGTGTTGCTCGTGATAGAGGTCCTGCTGCTGCATGTGCTGCGGGCACAGCAGGGTGCCCTCGGTCCACAGGGGGCGGTTCAAGGCGCCCTCATGGGGATCGGGCTGGCCGGAGGGACAGGTGACTTCGGGGCGTTGGGGCTGTCCGGAGGGACAGGTTGGCTGTCCGGAGGGACAGGTGGTTTCGCGGGCGTGCGCTCGGTGGCGGCGAGGTCGGCGGGGGACGGGCAGGTGGTGGCGAAGGCGGCGGGGTCGAAGCCGGGGGGGGGGAACTCGCCGCCGTCGAGTTCGCTGCGCTCGAGGCCAAGGTAGAAGCAGGGGTCGGCGGTGCGGGTGTGCGGGACGGCGTAGACGAGCAGGGCGGCGTCGCCGAGCGGCTCGCGGAAGTGGGCGACGGCGACCAGGTGGGTGGCCTCGGGGCCGAGCGCGACGACGAGGCGGGCGCGGGTGTCGGGGAAGGCGGTGTATTCGCGGCGCTCGAGCAGGAGGTCGCCGAAGGCGGCGTCGCCGCGGGTCAACACGGCGGCGGGGTCGAGGGGCTCGTGTTCGGGGGAGTCCGGGTCGCCGCGCAGTTGATACAGCGTCACCGCGGTGGGCCAGGGCTGGCCGTCGTCGCCGGGGTTGATCTCAGGGCCGGCCTGGATGAGCACCTGGACGGCGGTGCGGGCCGGCGCGGGGGCGATGGAAGGTGCGTGGCGGCAGCCGGTGAGCAGCGCCAGCGTGAGGGCATAGGCGAGGGGATCGAATTTCATCGCGGTCACGCTCTTTCGAGGTCAGCGGGTGGTCGGCTGCGCGAGCAGGCTCTGCCAGGGGTCCCCCGCGGTGACGAAGGTCAGGCCGGCGAGCTCGAGAGAACGACTATCGGTCAGGGTCAGGTGGTCGTTGCACGGGGCGCCCGGCGAACAGTCGCGCACGCGGATCGCGGCGTGTAGGGCGGGGCTCGGGCCGCGCAGGTCGATGCGCCGGCGGATCTCCAGGCGACGGGTGGTGCCGTCGGCGCGCGCGAAGTCCTGGCGCTCGTCGAGGCGCAGGCGGGCGGGGCGGGGTGGACCCTCGCCCTCGATGATGTCGGCGCCGAGGAAGCGCTGGTCGACCAAGGGCAGCAGGACGGCCTCACGCGGGCATGCGACCTGGCGTTCGGGACAGGTGTCGCCGGTACACGGATCGGCGGCGCAGGCTTCGCCCTCGGCGACCAGCAAGGGGTGACCGGCGGCGTGCTCGAGGCGCAGGCGGACGCGGCGGGCGGGGGCGCGGAGGCTGCCGACGCCGCGGATCTCGAGGCCCTGCGGGACCCAGCGGGCGAGCACGACGGGGCCGCGCGCGCTGCCGTCGGCGTAGTCGACGAGGCGGGCCCATACCAGCAGGGCGCCGTCGCGAGATGTCCCGAAGGACAGGTCGTCGGGGGTGCGTGGACGGGCGGGGAGGGGTGCTTCGTCGGGGCCAGCGATCGGTCGATCGCTGCAATCTCGGGGGGCATCGGGCGCGGCGCCGGTCTTGCGATCGAAGCCGGGCACGAGCAGCGCGAACCACAGATCGGGCGGGAGCACGCGGGTGTCGGCCTCGGCGGCGCGGTCGGCCGTCACCAATGCCGGGCAGATCGGGAGGTCGTCCGTGAGCACGGGGCGACAGGCGGCGAGGATGAGGGATAGAAAGACGATGCGTTGCATGGGTGGGTCCGGGGTGGGTTAGCGAGCGCGACGGAGCAACACGCGAGCGACGCGGTGCCGCGAGGCGTGGCGTGATGAATGAGGCGGCGCGCGGCTTGAAGGACTGGACCGGCGCGCAGCGAGTGGGCGCGGTGCCGCGGGTCAGGGTCTGCGGGGGGCGACCGTGAGGCCTTGATGGTCGAGCTCGTCGAGGTAGGCGGCGCGGAAGCTGGCGCGCAGGGTTCCCGCGGTGGCCGAGCCGTCGCCGAGGCAGGCGGCGTAGCGGTCGAGGAAGCTGTGCCAGCGGGCACGGCTGCGCAGGAGGCTGCGAGGGGCGTGGCGATCGACGGTGAGGGGGGCGAGCTCGGCGGCGAGGTGACGCGTCGCTGCCAGCGCGGCGCAGACGTGGGCGCGGGCGTGGGCGGTGAGGACGGCGAAGGCGTCGAGCAGCTCGGGGCTGCGGTCGGTGTGCTCGCGCCAGGCGAGCAGCTCGGTGAGCAGCTCGTCGGCGCTGGTGCTGGTGAGGAGCGGGTTGACGTGGTCGAGGGTGGCGAGGTCGAGGTCGCGGGCCTGCTGGAGGCGCAGGTGCTGGAGGGCGCCGACGCCGGCGGCGAAGCTGCGGAGGGTGTCGACGAGGCGGTCGAGGAAGCGGCGGGCCTCGTCGAGGTTGGCGGGTGGTCGATGGTGGGGGAGGAGGGCGTGCGCGGCGTCGGCGATCAGGGCGAGGGGCAGGCTCGCGGGGCTGCGTGAGGGAGTCGAAGGAGCGGGCTGCGCGACGGGCAGGTGGTAGTGCGTGGCGGGACGGGGCTCGATCGGGGATGTCCGATAGGACAGGTGGGGCGCCCCGGCTGGGGCGGAGGGGAGGTCGGATCGGGGGCCGCCGGGCGCCAGCGAGATGTCGATGGGAGCCGGGGTGTGGTGTGAGGATGGCCTTGGGGACAGGTCGAGCGAGGCGCGTGGAGCTGGTGCTTGGGACAGGGCTTGGAGTGGGTCGTGTGCGGGACGGAGTGGGGCGCGGTTGGTTGCGGCGAGTACGAGGTGGGCGTGGTCGACTGCGGGGAACTCGGCGAGGATCCGGTGGATCGCAGGCTGGTCGCCGGCGGTGTGGAACAGATGTACGGCGTCGGCGAGGGCGGCCTCGAAGGCCTGGCGGGCAGCGACGTGAGGGGCGTGCAAGGCGTGCAGGTGACGGAGGCTGGCGTGGAGTTGCTCGAGCTGGACGGGGCCGGGCTCGGCGAGCGTGCCGCTGGCGGTCTGGCGGTCGCGGTCGGGGGTGTGTACGACCTCGAGGTCGAAGGGCCCGACGCTGACGCACAGGCGCTCGCCGACGGGGATCGCGGCGCGTGGAGCGAGCCGACGGCCGGCGACGCGCAGGCCGTTGGTGCCGCCGAGGTCGACGAGGCGGGCGCCCTGCTCGTCGGTCTCGAGCACGGCGTGTTCATGCGAGACGTAGGGGTCGGCGAGGTGCAGCTCGCAGGCGGGGCCGCGGCCGATCCTCACGGGGCCGTGCGTGAAGCTGTGATCGGTGGCGGCGCCGCTGCGACGGTCGCGGACGCGGATCTCCAGGCGAGAGGTGGACATGGCGGTCAATCCGGGGAGGAGGGGCGCAGCGTGAGGGGGATGCGTCGGGGGTGACGCAGGGTGGGGTCGGCGGTCAGCCAGAGGTCTTGCCCGAGGGTGCGCTGGCCGAGACGGGCGGGCGGAAGGGACATGTACTCGAGTTCGAGGATCAGCTCGAGCTCAAGGGGCTCGGCGATGAAGTCGGCCAGCAGAGCGCACAGTTGCGTGTGCGCGGGGCCGCCAGGGCGAAGGACCTCAAGGGCGGTGGCGGGCAGCGGGCCGATCGTGAGGCGGGCGGCGGTGCCGGGGAGCAAGACGGCGACGCCGAGGGCCGCGGTGTCGCCGAGGCGAGCCGAGGGGCCGCCGAGACGGCTGTGCTGATCGGGGGCGAGGGCGGTGAAGCGGTCGGTGATCGGCTCGCAGCGCAGGCTGAAGTCGGGGCTGGCGAACAGGTCGGGCAGGAGGCGGCGTAGGGCCAGCGCGAGGGCCCGGGGCGAGCGGTCCGGGGCGGCGAAGATCGGGGCGAGGCGCAGCGCGGCGAGCGGGGTGCGCGGGCCATCGGCGAGACCGACCAGCGCGAGGATCCTGCGCGACCACGGGTCGTCGCCGTCGAGGGTGCCCGCGAGGTCGGCGGCGAGCAGACCATGACATAGCAGGGTGGTGCGGCGGTGATGAAAGAGGTCGAGGACGGCGTGGGCGAGCGGGTTATCGAGGTCGTCGGCGAGGGCGAGCGGCAGCGGTGAGGTGGGGCCGAGCGGGCCAGGACCCGCTGTGGTGATGAGGTGGCGGGTCGAGTCCTGGGGGTCGACTTCGACGTCGACGAGCTCACCGGGAGTGAGCGCCATGTCGGGGCTGTGACTGAAGCGGACCGGCTCGGGAGCGGGGAGATCACCTGTGCTTTCGGACAGGTCAGGACGGGAGCTGCGGGGAGATCGACCGGAGGAGAGGCGGTGCAGGAAGTCGAAGGCGGCCAGCAGGTCGTGACGGCCCGGGTGCGCGCGCAGCTCGGCGAGCCAGTGCGCGGGCGAGGTCGATGTCGAGGAGGCGGGCATGGGTGCACGAAGGTGAGTGGCGTATCGGTGGTGAGGGCCGGACCGTTGCGGGCGCTGCACCAGCGGCGCCACGTCGGGTGCGGGTCAGGCGGCGAGGCGTGGGGGCCAGGACAGTTCGGCGGCGGAGGGCTGGAGGGTGGCGTGCAGCTCGCTGGCGGTGAGGAAGGGGGCGGCGCCGGCGAACAACTGATCGAGGAGGGAGGCGAACAGGAAGGCGTGTCCGGGGCTGGCGAAGGCGGCCTCGTCGAGGGCGATGCGCGACTGGATCGTCCGCATGGCGGCGCCGCGGTGCACGCGGGTGACGAGGCACCGTTCGACGGTGCGCACGGCCTCGATCTGGCGCGCGTTGCTACGACCGAGGGGGGTGCGCAGCCGGGCGGGTGCGTTGTGGAGGCCGAGCAGGACGCGCAGGGCGGCGGGGTCGTGCAGGCCGCGGGCGGCGAGGCCGAGGTGGGCGAGCAGGTGCCACTGGGCCTCGTCGCCGAGGGGGGCGCGGATCGGTGGGGTGACGGGCGTGAGGTTTTGATAGCTGCGAAACAGTGCCCCGGGCGGGTCGCCGCGCAGGTCACCGGCGCCGAGTTGGAGCGGGAGGTCGCGGTTGCTGCAGACGAGGTCGACGCTGAGCAGCTCGTCGGGGAAGCCGGCGCTGCCGGGGGCCTCGCGCGGGAGCAGGAAGGTGTCGACGCCGCCGTCGACGGCGGGGGCGCAGCGGAGGGCGTAGCGGGGAGAACCTGGCTCGGGGGACAGGTCGTACATCGGACTGTAACAGCGGCGGGTGCCGCGGGCGCGCTCGTGTCCGAGGACGCGGGTGACGGCGTGGACTTCGGTGTGACGCGGGTCGAGGTCGTCGGGGCGCAGCAGGTGCTCGCGGGTCAGCGGGGTGTGATGGATCGCAGCGGCGGTGGTCTCGAACAGGTTGATCGCGGGCGTGCAGTGCAGGCGGAAGGTCCCGGCGTCGACGGTCGCGGGGAGCGGCGGCGGGCGGTCGAAGGAGAATACGAGGGTGAGCTCGGTAGTTTGCTGCGCGACGGTGTGCAGGCCGACGATGTCGAGGAAGTGGGCGCGCTCGGGCAAGGTGAAGCGCTCGAGCAGGAGGCGATGCGCGGGCGGGGCGGTGTCGGGCCAGGGGTAGACGGGAGGATCTCCGCGGAGACCGATGGGGTCGATCGCGGCGGGCGAGAGGCGAGCGTGCTCGACGTCGCCGTTCATGAGGGCGACGCCGCTGCAATGGCGACAAAACCACTGCATGAGGGTGGCGGCCTGGGCCGGGACGGCGTGGTGGATGTAGAAGCGGAGGCGATCGAGCTCGGCGAAGATGGTGCTGCAGGCGTCGCGGGTGCGCAGGGTCAGGCGGATCTGCGGGTGGGCGGCGATCCGGTCGTCGAGGCGCGCCGCGACGAGCTCGAGGGGCAGGAGGTCGAGGTCGAAGCAGGTACGGAAGCGGCAGGCGGTTCCGTCGATCGTGCGGGCGAGCAGCGGGCGGTGACGGGCGATCCGCTGGCGCGCGCGCAGGGCGGCGAGGTTGGGGGTGAACTCGACGATCGTCGCGGCCGGGACGCCGCGGAGCACGTGCGGGAGCAGCAGGTCGGTGAGGCCCTCGACGAAGGCCGGGGCGGCGGCGTCGAGGCGGGCGTGGACACCGGCGGTGAGGAAGGCGTGGGCCTCGATGAGACGCAGGAGGTCGGGGTCGTCGCCGCCGGAGCCGAGCTGGCCGGCGACGCCGGGGTGGCGCTCGGCGAAGCTCTTGGCGGCGCCGCGAAAGTGTTGGAGCTCGCGCTTGTAGAGATCGAGGTGGTCCATGGGGTTTCCGTTGGGTTATCAGCGCAGGTCGATGCGGCCGCTGGGGGTCAGGGAGGCGCGCAGGCGCAGCGGGGTGCCGTGCAACTGGGCGTGGATCTCGAGGGTGTGGTCGGGGCCGGCTTGCACGTGGATGCCGCGCAGACGCGGCTCGTGACGGGCGATCGCGGCGCGGAGCGACTGCTGCAGCGCGGCGCTGGCGGCCGGGAACTGATGTAGTAAGTCGGCGAGGTCGGGCACGCCGAAGTCGGGGGCGGCCGCGGAGTCGCCAGCGCGGGTGTTGAACAGCAGGCGGAGGTTCTGCAACACGGCGTCTAGCTCGCCGCCGCCGGTCGAGCCGAGCAGACGAGGCATGAGGCGAGGCAGGAGACCGCGACGCGGCTGCGAAGAGTTTGCATCCATCGTGACCAGTGCCGATGGGACTGTCACGCGGCCTGGCGAGCTGCCAGGGCAATATTCGAGGATTTTACTCGGGCGTCAGATTGTGTGAACTGGAATACACAAACTGGCGGGGCTATGCGCTATGTCAGGATCACGGCGGGCCGACGGCGGTATAGGAGCGCCAGGAACTGTAAGCTGGATTACAGGTATGTCGGTGCGCGGGCTCGGGCCCGAGAGGGGTCGCGGCGGGCGGTTGACCGCGCAGGGTGCGCTCAGGCGCGTGGAGGCGTGAGGGGCTTGGCTCCGGGCTTGGTCGGCGCCTGGTAGGGCGACTTGGCGCGGGTGAGCAGCGAGGCGATCCAGGACTCGTTGTTGGGGTCGCCAGCGTCCTCGCCGCGGGCGCGGGCGACGAGCGCGTCGACATCGATGGGCTGGGCCTGACCGTCGACGTGGATCGACCGGAGCACGTTTAGCAGCATGCGTTCGCTGCGGGCGCGCTCTTGCTCGAGGCTGCGGCGGGTGAGGATGATGCGGGTGAGGAGGATGCCGAGGATGAGGGCGATGAGCGCGAGGAAGATCGCGGCCCAGCCGAGGATGCCGAGGCCGCTCTGACCGTCACGCGGGTTTAGGGAGATGCCGAGCTCCTTCATGCCGTCGTTGACGCCGAGCACGATCTCCTTGGTGATGTGACGCGAGAGGGCGCCGACCATGTCGCCGTTGGCGCCGCCGAGGGCCTCCTGCATGGCAGGCTTGAGGTCCTGGGTGATGACCTTGTTCATCGCGGGACCGAGGTCCTCCTCGATCAACTTCTTCATCGCGGGGCCGAGGTCCTGGGCGATGACCTTGTTGAGGGCGGGGCCGAGGTCGTCGGCGATCATCTTGTTCATCGCGGGGCCGAGGTCGTCGCGCATGCCCCGGGCGGTCGACTGGGTGAACGCGGTGATGGTGCTGCGCGTGACGCTGTCGATGAACTTGCTGGCGAGCTGCTTGTTCTCCGGGCGCAGGGCCGAGGCGACCGCGCCGCCGACGACGCTCTCGACGGTCCTGGTGACCGAGGGCGAGATGTCCTCGTCGAGCGCCTTGCCGACCGAGTCGGCGACGGTGCGGATGAACTTGTCAGTGGCGGAGCGCAGCTCGGCCTGACGCTGAGGCTCGGTCAGGCCCTCGAGGGCGCCGCCGGTGATGGCCTCGGTGAGGTCGTGCGCGGCGTCCTTGATGTCCTTGTCTTGCAGGAGCTGGCGCAGCAGCTTCTTGTTGTGGGGGTCGTTGAGGGCCTCGAGGGTGCCCTCCAGACCGCCCTGTACGCCGCTCTTGACGAGCCTCTGGGCCCCGTTGGCGCAGGCGAACTGGGAGAGTGCGAGCCCGATGACGAGGGTCGCGAGCCGGCGTGAGCGTGGGCGGGACATGCGAGGCCAGCATAGACGAGGGCGCCGGGAGGGGCGATTCGGACGGTCTCGCCGGCGCTGGGCCGAGCGGCGCATCGAGGGGGGCAGGCCTGGATCTACCGCCATGTGCCGGCGACGACCCGCTCGATGCCGGCGAGGTCGCGACGGGTGGCGATCTCGACGAAGCCGCGGCGTGCGAGGACAGCGCGGGTCGCATCGGCCTGGCCGATGCCGATCTCGAGGATGAGCCGGCCGCCGGGGGCGAGCACTTCGGGGCTGGTGTCGACGAGGCGGCGCACGAGGTCGAGGCCGTCGGGGCCGCCGTCGAGGGCGAGCTGGGGCTCGAAGCGGACCTCGGGCTGGAGGCCGCCGAGGTCCCCGGTGGGGATGTAGGGCAAGTTGGCGGCGACGGCGTCCCAGCCGAATTCGGGGCGCTGGAGGTCGTTTAGCAGGTCTGAGCGGTGCAGGGTGAGGTCGAGGCCGAGGCGCACGGCGTTGTCGTGGGCGACGGCGAGGGCGTCGTCGGAGCGGTCGCAGGCGGTGACGATCACGTCGCGGCGGGCGTGCTTGACAGCGAGGGCGATCGCGCCGGAGCCGGTGCCGACGTCGAGGAGTTGCACGGGGCTGGGTGCGAAGGGCAGGCCCTCGAGCAGCCAGTCGACGAGGTGCTCGGTCTCGGGGCGCGGGATGAGGACGCGGCGGTCGACGCCGAGGTCGAGGCCGAGCGCGTGGAAGCCCCGGCGCCCGGCGATGTAGGCGACGGGCTCGCGGGTGAGGCGGCGGCGGATGAGGTCACGCAGGGTGGCGCGGGCGGGCTCGTCGACGGGCTGATCGAAGCGGAGATAGATCTGCATGCGCTCGCAGCCGAGAGCCTGGGCGAGCAGGTGGAGGGCGTCGGCGCGGGGCTCGTCGAGGCGCTCGCGGGTGAAGCGATCGCAGGTCCACTGCAGGAGATCGGAGACGGTCCAGAGCTGGTCGCGCGAGGACCGGGGCGGTGCGTCGGCGGGCATGGGCGCGGCGCAGTGTAGCGTGTCGGCGCCGGGTCCCGGGCTGGCAGCGCGTGAGCTCTGACGCGCGAACGATTCAACCCGGCGAGCCGGAGCTGTAGCGGCGCGGCGTGGTCAGCAGCGAGGGCGTCTGGGAGAGCGCGCTGATCGGGAGCGACGCGAGGGTGGAGGTGGCGGCGAGGGCGTGGGCGACCTGGGCGGCGGCGGTGTGGGGTGACAGCGGGCCGGTGGGGTTTGCGGGGACGGACGCGATGGCGATGGCGTCGATGGCGTCGGCGGTGGGGGCGGAGCCGGGGTCTGGATGCGAGGCGAGCAGGGCGTGCACGGCGGGGAGGTCCTTGATGTACACGTCGTGCTTGGAGAAGGGGATCTCGAGCTTGGCGGCGGCGAAGGCCTTGTAGATGCGGCTGTTGAGGTTGTCGACGACGTCGTCCCTGAAGCGTGGGTTTTGGATCCACACGCAGAGGTTGAACTCGAGGCCGGAGGCGCCGAAGTTGTGAAACTGGACGTGCGGGCGCGGCTCTTCGCAGATGCTGGGCTGGCCCTTGGGACACTCGAGCAGGACCTGACGGACGATGTCGATGTCGCTGCCGTAGGCGGCCGAGACGGGGACACGGATGCGCTCCTTCTCGTGGCGACCGGCGGACTCGTTGACGACGCGGGAGTTGCCGATCAACTGGTTGGGGATGTTGATCTCGATGTCGTCGGCGGTGAGGATCCGGGTGGCGCGCAGGCCGATCTCGGTGACGCGGCCGCGCAGGCCGTCCTCGAACATGATGAAGTCGCCGAGCTTGTAGGGGGCGTCGGCGATGATGAAGATGCCGGCGAACAGGTTGGCGAGCGAGTCCTTGGCGGCGAAGCCGACGGCGATGCCGACGATGCCGGCGGAGGCGAGCCAGCCGGTGAGGTCGAGGCTCCAGGCGATCATCATCATGTAGACCGCGGCGCCGGCGAGGAAGATCTTGGCCAGCATGTCGAACAGCGGCAAGGTGCGCGGCTGCAGCACGCCAGTGGCGTTGGGGCGGTCGCCGACGTGGTTGAGGACAGCGCTGCAGATCCGGATCAGGGCGCCGGTCCACAGTAAGATCGCCACGCTGAGCAGCGAAGCGTTGAGGACGAACACTACCCAGGCGCGCGGGTCGAGCAGCGAAGCCGCGAGCGAGAAGCCGAGGAACAGCACGCTGAGGAACAGCGGGCGGCGCACGTTGGCGACGATGATGTCGTCGAGGTGGGTCTTCGTGTTTTGGACGAAGATCAGGAGGACGCCGCGAAACAACACCTCGGTGGCGAAGGCGATCACGAAGGACGCGAGCAGGACGATCGTCGCCTGTAGCTTGGGGTCGGTGGTGACCGCGTTGAGGCGTTCGATGAGCATGCGCGGGGGGTCACAGGATGCCCACCGGGTCGCGGGCGGACAAGAGCGGGAGGTGGCTCAGGGTCCCGCGAGGGTCGTGATGGGAGGTGTGGACAGGGCCTGGCGGACGCCGTCCTCGATCGCCCGGGTCGCGCCTGCGGGGGCGCCGGCCTGCACGAAGGCGACGCGACCCTGGCGGTCGAGGATGACGACGGTCGGCAGCGCGGCGGCTTGCAGGCGGGCAGCGAGCGCGCCTTGTGGGTCCCAGCCGAGGTCGAAGCCAGGGCCGCGTAGGCCGGGCTCGGGGCTCAGGGTCGCGCGTTCGCTGTCCATGGCGACGACGATCACGGCGAGCTGCTCGGGACCGTGCTGCTGCAACAGTCGGGTATAAAACGGGTAGGCCTCGGCCCAGCGATCTGCCCAGGTGGCGGTCAATTCGAGCACGACGACGCGGCCGCGCAGGCGGTTAAGGTTGAGGCCGTCGCCGTCGAGGAGCGGGACGGTGGCCTCGAGCAACTCGCCGGTCTCGCGGTTGACCGGGGCGTGCACGGGGTCGGGGAGCGGCGCGGGCGGCTCGGGGTCGGAGGGGCCGGGGCGGCTCGGCGCGGTCTGGCATGCGAGAGAGGCCAGGCATGCGAGAGAAGCCAGGGAGGTCAGGCGTGCGAGGGCGGGCAGGCGAGACGGTCGCCGCGGCGCACGGGTGAGTGGGTGCGCGTCGGCGGGGGATCGCGCAGACGCGGCCGGTGGCGAGCCGGGGCGGGTCATGCGGAGTGGACGACCTCGACGAGGTGGCGGGCGATGCCGGGGTCGGTGTGGCGGGAGATGCCGTGACCGAGGTTGAAGATGTGGGCCTTGGCGGCGCGTCCGGCCGCGACGACGGCGCGGGCCTTGGCTTCGACGAGCGCGGCGGGTCCGAGCAGGAGCATGGGATCGAGGTTGCCCTGGACCACGCGGTTGGGTCCGGTGACGGCGATCGCCTGGTCCATGTCAATGGACCAGTCGATGCCGATGACCTGCGCGGGCAATTCGGCGGCCTGCGCGAGCAAGTTGGCGTTGCCGCGGACGAACAGGATCAGCGGGACGCCGAGGCCGCTGGTGAAGTGGACCAGACGGGCGAGGTGGGGGAGCACGTGCTCGCGGTAGTCGGCGGGCGAGAGGGCGCCGGCCCAGCTATCGAACACCTGGAGGGCGTCGACGCCGGCGAGCACCTGGCCGCGCAGGTACTCGCACAGTAGCGAGGTCATGTTCTCCATCAGCCCGGCGAACACTTTTGGGGCGGAGAAGATCATGCCTTTGATGCGCTCGAAGTCGCGGCTGGTCTGGCCCTCGACGAGGTAGCTGAGGGTGGTGAAGGGGGCGCCGCAGAAGCCGATCAGGGGGACGCGGTCGGCGAGCGCCCGCTTGCAGGCGCGCACGGCGTCGAATACGTAGCCGAGGTGCTGGTGCGGGTCGCCCCAGCGCAGCGCGAGGGCCTCGGCCTCGGTGCGGACGGGGGTGGAGATCACCGGTGAGGGCTCGAAGCGGACCTCGATGCCGAGCGCGTCGAACACCACGAGGATGTCCGAGAAGAGGATCGCTGCGTCGACGCCGAGGCGGTCGATCGGCTGGAGCGTGACCTCGGCGCACAGGTCGGGGTTGCGGCAGAGCTCGTTGAAGGAGACCCGGCTGCGCACCGCGCGGTACTCGGGCATGTAACGACCAGCCTGGCGCATGAGCCAGATCGGTGTGCGCGCCGGTCGCTCGCCGCGGCACGCTTGCAAGAAGGTCTCGTTTTGCAGGGGCATCGGCGCGGCACTATACCCGCGCGGCGGCGCGGTCGATAGCCTGGGGGTCGCTCGCAGCGCGCGCGTGTCGCCGATGGCGCAGGGGGTGGCGGTAGACGGCGACGCGTGCGAGTGTTGAGGTCCGGTGTCGTGGATCGTCTTCGCCTGCATGTTCGGCTACGTAGCGATGCGCTGCGCGCTGTGGGTCCGCGGGCAGGTGCGGCTGATGCTGCTGCGTGACCAGTTGCCGGTGGGTCCCCGGCGGACGTCACGGCCGCCGCACTTGAGCGCGGGGCTCGGGGTGCTGCTCGACCGCAACTTCGACGGTCGGGTCGAGCTGATGGCGAGCACGCGGACGATCGCCACCGTGCTGATCACGGACCCGGATGTGCCGCTGGGCTGTGTGCGGGACTTCCAGTATCGCCTCGCGGTGGCGAGGGCGTGGACGGCCGCGTGCGCGTGGTTGCGGACGCTCGAGGCGCTGGGCGACGAGGACCGCGTGTGCCTCGAGCGCGCCGGCTATACGTCGCGCGGGTTCCTCGATCATCACGCGTGGTTGCACGGGTGCGTGCGCACGACGGTGCGCGCCCGGGCGCTCGAGCCCTTCGAGGTCGCCGAGGTCGAGGCGACGTGCTCGCGGGTGGCGGCGATGGCCGAAGAGCTCGAGTTGGTCGAGCGGGCGCTGGCTCGCGGGTCCGAGGACCCCTACCGATAACGTCACGTAGCGATCTCTTCGGCGGCCGGTCTCCGGGCTGTGACGGGGCGGGTGTAGGATCGCCTGGTGCCACGCCGGTCGGGGAGATGTCACGGGCCAGCGGTCGGGACAGTGGGACCAGCGCCCGAACTTGACGTGGCGACGCTCGACTCGGGGCCGATGCACTCCTCGCGGCTGCCCTTGACCAGCACCGTCTCCGAGAACAGCGTGCATGTGCCGCCCGGCTCGACGGTCGTGGTCAGCGTGTACTTCTGCGAGAACGGGTCGCACTTGACGGAGGCCGGGCTGGTATTCGTTTGGGCCGGCCTGTTTAGCGCAGTCGAGGGCTGCGTCGGCCAATAATTCGTTGCGCAACGCGATGTATTGCGGGTCATTCACGTCGCCCGCAGCGAGGAGCTCATGCTCGTCATCGGGCTTGCAGTCTGTAAATTTCCGTCGATGAGATTCGGGGTCTCGGAGTTAATGCGTATCACGGTGCCAGCCACTCTGCCTGTCCATTTGTGCCCCGTCTTGTAAATGAAGATGCACTTCTCTGGCAGGATGCATGAAGTCGAGGACGATGCACAAAGCGCTGTCGTTACGACCATGTGAAACAGCTTGTGAAATCTATGCATGGGGATGCCTGACGTGTGTCCACGAGCGCGATGCGAGGGGTCGCGGGGGTTAAAAGCAGTCATCTTGATCGGCCACGGCATCTTCATTGCACGGGTAATCACCTTCGAAGATCTGCTCGAGGTCTCCGCCCATGATGACAGCTTCGTATCTCCTCTGATCCTCGCAGGACAGCGCGGCGACGCAGGCCAAGAACTTGAGGGCGCTCTCACACTTATCCCGATGGTCTTGAAAAGAAGGGATGCAGTCTTGCACGCACTCGTCCTGGGTCCTGGTGTCCTCGGGGGCCAGGTCGCACCGTCGGGCCTGCGCGCAGGTGTCCACGCATGCGTTGCGAACGTCGTCATCGAGCGGGCGCTCTGCACACCCCCCGGGCGTGAGGGCGAAGAGCAAGATGGCGCCGAGGCGCAAAGCGCGGGACATCGAGCGAGGGTAACGGCCGGCGAGGCGGGGAGCAAACTGCACCGCCGACACCGGAGCGCATGATAGCCGTGCTTGTGCAGGTCGCACTCGACATTAACTCGCTGCCGATGCGGGTGGCCGAGCCCGTGTCCGAGCCGGTCGCACCCTACGCCGCACGACGGTGCGCGCCCGGGCGCTCGAGCCCTTCGAAGTCGCCGAGGTCGAGGCGACGTGCTCGCGGGTGGCGGCGATGGCCGAAGAGCTCGAGTTGGTCGAGCGGGCGCTGGCTCGCGGGTCCGAGGACCCCTACCGATAACGTCGCGAGCCGGTGCGCAGTAAGTCACTTCGCTGTAACGGAGGCTGCGTAGGGTCGCCCGATGTCGCGCCCCGCCCTCGGCCTGTTGTTATCACTGGTCGCCTGTGATGCGCCAGCGGACGGGCGCGCGGCGTGGCTGCAGACGACGCTGGTGCTCGACAATCAGGTGTTCCTGGACACCGACCCGGTTCAGGCCCACGCGAAGTTCGCCCGCATGAGCCTCGACCGCTACGCGTATTTTCGCGGGACGCTGCCGCAGTTCGCCCGTGACCTGGGAGAGGGCGGCGGGGCGGGGCGGGCTGCCAGCCGCTTCGTGACGGCCGCGACCGCGGACATCGCCCTGATCGGCGATCCTCACCCGGAGAACATCGGCAGCTTTCGCGGGGCGGACGGGGCGCTGGTGATCGACTTCAACGACTTCGACGCGGCGACCTACGGGCCCTATACCTTCGACCTGCGGCGCCTGGCGCTGGGCATGCACACGGCCGGAGTGGTGCTCGAGCTGGGCGACCCCGAGGCGCTGGTCGAGGCGGCCGCGGCCGGTTATGTCGCCGAGATCCTCGCGCTGGCCGAGGCCGGCGGGACCGGCACGGTGATGGCCGCAGGCGGCGACCACGGCGAGATCTTGAACTATACGCTGCGCAAGGCGGCCGAGGACGGGGGGCTGCGCGAAGAGCTGACCGACTACACGCGGATCGCCGCGGACCGCCGCGAGGTGTTCTTCGGCGAGGTCGAGCCGGGGGTGGCGTGGCAGGCGGGCGAGCACGCGATGATGCTGGCGGCCGACGAGGTCGAGGCGCCGACGCCGGCCGAGCTGGCCCGGGTCGCGCAGGTGCTGGCGGCCTGGCCAGCGAGCCTACATGACCCTTCGGTCATGTCCCCGGGGGCAGGTGTGCTCAAGGGCGCGTCGCGCCGGTTCGGGGCGGGGATCGCCAGCTACGCGGCGCCGCGCTTCTACGCGTTGCTCGAGGGCCCGACGCCGGCGCTCGAGGACGACCTGCTGCTGGAGATCAAGCAGGTGTACGATCCGGCGCCGCTGCCGGGCGTGACGCGCCTGCCAGGTCGGCCGTTCGCGGACAACGGGGCCCGGGTGGTGGCGCAGCAGCGGGCGCTGCAGACGACGGAGCAGGACGACCGGCTGCTCGGCCACGCGAGCGTCGGCGGGGCGAGCTACCGGATCCGCGACCGGAGTAAATTCCAGCGCGGCGTGGATCTGGCGAAGATCGCCGAGAAGCTGGCGGAGGGTGACTTTGACGAGGAGGACCTCGAGGTCCTGGCGGACCGTGCCGGGCACCTGTTGGCCCGCTGCCACGCGGTGGCGCGGCGGCAGAGCGGGGCGCGGGGGCTGTCGGCGATCGCGGCGGCTGTGGCGAGCGACCCGGCGGGGCTGGTCGAGGAGACCGTCGACTTCGTCGGCGAGTATGCGCCAGTGCTGGCCGCGGACCATGACCGCTTCCTGGCGGCGCTGGCCGCCGACGGGCCGTCGCTCGGCTACCTTCGGCGACCGTGAGCCGGGATGACGGGATGACGGGATGACGCTGTTCCTCGCATTCGTCCTTCAGAGCCCGCCGGGCCCCGCGGAGCCCCTCCAGGCGCCGGAGGTCGCGGCGGAGGAGCCGACGGAGGCGGTGGTCGAGCCGGGGGAGCCGGTCGGAGCTGTGGTCGCGGAGCCGGTACGGGAGGCGGCGCTGGCTGTCCCGGCGCAGCGCGCCGCGCCGGTGGCGGTGGCGGAGTCGCTGACGGCGGGCGAGCGGGCGGCGCTGCGTCGGGCGGCGCGGCGCGAGCTGCTGCTGGACCCGGGGGAGGTGCTGCAAAATCAGTGGCCGTCGACGCCGTACTGCAACCTGGACCCGCGGGGCAAGGATGTGTGTATGACGATGGACAGCGAGCTGTTCGCGGGGTTTCGCCACAGCGTGCTGGGGGGTGGTCGCAAGTTCTCGGAGTTCACGCTCGACCGGGCAGAGCTGGGCACGCAGTTGTGGTGGAAGCCGCACTGGAGGTTCGACACGGGGGTGGCGCTGCGGGTCGAGGCGGTGCGCTCGGCGGGTCCGCAGAGCCTGATCGGCATCGACGGTAACTCGCTGGTGATGCGCCTGGGACAGGCCTACGGGCACGGGGCGGTGCACCTCGGGCCGATCGACCTCGGCGTGCGCTTCGGCCAGATCCCCGAGCGGTGGATCGAGGAGTTGGAGAAGGGCTACGACACGCGCGGGGTGGTGGCGCTGGCGTCGGAGCGGGTCGGGATGTTCGACCGCGCGGACCTCGGGGCCTCGTTGACGCTGAGCGGCTGGAAGGGGCGCTTCGACCTCGACGCGGCGTTCACCAACGGCGAGGGGCGGGCCCAGCAGGAGCTCAACCACGGCAAGAACACGACGCTGATCGCGACGGTGCGGCCGTGGCGGACGCGCCACGCGAGGGGGCCGATCGGGCTGGCGCTGCACGGCATGTACCGCGATGGGTCGATCGGGGTGGCGGTCGACGGGGTCGGGCCGGGACGCAACCACCGGGCCGGCGGGGCGATCAGTTTTCAGAGCCCGTGGGCGTTCGGCGGGGTCGAGTACGTGCGGGCCTTCGGGTTGAGCGCCCGGCCGGACCTGGTCAGCGACACGGTCGGCGCGTGGGCCAGCGCGTACGCGCTGCAGCCCTGGGTCGGTCTGACGGCGAAGTACGACTTCGTTCGTCAGGATCTGGCGACGACCGGCAGCCAGGCGCACGTGGCCACCGCGGCGGTGTTCTCGGACGTGTTCGGCTACCAATTTCGCAACCGTCGGCGGGTCCGCCTGTACGCCGGTTATCAGTACGAGGGCTACGGCCCCGCCGCCGGGCCAGTGCCCGGCGCGCCGGAGGCGGCCAACACCCACCGCTTCATGCTGCAGCTCACCGCGCAGGGGCTGTTTCGGGTGCTGTGATCACGAGGTTCTTTGCATGTCCATACGTTCGCTGTTCCCGACCATGATCCTGTCCATCGCCTGTCTCGCCGGCTGCAGCGGAGCCACCGGCGGCGACGCTGGCGACGCGGGCTCGACCGCCGCCGACGACACGGGGCCGGGTGAGACCACGACGCCGACGACGGGAGGCACGACGGCGGGAGGCACGACGACGGGAGGCACGACGACGGGAGGCACGACGACGGGAGCCACGCAGAGCACGGGTGTGGGGGACTTGTGCGGCAACGGCGAGGTCGACGGGGACGAGGTGTGCGACGGGGCGGCGCTGGGCGGCAAGCAGTGCGCCGACGTCGACGCGGCGTTCGTCGGCGGCGCGCTGGCCTGCGCCGACGACTGCGCCTCGTTCGACGCGTCGGGCTGCGAGATCGATCCGAACGTCGCGCTGGTGGCGGTCAACGAGGTGACCTCCAAGGGCGCAGTGACGGGCCCGTACGCCGACCAGGGGGACGCGATCGAGCTGTACAACGCGGGCGGTGCGGCGGCGGATCTGGGCGGCTGGCGGCTCTCGGACGACCCGCGCCTGCCGGTCGACAAGACCTACGTGTTCCCGCCCGGTACGACGCTCGCGCCGGGGGCGTTCCTCGTGCTGGTCGCGTTCGACGACGTGACGATGCTGGGCCAGTTGCCCTTCGGCGTCAGCGACGACAAGCAGGAGACGCTGACGCTGGTCGACGCGCAGGGCGGGACGGCCGATGAGGTGATGTTCTCGGGGGTCGACGCGGTGGTCTCGTACTGTCGCCTGCCTGACGGCATGGGCCCCTGGCAGACCTGCGCGCAGAGCTTTGGGGCGGCGAACGTGGCGGCGATGGTGGTTTGTGGGGATGGTGTCATCGGTGAGGGCGAGGACTGCGACGGGGAGGCGCTCGCGGGCCAGACCTGCGAGGGTCTCGGGCTCGGGTTCACCGGAGGCACGCTCGGGTGCGCGGCGACGTGCAGCTTCGACGCCGCGATGTGCGTGTCGGACAGCGCGGTGGCGCTCAACGAGCTCGAGTCGACCGACGACCAGATCGAGCTGTACAACGCGGGCAACCAGGTCATCGACCTCTCGGGGTGGATCTTGACGGACGACCTGGTGGACCAGGACTACGACCCCGCGGCCGATCTCGAGAAGCTGGTGTTCGCGCCGCAGACGACGCTGGCGGCCAAGCAGTTCCTCGTGGTCGCCAAGGGCAAGGGCGTCGGGGAGCACATCTTCGGGCTCGGCGCGGGCGGGGACACGGTCACGCTGTTGATGCCGAACCTGGAGGTCGTCGACCAGGTGACCTACGCGGCGGACGAGGCGGCGCAGTCGTATTGTCGGCTGCCCGACGGGCCCGGGGGGGCCTGGACGGTGGGCTGCGAGCCGACCTTCGGGGCGGCCAACGCGGGGCCCTGAGCGGGGTCGCTTAACATGGGACAAGCCGCCCGGGGGGCGGCTCGTCGCGCGGGACGACTACTGTGGCGTCAACTACAGGCAGTCGGTGCAGACCTTGATGAGGCCGTGCACCTCGGTGATCGGCGTGCTCATGGTCTCGTTCGCGTTCCACTTCGTGTCGTCCGGGAAGAAGGTGACGGGGTTGCAGCCGGCGGACTTGACGGTGAGGTTGAAGCCGGCGCCGGAGGCCGCTGCGGGGCTGGGGTAGTTGAACTGACCCGAGATGTTGTAGCCGCTGTTGTCGTTGATGGCCGGGACGCACACGTCGTCGGTACAGCTCTCGAGCTGGGGCTTGCATTCGTGCGGCTTGTCGGTCTCCTCGTTGGAGAGGTTCGCGTTTAGCCACAAGGTCTTGGGGATGTCGACGGTGATATTGCCGGCCCACGGCTTGACGGACTCGATCTTCAACTGGCCGAAGTTCTCGGCGGGGCAGGGGCACAGGTTCGACCAGGCGGCGTCGTTGCCCTCCTCGTCGACGAAGGTCTCGCAGTCCATGATCTGCTCGGCGGTGCAGGTCGGCGCGGGGGTCAGCTCGCGGCACAGCTTAATCTTGGCCTCGCCCTGCGCCATGCTGATGTTGCCGCTGCTGCACAGGCCGTCGACCGTGACGTTACCGAGGCGCGGGAAGAGCGGCTCGTTGTAGTTGTCATCGGTCTCGATGTTGAGTTGGCCGCGGTAGGCCTTCGGCAGGCGGACGCGGATGTCGGCGCCCGCGCGGACCGGCTGGGTCTGGCCGTCGTAGTACACGTAGATGCTACAGCCGTTCTTCCAGGTGTCGACGGTGCAGTCGTCCTCGGGCTTCTGCTCGCTGGGCTTGCCGGGCGTGGTGCCGACGTAGGCCCAGAGCGACATGCGCTCGAAGGTACCCTCGACGGTCTCGTCACCCTGAGCGGTGACGTCGTCGGAGTAGTCGTAGTAGCGCATCTCGACGGTGATGACCTCGGCGTCCTGGTCGAAGAGGACCTCGATATCGCCGCGGTTGGCGAAGTTGTTGTTGTAGTCGAGGCGACCGATCGTGATCGTGGTGACGGGGGCGTCGCCGGCGAGCGGGAACGGCAGGCTGTTGACGACCGTCGTCCACTTGGTCTCTTGCGGGCGGGCGCCGGTGGCATCGACGGTTTCTGGTGGACACCCGGCGCCAGCGAGGAGGGTCAGGCCGAGGAGAGTTGCCAGGGGGAGGTTTTTCATCGCGAGTTTCCGTGGAGACGTCTGAGGGTGGCCGTGGGGTCGTCCGGCACAGGATATCCGGGGCGGGTCCCGGCGACAACGTCGCCGATGCCGCCTGGAGAGACTTGTCCGATCGGCGTCCGGTTTCACCGGGGCGGCCTGTCCCCGAGGATAGGTCTTGACCCCAGGGCGGCGGGCGGGCCATGCACGTTGTCCCGGAGGCCCGATGTCCAGCTCCAATTTTGCCGCTCCCCCGGCCCAGCTCGACTTGCCCGCGCTCGAGCTGGCGACCCTCGAACTGTGGCGCGCCGGAGACGTCGAGGGTCGCAGCTTGCGGACCACGACGCGCGCCGACGGCTCGCCGCGGCCCGCCTTCGTGTTCTACGACGGTCCGCCGTTTGCGACCGGGCTCCCGCACTACGGACACCTGCTCGCCGGCACGATCAAGGACATCGTGCCGCGCTACTGGTTTATGCGCGGCTATCAGGTCGAGCGGCGGTTCGGCTGGGACTGTCACGGGCTGCCGATCGAGAGCCTGGTGGAGACCGAGCTCGGGCTGCACGGGAAGGCGGACATCGAGGCGCATGGCGTGCCGGCGTTCAACGCCGCCTGTCGCGCCGGCGTGCTGCGCTTTACGGCGGAGTGGGAGCGCGTCGTGCAGCGCATGGGTCGCTGGGTCGACTTTCGCAACGACTACAAGACCATGGACTTCTCGTTCATGGAGAGCGTGTGGTGGGTGTTCGGGCAGTTGTGGGATGGGGGCCGCATTTATGAGGGGTACCGGGTCCAGCCTGTGTCGCCCGCGCTCGGCACGCCGCTGTCGAACTTCGAGGTGGCTCAGGGTCCGCAGGAGCGCGACCCGATCACGCGCAAGGAGGGCCACAAGCGGCGTCAGGACCCGAGCCTGACGGTCCGCTTTCAGTTGGAGGATGAGGACGCGGCGCTGTGGGCGTGGACGACGACGCCGTGGACGCTGCCGAGTAATTTGGCGTTGGCGGTCCACCCGGAGGTGACCTACGTGAAGATCCGCGTGGTCGAGACCGGGGAGATCGCCTACCTCGAGCCGGGACGCCTCGCGGATTACCAGGCCCGCGGCCGCGTCGGTGCGACGGAGGAGCTGGCGCGGGTGCCCGGCAGCGCATTGGTGGGTCGGCCGTACAAGCCGCTGTTGCCGTTCTTCGCGCAGTACCGGACGCGCCCGGACACGACCCGCTGGGCGTTTCGCGTGGTCGCGGCGACCTACGTGACGACGGACAGCGGCACGGGGGTCGTGCATCAGGCGCCGGCTTTCGGCGAGGACGACTTCCAGGTCGGCCAGGCGGAGGGTCTGCCGCTGATCTGCCCGGTGAACCTGAGCGGGATCTTCGACGAGCGGGTCGGGGAGTTCGCGGGGATGTTCGTCAAGGACGCGGACAGGTCGATCATCGAGCGGCTCAAGCGTGAGGGGCGGCTGGTCGACCAGGACACGATCTTTCACGCCTACCCGCACTGCTACCGCACCGAGCAGCCGCTGCTGTACATGGCGCTGTCGACCTGGTTCATGCGCGTCGAGGCGATGCGCGAGCGGCTGGTCGAGAACAACCACAAGATCCGCTGGGTGCCGGACCACGTCGGCAGCGGACGCTTCGGTAATTGGCTGGAGAACGCGCGCGACTGGAACCTGAGCCGCAACCGCTACTGGGGCACGCCGCTGCCGGTGTGGCGCTGTGATCGCGACCCGAACGACATGGTCTGCGTGCATTCGGTGCGCGAGCTCGAGACGGCGGCGGGGCTGGCGGCGGGGACGCTGACGGACCTGCACCGCGAGAGCATCGACGGCATCACCTGGCCATCGCAGGCCGGGGGGACGATGCGGAGGATCTCCGAGGTGTTCGACTGCTGGTTCGAGTCGGGCAGCATGCCGTACGCGCAGAACCACTATCCGTTCGAGAAGAAGGCGTACGTCGAGGATAATCTGCCGGCGGACTTCATCGCCGAGGGCCTCGATCAGACCCGCGGATGGTTTTATACGCTCCACGTGCTGTCGAGCGCATTGTTCGACCGGCCGGCATTTAAGAACGTGATCGTCAACGGGCTGATCCTCGCCGCCGACGGCAAGAAGATGTCGAAGCGGCTCAAGAATTATCCGGACCCGGCCAAGGTGATCGACAGCTACGGCGCGGACGCGCTGCGGGTGTACCTGATCAACAGCGCGGTGGTCCGCGGTGAGCCGATGAAGTTCGGTAAGAACGCCCAGGACCTGACCGGCGAGTGCGTGAAAGAGACGGTCCGCGTGGCGATCCTGCCGCTGTGGAACGCGTTCAACTTCCTCGCCACCTACGCGCGCGCGGACGGCTGGACGCCGAGCGCGGCGGACCTCGAGGGGCAAGCGCTCGAGAACCCGCTCGACCGCTGGATCTCTTCGCGGGTCGGGGGGTTCCTGGCCGAGCTGACCCACGAGTACGAGACCTACGAGCTGTCGAACCTGGTGCCGGCGTTCCTGCGCGCGTGCGACGATCTTAATAATTGGTACATCCGCCGCGGGCGGCGGCGTTACTGGCGGGCGAAGGCCGGCACTGACGCGGACAAGCACCAGGCCTACGCGACGCTCTACCGGGTGCTGGTGACGCTGTCACGGGCGATGGCGCCGGTGCTGCCGTTCCTGAGCGAGTTCCTGCACCAGCGCTTGGTGGTCGCCACCGGGCTGGCGCGGGACGGCGA
>Ga0105045_10000130_pt1 | contig 43490 bp, 45 predicted proteins | sample MAT02_FD_78089 | JGI IMG/M metagenome (GOLD analysis project Ga0105045, IMG submission 78089) | Freshwater microbial communities from Lake Fryxell liftoff mats and glacier meltwater in Antarctica - MAT-02 (megahit assembly) | ecosystem: Environmental > Aquatic > Freshwater > Ice > Liftoff...
AACCGCATAACCAATAATTCTTTAAATATGGCAACCACTTCAGGGCCCAGGGATTTATGAACAATGAGCGATCCTGAATGCGCTTGATCATCAAAACCCCAATACCTGACTTTAACCATCACTAAATCATTTAAAGCAGCCTTGCAAGGCACGCTGGAAGGAGTAGAAAGGTTTTTCATCAATACTGGCATGTCACTGATAGCTGTAATGGAATAATTCGGCAAAGAATCAAAACTTGTACCGGCATTGGCAGTCGTACCGAAGGCTAAGTAAAAGGCAATAGCAATGCGCTTCATTGTACAAGGTCCTTTTCGCTATATTGATTGGCAAACATTATAATGCGCACATATTATATCGCAACTAGCACAAATTCGTTCTTAAAATGAGCAAGCGACCCGGTGTACACTCTTGTGTTAATCGCGCAAAAGGGCAGAAAATTGCCTTTACAGTAAGAATGCGTTTATTATCACGCAATTCGATCATAATATCCTGCAATTCCAATTCTTAAATTATAATATTCCAGTATTCCGATTTGCTGTTGTTATTATTCTGAAATTCTCATATTATTTTAGAATAATATTCTAAAATTCAGGTTTATATGGCAAAACTGTATTTTTCAACAGATCAAAAAGAGGCCCGAAGGCTTTCTTATCTATATCAACAAAATATGCTTCAACGCATATACCATGGCATCTACTCAGATGATTTACATTCATCAACAAATCTAATTCGGCAAAAATGGATGAAAATTACTGCTTACATTGTCCCTAAGGGTATTTTGAGCTTTAGGACCGCTGTCGAACTAAAACCCATTTTTTATAATGAAGACAATCATATCGTGTTTGTAACTAGCTCTTATGTAAAAACCATTATATTACCCGGCCTTATCATTAAAGTATCAAAAGGAGATAGCAACTCCTATGTTGAACAAGTGATGCCGGATCTTGCGAGAAGCAATTTGCCACGTCTTCTCTTAGAAAATTTGACGGTCATTAGAGGAGCAAATAAAGGTATTAAAACTATCGGCGCAGAAGGTGTAGAAACTCTTCTTGCTAAAGAAATGCGCCATCACGGTGAAGTTTTTTCAAATCTAATTCGGGACGAAGCAAAGCAAATGGCAAGCGACCTGGGATACGAAAAGGAATACGACAAATTAAATCATATCATTAGTTCAATGTTATCGACTAACTCCAACACCAATTTAAAATCTGCATATGCTATTTCTGTTGCAAAAAAGATACCCTACGATAGAGACAGACTAAATCTATTTGAAAATCTCTATCTATATTTAAAAAGGTCTTTTTTGAAAAAAAGGGCCTATTCCTTTAGCAACACATCTCTAAAAAATCTTTCATTTTTTGAATCCTATTTTTCTAATTTTATTGAAGGGACTGAATTTGCCATTGATGAAGCAGAAGATATTATATTTTCCGGAAAGGAAGTTAAAAACCGCCATGCTGACAGCCATGATATTTTAGCAAATTTTCGATTAACCTGCGATCCGTCTGAAATCGATATTACTCCCGATAATTCTTCTGAATTTTTAGCCATTTTAAAAAGAAGACATGCGTATCTAATGAAAGAGCGGCCAGAAAAGCAGCCCGGTGAATTTAAAAATGCTATTAACAAATCAGGCAATACCATCTTTGTTGCTCCAGTAGATGTTACTGGAACATTATGCCGAGCATTTGAATTATATAAATTGCTGCCCGAAGGTTTGCCAAAAGCACTTTTTATACATTTTGTCATTAGCGAAGTACATCCCTTTATGGATGGCAACGGTAGGCTATCTCGAATTATGATGAATGCTGAACTATTTAGAGCAGGACTTTATAAAATCATCATTCCCACCGTACATCGCGATAATTACCTTAATGGCTTAAGACAAGCTAGCCGCGATCATTATTTCACAACCTACTGTAAAGTACTTGATCAAGCACAAGCTTATGTAGAAACCGTCAATTGGGCTGACTATGGAGATGCCCGACATAAGCTAGAAATTGATCAGGCCGACAAAACATCTGATGAAGGAATACCCATTTTTAATCGGGTTTTACGTAACTTAAAATTATCTGATTTTAACTGATCTTTTATTCTTGCTTAATTACGCCAAAGGTTATGAATCAGCAAGGCATGCAGCGTAATTCATTTTCAGCGCGCCCGTGTTAGGATAGGCTAGATAGACCTAATGAAACACAAATATATAGAAAATGCAGAGCAAGGCCTACACATTATTTATGAGTAGCTGAGCTGTATTTATACTTCAGTGAATGCATAATTATCTATCACAACAACTTCATGTTAATTCATATTTAGGGAACTTTTGGTAGCACCATGCTGTCTACCCTAAGGTTTACGTTCTAATTATGAGGTTTACTTTGAATAAATATATAGCTTCCCTGATAGGAACAACAGCAGCCTTATTTTGTCTTACGGCACATGCTTATTATGACGACGAAGACAGCTATCGCTATAGTGACAGGCACTATAACAACATGCATGTTCGATGGGTTTGCGATCCTTACACCAATGTATGCCACCAAATATATTATCGCCCCAATGGGAGAAATGGGTGGCATAAAAATGCCGGTAATAAACAGGTGATCAAAGAACCAAAGTTTGTGTTTGAAGCACCCCCTGAAAAAATAGCAGACACAAACATCATTAATGTTAACTTATCGCATGGAACTTGGGCGGCTTATGATTCGCAAGGGCAGCTTGCTAATTCAGGGCCCGTTTCAGGTGGTAAAAGTTTCTGCCCAGACATCAATAAAAAGTGCAAAACGACCACCGGCACCTTTACTATCTATGATAAGAGAGGTGCCAAATGTAAATCAAAAATTTTCCCCGTGGGCAAAGGCGGCGCTCCAATGCCCTATTGCATGTTTTTCCATCAAGGTTATGCTCTGCATGGTTCCAACGCCGTTCCCAATTATAATGCCAGCCACGGCTGCATTAGAATGAAACCAACTGATGCTAAATGGTTACATGAGAATTTTGTTAATGTCGGAACCACGCGCGTTAAAGTGACTTATGGTGATGTAGCGCCCCAAGTTCAAGATAAGAAAAAATTATCGCAAAATGAAGTGAAGAGTAAATGATGTTTCATGTTTGGGGCACGCTGGTATTAACTAATGTTGCTTCTATTGGGCATTTTTATCAGTTCAATTTAATATCTTATAACGCTATTCAGATAAAATGGTGTGTTTAGCAGACAAGTGTTGATTTGAAATTCGGAATCCGATTGACAAATTTTGGCTGCGCAACTAATATCTGATACCCTTCTATTATCGTTGGATCTTATCAGATGTTAAACGGTTCGCATTTTGCCAGCCTGGAAGATCAAGTATTAGTGACTAAAGCAGAAATCACGAGTGCATATTTAAACTATCTCATCACCCAACACCAGAGCTATTTTTATGCTATGCCAGGTGCCATGCCGGGTGATTCAGCATTGACTTACGTTGAAAATGATTCTTTATTTGAAGCGGAGCATGTTAATGGTATTCTCCGCTACTTAGTCGGTAATCGCACAGATTTTTCAGACAGCGTTGCCGTTTTTCCCGTCTACAATTCAGATGCTTTATATCGACTTGCACAAGATCTCGTCGTGAGCAAAATGTTGTCACTGCCAAAATATAAACATTTAGTGAAAGATAAAACACCTTTAATTGAAGTCTCTGCGTGTTTTGATGATATACAAATGCTACAAGATCGCAATGCAAAAGAAGTATTTCGTAATGAACAAGATCACCAAGCTAATGAAATTGCTGGTACTATTCTAGCTGACATAGGAATGACTGAAGAAGTTATGCTGCAATGGCATTTAGATAGTATCGCTAAAAGCGATCTACCTTTAGTGGGTAACAAAACCGATCTCGTACTCAATTTTTTAGACTGCTCACAGTTTGTGATCCCCTTTCGCAAAGATATGAGTCATTATACCGTTGCCGTAGTAAATTTTATGAGTGATGAAGATGCAAATGAAATTGCTAATATACAATATTATGATTCTCTAGGTTATGACTTACCCGAGAGTGAAAAAACTCAACTGTGTGATTTCTTTCGCGATCAAAATTTTGATGAAGTTAACTTCGATTGTGTTTCTGCCAAAGAACAGCGAGAAGGCCATAATTGCGGTATTTTTGCCAGTTTCAAAGCCATTGATTTGCTCAATAAAAATACAGAGCATGAGGAGCGCTTAATTCCAAACTTAGCAATGATTAATGAAAGCGAATACCGTGCGCTATTTAACTACTTTCGTAACCGTGTTGTCGATATGCTTCGAGAAAGTGGTTGTAACATCTCACTGTCTGAAAATTTCGTGCAAACACTTAAAGACGAACAAAAGGAACGCGAAATACCTCTTCCTAAGGTACAGCCATCGTTTTTAGGCAGCATACTTGGAGGAGTGATCAGCTATTTTTGGGTCGGTGCGGAAAAAAAACCTTTAAGGGAAACCGTTGCTACGATTGATCCCTTAAGTTTGGATACTCAAACATCAGAAACAAAAACCTGCATTGCTAATTGTCACTGGGATATTCCCACTGCCACTTTGCTAACAGACTCAACAAGTGAAGAGTCTACGCGACCTTACAAGCGGCAGCGCACATTATAAAGAATTGTGCTGTGAACAGCTCTACGCACCCTTGCATTTTGAAAAGATAAGTTCAAGTACTCGCATTACTCAAGAAGCTACCATATTCCTACCGTACTAACCCTTTTAACTTCCGCCACATTGCCTGGCGCACATCATTTGCTGCTTCAGATAAAATCCCCCTGCGCCGTTGGCGCTTCCCCCTTTTAATCAAAGTGGGAAATTTGTTCGCTCCGCTCACCTTTTATTTTTCCGGAGATGAGCACAGCGAATCATAGCCCACTTTGAATAAAAGGGGGCGGTGAGCACAGCGAACGGGGGATTCTATCTTAAAAAAACATTTAAATTTCAAAGAACCACTTGAATTTTGTTGTTAAAAAAGGTAAATCACTTTAATCCACTTGGAATAATTCAATTTTAAATAATCAGTAACACAACATGGTTCAATACAACAAACAACTAAAACCCAACGCACGTGATCTTCGCTCAAATATGACACAAGTAGAAAAAATGCTTTGGTCTAAAATTAGATATAAACAGCTAAATGGTATTCAGTTTTATCGTCAAAGAGCCATTGCTACTTTTATCGTTGATTTTTATGCTCCGAAGGTAAAATTAGTTATTGAAGTTGATGGCTCACAACATTTGGAAGAAGATCATATTGAGAGAGACAAACTACGAGATGTCTATTTAAATGATCTAGGTATTCGTGTATTGCGATTTGATAACCTTGAAGCTATGTTTCAATTAAATAGCGTTGTTGAGCGGATAGTTGATGTGATGGAAGCTTTTGCGGAGAATGGAGCTCATAAGAATGCCTGCCAATTTAAGTGCCGCAAAAGCCTTTGGTATATATTCAAGTAAGCCTGACGAGAGAATGATCATACTATAATGACCTGCAATTGCTGTATTAGAACCGCAAGCTTCATTAAGCACAGAAAGCCCGTTAGCTATTGCTTCGTGATTTGATGAGGGTGTGTCAATGACTTGCTGTTTAAACTTAGTCTTGTCATCATCTGGAATATTAGCAGCTTCTAGCAACGCGAATGCAGTTTACGTGGGATATTCAGTCTTCAATCAAAATACTTACAACCTAGGTTATTCTCTTACTTATAACATTAAATTTAATGAATTAAATTTGCACAGGTCCAAAGCATTAGGCCTCTCATCTGGTGTATATGGACACACACGGCTTCGCTTTTTTTCGACCTATACTCGACTACCCCCTTTCAATTCTTTTAAATCATCTAAATTGATGGGATATTAATATTTGTATGCTTTTGCTTTTTATCTAAATGGGTGCATAAACCCCTTTTAATGTAGAGGTCAACCAGGGCAGTAACTCCCAAAAAAGGTGTCTACTTGAAAACCTTTAAGGTGCGAGATAGCGAAGCCTTAAATGCATCGGAAAAATACGAAACCCTCAAACTGAGTACCTATTTCGCCTATGAGTTTCAAGATAAAGACAGCGAATTGGCTTTATACTTTCGAAAGCTTCCCTAAACGCAAAAAGTTGAACTTATCAGCGCACTGGTTGCAAATGACACTGATGCAATCAAAAGTGTGCGTAGGCGAACATCTCTGTCATGATCTGATTCTGAATTTTGGGACCCACTTTGATTGTAAAATATTGAACGCCACGCCATGAAAGATTGTGTGCTTCATAATTAAGTATAAAAAAGAGTGCAGAAAAAAAAAGGGCTTTGAACAACTCAGCATTTTGGTTGCCAACAATAGCGACATAATCAACCAATATTTTCGTAAGGTAAGCATTAATAGTGCCGTAAGTTCCAAAGACCATGGAAAGACCAATTAAAACACCAATTGCCCAGGGGTGGGGCTTTAAAAAATGGAGAATAAACTGAAAAAGTGTTTTCGGGGGTTGAGGGCTCATTTTTTCGCCTTATCCTGTACGCTTAATTCATAACGCATAAATTTGTACCCGTTCAACATACCATGAGCAACTATTAGTGTTGAACATTTTATTGATGAATACCGCGCAAAAAATCTACTTTATCTGCCCTATTGGGCTCAGAAAGTAATTTAATGCAAATGGTAACTCTGCGCTACACAAGATAAATTCATTGACAATCAATAAGTTAAGTTTTGCCAAATAGACTTAACTGGAACCACACCGGAACTTGGCTTAATGCTTCTCATAACGGCTTCTCATGACAGGTCGCATTGGCGGCCCCTTTTCATTACATAATCAGTGCTATAAAAGATCATTTGTTAAAACAAGCCCCACCAGCCGCAATAAAGTGATAACTATCGGGTCATTGATACCCTTGAGACGAAATAGCGTTTATACTGACATGATTTCATGAATTAGCTTTGTTACCTTGCCTTTTGAATTATAGATCGGAGCTTCTCATGCTAAATGCCTTTAATATTCAATCGCGTAAACGTACAGCAATGGAAATAACCACTACCCTCCTTAAGCGCGTTAAACGCTTTGTAGTGGCTGGGCATCCTGCAGAAAAACCCGCTGGAGATGGGCAGAGCCCATTCAATGGTTTACCTGATGAAATTGCCTTGCATGTTATTCATACCGTACGCCATCCAGATATTTTAGGGCTACGGGTTGCAAACCGACGTTTTGATAATTTAGTCTCACATGATTATTATTTGAATTTGTTGAATGGTCCCGCAATACAAGCCGATTTACAAAGACGCATTCATTCAATAGAAGACCAACAACGCCTGTTTGACAGCCAACAAGATGAAATAGACATATTTTTATCAGATGCGGTAGCAATTGCAAGAAAACATCAGTCCGCAACCGTATTGAACGCGAATATTTTAGACTATCGATCGGCTGTCCCAGCAATTTGTGATGCTTATCTGAGTGAAGCATGGGCAAATAAAGGAAAAACACTCTTAAATGCTATACCTGCTTTTTTACAAGATAACGCATTGGGGAATGGGTTATTAGTCTTAAGTGGAGAACGCACCTTAAGCCTGATATATTGGAAGTCGCAATACAAACAGCTGTATCATGCATTATTGCAAAAACTTGATAAGCTTCGAAGTGTACCTAATAGCGTTAGTCCCTTTGCTTTATTGACTAGGCACAACTTACTCAATAGTATTAATGAACATATTATTCGCTTAAGAATAGCTAAAGAATTTAGCTTAATTATTATGCCAAATGCACTTCATCTTATAAATTTTAGTTTTTTAAAACTTACACGCTTCCCTTCCGCGCTTCTTAATGACCGCTCCCTTGAGGTTTACTGGAAAGATTGTAAACATCTGGTGTTAACAGGTAATTATTTGACGCAGCTTCCGAATAATTTAGTGAAGCTCAGTCATCTACAATCGATTCATTTGTCTGATAATGAATTTACAGAAATTCCTAGCGTACTACTTGAACTACCATTAACCTATTTATACCTTGTGAATAATTATATCACCAAAGTCCCCATTAACATTCCTGAAAGTAGGCTGCGCGATAATGATGGAGTTTTCATCTCTAAGGTAGGCTTGTTAGTTCAGCAAGGGGTATCTGAAGATACCTTAAGCAATAAACCAGTCCCTTAAATGTAAGTGACTACTTTCCTGCGCCCCTATGGGGCACGTCCCTCACGCGGAACTATTTTCGGCATTGCGCGCAGCAGGATATCGATTAAGTATTGATGATTTTGGCTCAGGCGCTTCTAACGTTTGCTATTTACAAGATATAACGCCCGATATTGTTAAAATAGACAAAGCCTTTGTCGACTGGTCTACCAATTAAGGTCCCGTATCCACGTTGTTACATCAACTTATCACCATTGGTAAAACCCTGCATGCTAAAGTAGTGGCAGAAGGGGTTGAAACAAAATCTCAAGCCGATAAAATCATTGCCTGCGGTGCGCACTTCGGGCAAGGGTATTATTGCTACCCTCCCCTTTCTGTACCTGAAATTTTGCAACTAACCTAATGGGAACTTTTCTCTTGGCCAACATGAGCAATCAACTCGTTGTTTTATTGCATGGCATTGCCAGAACCTCCCGCTCAATGAATTGTATCGCTCGTGTTTTAACGAAACACAACTATGCTGTCATGAATATCGATTATCCCTCTCGCAGCAATACGATTGATCACTTGTCCGAGGGGATCTACCAGCAACTATTGACCTATCCTGAGGTTAAAGATAAAAAAATTCATTTTGTGGCGCACTCTATGGGCTGCTTGGCCTTACGAGTGCTACTTGAAAAGTATAAAATGCAAAATGTACAGCGTATTGCGGTGTTAGGGCCGCCAAATCAAGGATCCGAAGTGGCTGATTTTGCCCGGCGTATTCCTCTTATTAAGACTTTTTATGGACCTGCGCTTGCTGAATTAACGGTAGCAAACGCGACCGACCATCCTTTTCCTTTGCCTCCTGGCTGCTGTCACGTCGGGATCATTGCCGGCAATTTCAACGTTGATCCCATCTGTTATTTTATGTTAACTGCACCGCATGATGGCAAAGTAACGGTTAACTGTACTAAATTGCCAAACATGGCTGATCATATTGCGCTGCTAACTAGCCACTCATTCATGATGTAGCACAAACAAGCCATTAAGCAGATCGTTTATTTCTTGGCAGTAAGACGATTTTTGCGTTCTGAAAATATGTCGATTAATACCCACACCAAATAATACATAAACAACGGCTTCACGATGAAATTCATCACCACTAAAAGGCGAAAAAACCAATCTTGGGTAGCCCAAAGTATCCGAGCATATGAAAATACCGTGATGTAAGGTTGATACGGCAAGAAGAGATGACAAGCTATTTTATAGCTAAGATAAAATCCAATGACTGTGCACACCATGGCAATAGCATGGTGAATCGCTTTATTTTTCGACATATTTCCAAAATCCTGGCAACAACAGCGCGCTTAAGCAAACACCCATGATACACGGCGTCCTACTGGAAAGTTAATGGCATTCTTTCTTTTCAATGTTAACCATTAATGGCCGAGGTCCCATTAAACGAGGGTGAGACGGCTGCTTGTCTATGGATGATACATTCACAAATAACTGGCATTTATTGGTTTGAATCACGTAGCCATTCTCAGTCTGGGTGATAGACTTCACCCAATCTGCACTATCGAGTTGTTCGTAGACTTCTTTTGATTCAATAACCACTTTAAGACGACGTAAACTTTCTGCCGCTGGTGGTAAAGCCGCAAAAGCGGTATGGGTTAACAACAGCAAGCTGAATAGACTGATTGTTTTCATAGCAAATCCTTTTGCTAGGGTTTTTAACGGTGAGTTGTCAGCATCTTCTCTGTCGCAGTCACTAATGCATCGACAATACTCGGTTCCATTGATGAGTGGCCGGCATCGCGTATCACATACAGTTCACTGCCCGGCCAAGCCTGATGCAAAGCACGTGCATTTTCAAAGGGACAGATCATATCGTAACGACCATGCACGATAATCCCTGGTATTCCTTCAAGTTTATAAGCATCTCGTAAAATTTGATTTTCCGAGATAAAACAATTGTTGATAAAATAATGTGTTTCAAGTGCCGCCAAACTGGCCGCGGTATGCGTCTGGGTAAATCTCTCCAACACCGCTTTACAAGGATGCAACGTTGCACACTGACCTTCCCACTGTGCCCAATGTTTAGCCGCATTCATTCGCGCTAGCTCATCCGGTCCTGTGAGGCGTTTATGATAAGCGCTGATTAGGTCATCTCGCTCTTCCTCTGGGATAGGCAAAATAAACTCTTCCCAATAATCTGGAAAAACCGCGCGCGCACCACTCTCATAAAACCAACGTAATTCTTGTTTTCGCCCTAAAAAGATACCGCGTAACACCATTCCCATGACGCAGTCGGGGTAGGCTTGCGCGTAGAGCAAACTTAACGTTGAACCCCATGAGCCTCCAAATAATAGCCATTGTTTGAGATTGAAATAACCCCTGATTGCTTCTATGTCATTTAGTAAAGCTTGAGTTGTATTGTTTTCTAAGTTGCCATGCGGCGTAGAGTGCCCACATCCACGTTGATCAAACAAAATAATACGATAGTGCTCTGGATCAAAAAAACGACGGTCATCTGGAGTTGTGCCAGCACCGGGGCCACCATGAATAAATAAGATAGGTAGCCCATCTTCTCGGCCACTTTCTTCGACATACAGGGTGTGTGATGCGTCTACTTTGATTTGGTGCTGCGCGTAAGGTTTGATCGACGGATATAATGGTTTCATAAAACATTCCTTTGTCGTGCGGCTGTCATTCTTTCCTAATTGTGTCGTAAATGATGGCTATAAGCTACTTGAGGTAGTGTTAAATGGAGAAAAGCTTACAATGCATTTGGATTTCTCCTCTTGGTGCGAAATACGGCCGATGAGATACTGACATGGTCAATCTCCAACCGACCTTAATTCGGATTAGCCCGGGACCCTTTCCCGGGCTTTTTTTTCAATCCTCGGCTTTTTATCGTGAATCGCGTTTACGTTCATGTTCTTTTAAGTTCTTTTTACGTATACGAATGAAGCTAGGAGTGACTTCAACTAATTCATCATCTTCAATAAATTCTAAAGACTGCTCTAATGAATGCTTGATGTGGGGCGTTAAAATAATATTTTCATCAGTGCCTGAGGCGCGAACGTTAGTTAACTGCTTGCCCTTAATCACGTTTACCACTAAATCGTTATCACGAGAGTGAATACCGATAATCATACCTTCGTAAACTTCAGTTTGTGGACCAATCAACATACGACCACGCGCTTGCAAGCCCCACAGGGAGTAACCGGTCGCTTTACCAGCCGCATTGGAAATCATCACTCCTTGTAAGCGTGAACCCATGGTTCCTGGCTTATAAGGTCCATAATGATCAAAAACGTGGGTCGCAAGACCTGTACCTGAGGTGAGCGTAAGAAAAAGGGAATGGAAGCCAATTAATCCACGTGAAGGAATAACATAATCTAATCGCACTCTGCCCTTACTATCTGGGATCATATCGACTAATTGACCACGTCTTGTGCCCAATTGTTCCATGATGGTGCCCTGATCTTTTTCTTCCACATCGATGGTCAATGATTCATAAGGTTCTAATGTTTCTTCGCCTTCTTTATGTAAAATCACTTCAGGACGTGAAACGGCTAACTCATAACCTTCACGACGCATGGTTTCAATCAAAATAGACAGATGAAGTTCACCTCGACCTGAAACGCGGAATTTATCGGGGTCTTCTGTGTCTTCAACGCGCAATGCAACGTTATGCAGACATTCTCTGGCCAAGCGTTCTCGTATTTGACGACTGGTAACAAATTTCCCGTCAAGACCCGAAAACGGCGAGGTATTCACCTGGAAGGTCATGCTAATAGTGGGTTCATCTACCTTTAAAGCAGGTAGCGCTTCAACATTGTTCTTGTCGCAAACCGTATCTGATATGGCTAAGGGTTCAATTCCCGTAATTGCAACTATATCACCCGCCTGGGCTTGTGGTTGCTCGACGCGTTCCAGCCCCATATATCCTAAAATTTGTAACACTTTACCGGGCCTGATTTTGCCTTTCGCATCAATAATCGAAACCGGCGTATTGCTCTTGATGATGCCGCGTTTAACCAAACCAATCCCGATGGTGCCAACATAGCTGGAATAATCCAAAGAGCTGATTTGCATTTGAAAACCACCCTCTAAGTCGCAGGCTGGTGGTGACACTTGTTTCACAATTTCCTCAAACAGCGGTGTCATATCCGGGCTTGGCTGATTCAAATCAAGGGTTGCGGTGCCTAATAATGCAGAAGCATAAACAACGGGAAAATCTAATTGTTCCTCGGTTGCGCCTAATTTGTCGAACAAATCGAAAACGCGATCAATGACCCAAGATGGGCGGCTGCCTGGTCGGTCAATTTTGTTCACGACAACGATGGGTCGTAACCCTTGTGCAAAAGCTTTTTGGGTCACAAAGCGGGTTTGTGGCATAGGACCATCGACAGCATCGACCAGCAATAACACCGCATCGACCATGGACAGAATACGCTCTACTTCACCACCGAAGTCAGCATGCCCTGGGGTGTCAACGATATTAATTCTGTATTCTTTCCATTTTATGGCAGTATTTTTGGCCAAAATGGTGATCCCACGCTCTTTTTCTAAATCGTTGGAGTCCATAATACAGCTAACATTGCCAATTCTGGCGTCTAAAGTGCCAGATTGCTGCAATAAGCGATCTACGAGGGTCGTCTTGCCATGATCGACGTGGGCAATGATGGCGATGTTTCTAAGCTGCTGCTGCATGGTTCACCCAAAAAAATAAATATATTCTAACATTGATTGTTACTAATTAGTTAAGTTTATAGCCTCTGTTATGCGCACCTGCACCAAATTTTAGGCCCCTTTCAAGTCTTGCAGGGCTTGTGTCGATAACAAGAACGAGGGAGACTAAAAAATAGGGGGTGCGAGCCTATGTCATCTCTAATATTACACCCGACCACCACTGCGCAGTGGTATGCCTTAGTTAATGAGGCGCAAGCCTCTTGTTCCATTACACTGCAAGAAGATCTAGAGTCGTACCTGGTCTTTTTGCTGCAGCGTTTTATCAATAACCCAGATATAGCATCAAGCGTGCTAGGCTTGGATTTTCTAAAGAGTTATCAACCCTCTTCCCACCATCAACAACTCAAAGATGTGGGTGACAAATGCCTCTTAGTGGCAGGCTTGTTTCCCGGCAGAGCACTTAAACGACGCGTAAAGTTAAGCTACTTTGTTAAGTTGGGTCAAACAGCTTATTCAACTTTATCAAATTATGCTGTTCACCAAGAGGAATTATTTAACCAACTCTGCTACGAATTCCCAAAATTGCTGGATGTGTTACTAGCCATGCGCGAGTCCTCCCTTAGCACTGTCGATTTATTACAAACATTAGAGTTGTGGCAAGAAACGGGCAGCCAAGTGGCTTGGAAAAGATTACGTCAAATAACGCCTGCACTTCCTGTTTCAAACTTTGACAAAAAGTTATTAAACTAATCACTAAAATAGTTGTGATGTTGCGGCTCCCAATCTATGCCCGATTAGGGTAAAATATTTGCATCAGCAAAGGGGATTGCAGCATGTCCATTCAAAAAGTCTTAGAACAAATCCAAGAAAATAAAGTTAAATTTGTCGATTTACGCTTCACCGATACACGCGGCAAAGAGCAGCATGTTTCTGTTCCTTCACATGTTGTAAATGAAGAATTTTTAAGCGAAGGAAAAATGTTTGACGGCTCAAGCATTGCAGGTTGGAAAGGAATTAATGAATCAGACATGATCCTTTTACCCGATCCTGATACCGCCGTGATGGATCCCTTTATGGAAGAAGCAACGTTGTTAATACGTTGCGATATTCACGACCCTACCACCATGCAAAGCTATATCCGTGATCCACGCTCATTGGGTAAAAGAGCGGAGCAATACTTAAAATCAACTGGTATCGCCGATACTGCCTTTTTTGGCCCGGAACCTGAATTTTTTATTCTAGACGATGTGCGATGGAAAATCGGTATGAACACCGCTTCCTACATCATTGACTCTGACGAAGCAGCTTGGAACTCAGAAAGAGCTGTTGTCGGCGGCAATATGGGTCACAGACCTCCTGTCAAAGGCGGTTATTTCCCCGTCCCACCTGTCGATTCTTCACAAGACTTGCGCTCTGCAATGTGCTTAACCCTTGAAAAAATGGGTTTAGAAGTTGAAACACATCATCATGAAGTTGCAACGGCTAACCAAAACGAGATTGGCACTAAATTTCGTACACTGGTACGTAAAGCAGATGAATTACAGATCTTAAAATACGTGGTTCACAACATGTCACATGCCTATGGCAAAACGGCGACTTTTATGCCAAAACCCATGGTTGGTGATAATGGTAGCGGTATGCATTGCCATATGTCTTTGTTTAAAGGTGGCGTGAATTTATTTAGTGGCGATGGTTATGCCGGCCTTTCAGATACGGCGTTGTATTACATGGGTGGTATTATCAAACATGCCAAGGCCTTAAATGCTTTCACTAATGGCACCACCAACAGCTATAAGCGCTTGGTTCCTGGTTATGAAGCGCCTGTATACCTTGCCTATTCTGCACATAATCGCTCTGCATCGATACGTATTCCTTATACACCTTCTCCTAAAGGACGCCGAATTGAAGTGCGCTTTCCTGATGCAGCAACGAACCCCTACCTCGCTTTTGCAGCTATGATGATGGCGGGTCTTGATGGCATTCGCAAGCAAATTCATCCAGGTGATCCCATGGATAAAGATCTCTACGATCTGCCTCCTGAAGAAGCCGCTGAATTAGATACCGTTTCTGAAACGCTGACTGAAGCGTTAGAAGCACTGAAAAAAGACAATGCGTTCTTAAAAGAAGGTGGCGTATTCTCCGATGAACTGATAAAGGGTTACATTGAGCTCAAAGAAGCCGAAGTAAAGCGCGTTAATATGACAACGCATCCGCTTGAATTCGAACTTTACTACAGTTTATAACCATGAAATTAGTTTACTATACATTGCTCGCGGCGGTTGTGTTTTACACCCAAGCGCCTTTTGCAGACGTCTATAAAGGCCAAGACAAAAATGGCAATACCATTTATAGCGATAAACCGTTTGAAAACAGCAATAAGATTGATGTCAACCTTGCACCTACTTACACCTCACCTCCGGTAACCACCCCGCTTGCGCCCATTAAAATAGAGGCCGCGGTGTCTTATCAAGTGAGCATTGTAGCCCCCACTCAAGATCAAACTTTTACCAACGAGATCACCGCTATAGAGGTTAAAGTCAGTGTTACCCCCACTTTGCAAAAAGGGGATACGATCCAACTGCTGCTGAATGGCCAACCACATGGCACACCTTCTGATAGCACAACTTTCACGCTGCAATCGTTGTTCCGAGGCGCTTATACCATTAAAGCACAAGTGATCAATGAAACAACGTCTCAATCCCCTATAGCACAGAGCCAAGAAGTCACTTTTTATCAAAAAAGGCCGATGATCCACTAAAGTATGGCCCTTTATGCAAATGATGGTATCTGCTGCACAAGGTGGGAAAACTCATTACTGAACTGAACAACCCCCTGGGCGTTGTAAATTCAAGGCTTCATGCAAAGCATCCTCAGGATTTTCAAGACAAGGCGTTGGCGACGACGGCTCCTCAACGCTTTGCATCACCGGCGCCATAGGGCGGCGGGCGCCACTGACGAGATCATTCAAACGCCGATATTGGAAAGTCACTGGAGAGGCACTTACCCTTGCAGCTTGAAATACAGCAAATGAAGTAAGCGACATTTGCGAAAAACGATAAAAGGTGCAAAAAAATTCCTCTTGTTTAGCACGGACTCTGATCAGTTCTTGCGCCAATTCCTTCAGTGTAGGACTACGCGCTTTGTTAAAAATCGCATGGAGCTCAAAGGGAGCTAAATTGACTGGATTTTCTGTTGATAATAACTCAGTGATTAGCTCTTCTTCTGCAAAACTACCTTTGCCAGCCAAACGATATAATGGAAAGGGTTTAACCAAAAATTGTGGATAAAGGGTAATGCCATGCTCCCTAGAATAGGAAACGACTGCATAACCAATCGTTTCCTTGATTAAGGCATTTAAGATATTAACCTCTTTACTAACGTGACTGAAATCACAGGTTTTCATCAACGAGCTAACCTCGGCATCAGGCGCATTCATTTGGACTCGCAGATCCGTGAGTTGCTCCTGAAGATCATTGCTAAGACCGGTAGACGGCTGGTTCTCTAATAAATGGCTTAAACCATTAGCGGCGCCTTCAAGCGTTTCGATGTCGTCCAGCTCAATCTTGGCCCAGTCTCTTATATTGACAAACCACATCGATTTAAAGATGTGGTCATCTTGTTTGGCCTTGGCCAAGAAGGTTTCAACTTGCTCTCTTATTTGTCCTGTCTCGTTTAATATTTTAGATATCTTTGCAAAAAATAACTCGGTCTTCAAAAAACGATTTTGATATAAACCAACTCCATGTAACGTTGAAAAAATAAGATGCGTTAATTGTTTGATTAATTCGAACTCGGTGACGCCTTGATAAACATACGACTTGACGAAGCCTGCGAAGTAATCATGTATAAATAATTCGAAAAAACCCATGGGTATGAATAAGCATTCTCTACTGTCAGCTCTTAAATATTCATCCAATTTGATGTATTTTTTTAATAAGGGATGCACAGCAACCCATTGCCAACTATGGCTCAATTCTTTTATTAATAGATCATGATCCGCAGGATCGACTTGATCGCTGATTTGGCTACGAGAATATTCTATTAATGCTTTGTCACCGGCTTCAAACAAACCGGGGGGTATACCAAGCTCATGACTTATCGCATAAACAATACTAGCATTCATCAAATGTTCAACCCCAATAGACTTTTCAGGGTCAACACTCATCGCAATAAAAAGGGGCGCAAAATTATCGACTGTCGCAACGGTTATTTTTTTGAAACGATCAAGAATCAGTATTTTTTGAGAAGAAGCGGTAACTGCAAAACACCCTGCTTCGTACGTTGTTCGTACTGCAGTCATGTGTGCTATCCTTTTTTATTTAATTTTGTCAATCTACACCGATCGCACTTGAAGGTTCCAGAGGTATAATCTTGATTGAATGCTGCGCGCGAATTCATTCGCGCTTGCAATCAGGGAGAAAATCGCGTTTTTCCCCCTGATAACCCCCATCGCGTAAGGCTGCACTTCTTCTATGCTTCGCATCTTGAAGTGTAATGGGTATATACTCAGACTATCAACCTAACAAAAGCTTAGCAAGGTTTTTAAAATTCACAGTTAAGTAATTTTCTAACAGATTATTCTTCGATAAACAGCAAGCGACTCATGCTATGGGACACAAAATCTCGCTCACCATAATTTCCCCGGCTCGATTTAGCCTCTAATTGCACCGCAAAATATTGAGGGGCACTTTTAGGGAAAACTAATAATTGCGAGCAAGTGGTAGTAACGGCAAATCCTTTTAGGCCGATCGCAACATCATTGAATTGCAAGGTTTGTTTAGGGCATTCAGTGGGATTTTCTTGGTATTTATGAGCGGCTACCTCTAAAGCACTAAACGCGGCTAATTCTGCTCTTTTAGTCAATAACTGGTAATTCAGCATTTGTGTACGTGCCATACCCATTTTTAAAAGATATACCCCCACCAAAGACAGAATGAGCAAAATGAAGACTGTGCCTAATAATGTAAAGCCGCGATTGTACTGTTTACCAATCATAGCTTTTTCCAAAATATAGTGGTTGGGTTAGCTTTACACGTGATTTACCTTGACCAAAGCTGAATGAAACCAAGAGCGCTTTTGGCTGCCCCTGAAGCAAACTAAATTGACAATCGCTCACTTGATTGGAGATAAGAGATGTTTGACTTGCACTTTCATTAAGTGTTGCAGTACGTTCGAGTGTATGACTTTCTTGCACACATTCATATTTATGTAAAGACGTTACAATATAATAAGGCTGCGGTTTATGCAAATCAGGTGGAGACTCTTGAAGTTTAATAATACGAGCATTGTCCGTTTTTACAAGCGTATAGGGATATAATTTACCTTGGTCACCACTATGTGGAAAAACAATGAATAGAACCCTCTCTTGCTGTTCATGAAGTAGTTTTTGTGGTAATTGCGTATTGGTCTCTGGCAGCCACACACCCGTATAAAGTATATTCCTAAAAAGGATTTCTTTTTTTTCCGGTTGGCTATTAACGATTAATGAATTGGGTAAGCTATTATTTAAATCATTTTGGATGCTGTCAATACTCGTCTGGGCCATATCCACATACAAGCTACGTTGGGTATACCAAAAATATGCTCGGATCGGCCCCGCAATCATTTCAATAACGATGCCTGCCAAAATAGCACTTAACACCATCGTTAAAATGAGCTCAATAAACGTGAACCCGCTTTGACGTTTCATCATCCTGATTTCTCGCCGCTTTTAATACCGACAATCGAATCTCACCTGTTTGTGGGTTGCTGACCGTTACGTTAATGGCCAACACATCCCGCGTCATTTTTTCTTCATAAAATGGCCGAAGATCAACCGATACATCAAAGGGCATGCTGCTAACCATTTTCGCGGCAATTTCCGGAAAAACATCTTTTAATTTTTGCTTATCAATGTCTTGATACTCACACAGAAAATCTTTTTTCGGATTTTTCAAATCAACACAGTCATTGGACGAACGATATTGTTTCGTCAGCAGCGTTTCTAACACGCTCGTACCTGCCTGCATGGCCTGCCACTGTGAGAGGGGTTCGATTTTGCTATTCGTGACCGTCATAATGACCGTTAAAACCCCGGTTAACCCAACGGCTAACACCACCATTAAAATGATTAACTCAATGAATGTCATCCCCATTTGAGTTTTTATATTAATGTGTCTCATAGGTAAATCCACTAAATGGGTCGATATGTAGCACTCTACGATTAATATGCCAGGCTATTTTTTCAGGTTTCTGATTTTCCGGCTCATAAAATTGCCCCTGGGCACTAATTCTGATTGGGAATTGTCCGATTAATTGGATTTCCTTGGGAACCGTGATTTCAAATTGTTTAGCACTATTTAATAATGAAGCCGCTGGTAAGCTTCTAGTGAAATTGCCATTTTGGCAATGCTCTCGCTGTAATAAAGTCAAGGTACGCTGATGATAAGCGATTTCCACTTCGCATTCGGTTGCCATCGCAACTCTACGAGCATAAAAAATCATCTGCGTTACTTCATCAGTAAAAAAGCGTTCTGTAAATATTTTATGACCACTGAACATGGCCGTGGCAGTAGAGCTGATGATCACAATCAGCAATATGACCATGACACCTTCAATTAGGGTAAATCCCTTTTGTAAGCTTTCCATGTTTAGCATCGTTAACGCAAGGGCAACTTTTTACTCACCAATCCGCTGGCTGTTGAGTAAGTAATTGAACGTGCAGATTCCTTATTTTGTTGATAAGTATAAATACACTCTGGTGCTTTATATACAGCGCAAAATTGTTCTTTACAATTTTCACCGTCACCAAAACTCACACTGGAAGACGATAATAGATTTTTTATGATTAAAGCACAGGTGGCGTTATCATTGCCGCCATTACCCAAAACATTCTCGGCAGTAATATCTTCTTTATCATTTGCAGCATCTGGCCAACCTTCCACATTAAAACCCACATCAGCATGGCCACTATTGGTTAAATCTATTCCCGCAATCGGCGGTACAGAAACGGGCTGTCCACTCGCTAACCACTTTGCATGAGCAATATTTACAGCAGAGGCAACAGCACCCGCTGTACCACTAACACTGGCATTGTGCGCATCTTTCGTGATATTTAAAAATCGGGGTAACGCTACCGATGCTAATATCCCAAGCAAAACAATCACAATGACCAGCTCAATCAAGGTAAAGCCTTTTTGGTAAGATGTTAGCCTCATGTAACTGCCTTATGGATAGGTCACTTCACCTGTTTTAGAATCATAAGTAATTTTTTCATTCGTGCGACGGTAAGTGTAGACACAACTGTCTTCACTTGCGGCCTTGGCACAAAAATCACCGCTATTGCACTTGCCTGATTCATCAGCAGGGATAATGCTGATCCCTGATGTTTTGACCACTTTATAGAGAATTTGACCACAGGTATCATTTCCTGATACGCCGCCATCTTTAATTTCAGACAAACCATGCACTCCGTCACCACTAATAGCAACTGGGTAACCTGATTTATTGAAACGAACGCTGGCAAGTCCTGCACCATCAATATCGACAAAATGGTCGGTTCTTTCATTTAATTCCCACTGCGCCTTCGCAACATTTAACCCAGAGCTGAATGCTCCACCGGTGGAAGCAACAATTGCCGAACGCGCCTTATCGCTCACGTTCAAATAGCGCGGCAAAGCTACTGCGGCTAACAAGCCTAGCAGTACAATAACTATCACTAATTCAATAAGGGTAAACCCTCGTATTTTTTGCATACGCAAATTTCCAGAGTTACTTATACTAGAAATTATAGTTGGCAAATATTTTGACTTCACCTAAACACCATCCATTTTTCTCAGTGCCACTGTTGAAATATCCCACATGGGTAAAAATACTCCCAGCGCCAACATCAAAACCATCATACCTATAATAATGATTAAAACCGGCTCGATCAGATCACCTAATTTCTTCAAGTCATAATCAACATCCTTTTCATAATAAAAAGCGATGTCTAATAGGATTTTATCGACCTCTCCTGTTTCTTCCCCTACCGCCATCATTTGCAGTGCTATGGGCGAAAAAATATCACTTTCCTTAGCCGCTTTATAAAGCGACTCACCTCTTTCAATACCATGGCGCATCATTAATATTTTGTGCTCTAAGTAAGGATTATCTGCCACCTTAGCGACCACTTTAAAAGCTTGCATTAGTGGAACATTCGAGCTCATTGCCATTGAAAAAGCTCTGCAAAATCTTGCGTAAATTGAGCGTCGAATGATCGAACCGACAAATGGAATTTTTAATTTAATAAATGAAAGCCACCACTCCCCTTTCGGAGTGTGTGAATAAAGGAGAACGCACAATCCTAATAATCCTAAAAAAATACAGATCAACCACCCATGACGAACAAAAATATCTGAAGTCGCAATTAGAATTCTCGTGGGCAAAGGTAAATTGGAACCAAACGCAGCAAAAAAATCGCGGAAGGCAGGAATAACCATCACATTAATAATCACAATTGCCATAATGATGGCAACAATAACAATAATCGGATATCGTATAGCCGTTTTAATTCTTTGTTTGGTCGACTGTTCTGTCTCTAGGTAACCTTTGATTTGCAAAAAAGCACCTTCTAATTGACCTGTATTTTCACCTACTTCAACCATCGCGATCATTAACGGGTGAAATACCATAGAATGTTTACCAAGTGCCTTACTAAAACTATATCCGGACTCTACACTCATAATCACATCGGTGATAACATTTCTAAAAACCGTGTGTTTGGTGGTTTCACTGATTACCTTTAAACCATATATTAATGAAACACCTGCCTTTAGCAAAGAATACATTTGTTGTGAAAAAATAATTAAATCTTCTGTTTTAGGCAAACCCACGCCAAATATTTTCATCATCCATTCTTCAACGGTTTGCACGTTTTCTGTGACAATAATAGAGATTGGCATAATGTCGATGCTGGAAAGTTTGATCGCAACGCTATTGGGTGTAGCGGCTTCGATACTGCCTTCTACAAGTTGACCACTTTTATCACGCCCTTTATAACGATAGCTTGGCATCTTGACCTCTTCTTCATTCAATCAACTCTAATGATAATCGAGAAACCTCAGGCAAGCTGATGATACCTTGTTTTGCATATTCTAAAGCAGAATGTGCTAGCGTTCTAAAAAGCGGATTTTTATTAACTAATTGACTGTAAGCTTTCAAGTCATTATTTTGTAAAGCATCAATCATACTCTCTGACATCTCAAGAAATTCATAAACTCCTATTCGGCCTTTGTACCCCCTCATTCCACAATGAGTGCAGCCTTTGCCCGTAACAAATCGAACGTCATTGTCAATTTTGAGCCCCATGGTATCCAACATTTTAATTTCTTCTGACGTAGGATGATATGTTTCGATGCATCGTGTACAGACTCGTCTTGCCAGGCGCTGCGCGACAACCAAGTGAATGGCACTTGATGCTAAATAGGGTGCGATTCCCATATCCAGCAAACGCAATATGGCACTTTTTGCATCGTTAGTATGAAGTGTTGACAAAACTAAATGACCGGTCATCGCCGCTCTTAAAGCAATTTGCCCTGTCTCTTCATCTCGTATTTCACCCACCATGATCACATCTGGGTCAAGTCGTAACACAGAGCGTAAAATGGTCGAAAAAATCAGTCCTATCTTAGGTTGAACTTGTATTTGATTAATTCTATCAAATGCATATTCAACAGGATCTTCAACGGTGATGATTTTCTTTTCTTCTGAATTAATTTCACTTAATGCTGTATAAAGCGTGGTAGATTTCCCACTGCCGGTAGGCCCGGTAACCAAAACCATACCGTGCGGTCTTTTTAAATGCATTCGAAAATGTTGTATATATTTCGGCTCCATTCCTAATTCTTCAAAATGCAGCAAACCAGTCGTTTGATCCAGTAACCGCATCACAACTGATTCACCATTTTGCACTGGCATAGTTGCAATACGAACATCAATTTTTTTCTCTTTAATACGAATGGTAAACCTGCCATCTTGTGGAAGGCGGCGCTCTGAAATATTTAACTTGGCTATTAATTTTAACTTAAGAATTAAAGCACTAATAATATTTTTACCTTGCATCACCTGTTCTTGCAAGACGCCATCTACCCGTAATCGAATTCGCAAACCATCTTCTGCTGGCTCTATATGAATATCTGATGCATTCACTTGTATTGCATCTTCAAAAATGGAGTGTAATAATTTTTTGATAGGCGCATCATGTGCTTCATCTTCTATTTCATTGATGACACCTGAAAAGGCAATTTCCTGCTCTAGCTCTCCAACCAGAGAGGCGATTTCTTCTGTTCTTCGATAAACTTCATCAATGATACGTGAGAGCTCACTTTCGCGCACAATAACAACACGAATATTTCTTTTTAGTTTTCGTGCAATTTCATCGTACCCTATAATGTCCGTTGGGTCAGTCATTGCCACTAAAAATCCATCTTTAATACGATCAAGCGGTATCGCTTTTAGTCTTCTTGCAAGCGTCTCCGGTAGCTCTCTAATCACTTCTGGTTTAATTTTATAAGAATCTAATTCTAAAAAGGGAATGTTTAATTGCTTAGCTAAAAACATGACGAGATCATTTTCTTTAAGCAATTCAAGTTCAATGAGTACCTCACCCAGTTTTTTTCCGGAGTCTTGCTGCTGACGTAATGCTTTTTCAAGCTGTACCATTGTGATGATCTTGTTTTCAACCAATAAATCACCTAAGCGTAATTTTTTAATCATTTTGTTGCCCCGCGCTGATCTCTTTAGCGTCAGCACTGGTTTCAAGTGGAGTGCTTAATAAATAGATGGTCAAAACAATTTGGGCTTGAGGGAAACGAGTAATTTTATATTCTAATGACTCCCAGCCAATTGGGAAAGGTAATTTTTCAACCCGTTTTAGATAGCGAAGCATATTGATATACTCACCCGTGAAGGTGATCCTGACACGATGTTTATAAAGTGCAGAACTATCATTCGATTCTTTAGATGAGTTAAAAGGTGCTCTTTCTAACGTTTCTAAACTAACCAGTTTTAAGTTGCTCAGATCACGCAACATGCTTTCTAATAAATATGGTATACGAGTTGGAGGAACAATTTTACTTTTAAACTTAAGTAATGACTCGTTCCTTTTTTCTAATAATTCTTCCAGTTGCAACTGAGCGTTTGACTTAGCAAGGCCTTTATTGGCACCACCTTGCAAAACCAACAACTGATTATGCGTTGCTTCATATTGCTGGGTAAGGTTTAGTTTCTCTTCTTGAACATTTGCAAGTTGTTGATTTACGGGTGTAATGAGCAACGAATAAATAACAGAAACAACAAAAGCGCCACCCGTTACTAAAAGCAAAATACGCTCACGTTGGGTCCGAGAATTAACCAACGTTTGAACCATTTCCCATGACTCGTTAGCCTTTTGAATAAAACCATGTGCTTGCATCATTCAGCCTGTAAATTGAATTTAACAAAATCTTTATCTTGCTTAAGGTTATCTAACCTAACTTTTTTGACTTGCGAACTAATGAGTGATGGCGATTTTTGCCATGACTGAACCATAATAGGTACCAATTGCGGCTCTAAAGCCACGCCCGAAAATATCATTTTCTTGCCTTCGTCCTGTAAACTGATATAGGCCAGATAAGTTCCTTTCACATGACGGATGACCAACGACTCAACATAAAATGAGAACGGATATCGTTCATCTGCTTCAAGTTTTTTAAGTTGCGAAACAACCCCATCTACGTCCGCTATCTTTTCTTTTAACAGTACAAGCTCCCCTTTTGAAGTACTAACATTTCTATTTTTTCTAGCTAGCGCTATATCGATAAGCTGTTCACTTTCTTTCGCTTGATCGATTTTTAGTTTTTCAACTTGGCCTAACTGTGTTCTTAAATTTAATTTGTGTGCAAAGGCGCTAAAAATTAACACCACCACTAAACCTAACCAAATTTGCGAAATTCGAAGCGCAGAAAGTTGTGGTGCAAAAGCTTGCGACTTTTGATAGAGGTTTATTTTCTGTTTAAGTACATTGTTCATAATGTGGTACTTATGGCAGCGCCTATTGCAAAGGCACTACTGTTTGATTGATTAATTGATAAATTTTCTGTCTCTTGGATAAACTCAGAGTAATTAATCATCCGTACCGGCAATCCAAGAATATTACTTAGATTGGATAATATTTCATTTTTACGCTCAGGCATTGGCGTTAGCACAATCCTTGAAATACCAGCGTTTTTGAGGTTGCTTGAACAATAATCAATTGAGCGCTGTATTTCTAAGGCCAAATCCTGAAGTTCAGCGTTTTCTTTGATATGACTGTATCCCAGATCAAAATCTCTCATCATATACAATGTTTTGTTTTTGAATAAAATGATGTGGCTTTTATGATCTTCAATATGAAGTAGTGCTTGACCAACATCCGCGTCGTCTAATTGAAAAGCAATTTCGCGCAATGCACTTTGGCAAATATCAACCGAGACGACCGTTAGCCCTAGTGTTTTGATATGATCTGCATATTCTTCAACTGTACTCTTTCGCGTTGCAATCACGTAAGTTAGTGCGGTATTAGTATCTTTGTTTTTTTGCGGCACTTCTATGTAATCAACAACTGCCTCCTCAACGGGGAAGTCGATGTATTCTGCTATCCGCCATCTGATGGCTTCTCTTTTTTCATTGCTTGAAACTACAGGTTGATCAATTAAAAAAATTTGATAATCATTTTGGGGGATAAGGACCGTTGTTGGAGTGCCCGAAAGTGCAAACTGCGAAATCTTTTTTTCTAAAAAGGCTTTTTGTTGACTCCACTCTGTAAGATCTTGAAATTCGATATCTAAGAGGCTCTTCGCTTTAGCATTGACATTCACCAAGGCAAACCGTATACCATGACTTGAAAATTGCACGCTCAATTGCTTTTCGTCTTTTACCCTTTTTTTCATTTTAAAAAGCGACATCACACAAGCCTCTTCCTTGAAAAACTAGATAGATATCCTGTCAAAGCAATGTTGCCCGACTGCTTATATATAAGAATTGTAGTACTCTAACCAACTTATACAAGCCGACTACAGCTCTTTTAGCGCTTTGCCGATGATAAACATGTCAGACCTTTTGTTGGCAGATGATAAATAAGCAGGTATGCCCATGGAAAATTCACGTAAGGCGACAGTCAGGACGTTTTTCGCCGCAGTAACGCTAGGGATGGGCGTTAGTATGGTTCCCCAAACCAGTATGGGGGCCACGTATGTGTTGCCACACAACGGCAATATTGTTGGTAATCTTCAACATGCAATGGCTCAACCAGGAGATACCCTCTCTGCGCTTGGGTTGCGCTATGGCGTTGGTGGCTATGAAATGATGGAAGCTAATCCAGGTGTCAGTTTTCGTGACCCACCTGAGGGAAGCTCTTTGATTATCCCATCGCGCTTTATTCTTCCGGAAGGCGCACGCAAAGGGATCGTCATTAATATTGCTGAATTGCGCTTATATTACTACCACCCAGATGGTGTCAATGTATCGACCTATCCAATTGGCGTGGGTAAAAGTGGCTGGGATACGCCTTTAGGAAAAACCAGCATCACTCGCATGAGAGAGAAGCCTACTTGGATTGTTCCTGATTCCATTATGGAAAATCATTTGCTACATGGCAAAGTGATACCCAAAGTGAAACCACCAGGACCTGATAATCCATTGGGTGACTATGCAATGAATATCGGCTTTAAAAGTATCGTTATTCACGGCACCCCCTACCCTAAGCGTGTTGGCTTACGAGCAAGTCATGGCTGTATTAACATGACCAATGCGGATGTGGGTGAATTGTTTCGAATGGTTAAAATTGGAACGCCGGTTGAAATCGTTCATCAACCAACCAAAATTGGCCAATTGGATAATAAAATCTATTTGGAAGCCCATGTGCCGATTTCGAATGAGCTCCAAGCCGCTAACTATCAAGATGTTGGCACAATGATCAAAAAGGTGACCGGCAAACTTGGTAGCGGAAGTTACAATGTTGAATGGCAAGAAGTGGATAATCTACAACGCAGCCACCATGGCTACCCACAACAGATTGGATCCATTTTCTAAAATATGTCAATATCGACTCTCTTTAACGGAGAGTCGATATGTTTTCTATCATTTTATATGAACCTGAAATCCCACCTAATACCGGTAATATTATACGGCTCTGCGCGAATACCGGTGCCACATTGCATTTGATTGAACCCTTAGGTTTTGTGCTAGATGATAAAAATCTTCGGCGCGCAGGATTAGATTATCATTCCTTAACAAATATCCATATTCATCCGGACTATGCATCCTGCCTTGCTCATTTCGCTCATTGCCGCATTTTCGCGCTCAGTGCTAAAGGCACCACCCTTTATACGAGTCCGCAGTTTGTTGCCAATGATGCTTTTCTATTTGGCCCTGAAACACGCGGGTTACCCAAAGATCTTTTACAAACATTTCCGAAAGACCAAGTGTTACGTCTACCACAGCAAACAACTGATCGGAGTTTGAATTTATCGAATACGGCCGCCATCATGGTGTACGAAGCCTGGCGCCAAATTGGATTTATTTAGTTTCAGTTTTGGGAGGGCGGGTAAGCAGATTTATCACAGCCTGTTGCGGGGCAAGATTGCCAAAGAGCACATCAAAGACTTGGCTACAGATCGGCATTTCAACGTTTAATTTTTTTGCAAGCAACATCACTTGCTTGGCGTTTGTTTTGCCTTCAACCACTTGTCCAATGGTAAGTTCCGCTTGCGCTTGCGAAATGCCTTGGCCAAGGCTTAAACCAAATCGACGATTGCGAGATTGATTGTCAGTACAAGTGAGCACAATATCACCTACCCCTGATAAACCAATTAAGGTGGTGTGTTTTGCACCGAGTGCATCTCCTAAACGACACAACTCCGCTAAGCCGCGCGTAATTAAAGCAGACCGCGCATTCGCGCCATAACCCAAACCATCCGACATGCCAACAGCAATCGCTAACACGTTTTTAACCGCGCCACCGAGCTCAACGCCCTGAATATCATCAGATAAATAAACACGAAAGTTTTCACTATGAAAAGCCGTTTGCAAAGCCTGGCCAAATGCGGGTTCTATCGTTGCGATAGTCACTGCGGTTGGTAACCCTTTTGCAACTTCATTCGCAAAACTGGGACCTGACAAAACCGCCATAGGGCGCTTGCCACAGTGCTTTTCACACACTTCATGCAGAAGTTCACCAAGTTCTGACAGCCCTTTGGTGGCCCAAACAATGCCGCAATCAGCTGGCAGAAAAGGCGCGATCGCTTTTGTGACTTGTGCAAAGGCATGACTTGGCACAACTAGAAGAATGATTGTCCTGTGAGTAGCCTGTTGAAAAGCATCGAAGAGCGAGCTGGTAAAGGTGACCTGTGCGGGAAAGATAAAATCAGGCAAATAGTGTTCATTTACATGGTTTTTTGCGCAAGCTGCCATCGCTTTGGGATCATGACCCCACAGCACCACTTGATGATTCTGTTTGGCGAGGTAGAGCGCAAGCGCGCTACCCCAGGAACCCGATCCTAAAACGATGAAGGATGATTTCATTGGCGTGTTGCAGAGCCTTCGTCTTCTTTACCCTTTTTTTGCTGTTCTAAGTGTTGCAAATAAAGTGCATCAAAGTTAACCGGTGCCAACAATAATTGTGGGAAACCGCCACGGATCACGATGTCTGAAATCGTTTCACGTGCATAAGGATACAAAATATTAGGGCACATACTACCTAAGGCATGCGCAAGTTGATCTTGTGCAAAACCTTTTAAGGTAAAGATACCGGCTTCATGTACTTCTACTAAAAAGGCAACTCGCTCACCCATTTTCACCGTCACGGTTAAATGTAACACCACTTCATAAATGGTATCTTCGAGACGATTGGTTTTAGTTTGTAAGTCCACATTCACTTCAGGTTTCCATTCTTCTCTGAAAATCTCTGGTGCATGAGGTGTTTCAAAAGAAACATCTTTTACGTAAATGCGCTGGATGGTAAACATGGGACCATCTTGATTAGGGGTATTCTCTGCCATTCTTACTCTTCCTTATGTAAAATTACTGTTTGACAACGGGCATGCCGCTTGATTGCCACCCATCCATCCCATTCGCTAAAAAGTATAACTGGGTAAAACCATTCGCCACGAGTACTTTTGCCATTTTAGGGGAATCAAGGCCTTTCATACAAACCAAAATAATCGGTTTCGTTTTGTACTTATTTAAAACATTAAGCTTTGCAGCAAAATCTTCTTGGGGAAGGTTAATGGCGCCAATGATGTGGCCTTGCTCAAAGCGCATCTTGCTTCGAATATCAACAGCAACACCGCCAGAATGATTTAGCAAATTAACTGCTTGCTGTGGTTCCAGGGTGGGGACGCCCATCGCGCGATGACGCCACTCATTGATAAAAAACGCCGCAACAAGGGCAACAAGCGCACCACTTAGTGCCCAGTGTTCGATAAAAAACGCTAACAGGGGATCCATCTCGAACCTCTTACCAGATCAAAGCCATTCATTATACACACAATCAAGTTTGCTAGCGACTTGAAACCATTGATTTCAAAGACCTACAATGGAGGTTGATCATTACATTATCAAATAAGAAATTTCATGAATTTATCTCGTGCTAAACCAGTCGTTTTACTTATATTTGATGGGTGGGGTTATTACGAACCACATCAACAAGCAGGCAATGCTATCATGGCTGCCAGAACGCCTCATTGGGATCGTTTACTATCGAACTACCCACACACCGTGCTGTCAGCTTCTGGTGAAGATGTGGGTTTGCCTGAGGGACAAATGGGCAACTCAGAGGTCGGACATCTGACCCTAGGCGCAGGTCGCGTTATTTATCAAGATTTAACCCGGATCAGCAAAGCCCTCGATAATGGCGATTTTTATAAAAACCCTGTTCTTAAAAGTGCTTTCAATAGAGCCGTCACCACACAAAAATCGGTTCATTTCATGGCGCTCTTATCAGAAGGCGGTGTCCATAGTCACGAAGAACATCTTTTTTCAGCCTTGCAAATGGCCGCACAACATGGCTGCGGGTCAATTTATGTTCATGCATTTTTAGACGGCAGAGACACGCCCCCTCAAAGTGCTAAAATATCGCTCATAAAACTAGAAGCGGTTATCGCAACCATAAAAGGCGCAAAATTGGCGACCGTCAGTGGTCGCTATTATGCCATGGACCGAGACAAGCGTTGGGAGCGAGTCAAATTAGCTTATGACGCCATCATTCATGGTCAAGCACCCTTTACAGCGCCAACGGGAGTCAAAGCTCTAGAAGTTGCTTACGCGCGATCGGAAACGGATGAATTCGTCAAACCCACTTGTATAGTGCAAGCGAGTGAAAAACCTGCGACAATCCAATCAGGTGACGTTGTGGTTTATATGAATTTTCGATCTGATCGAGCCCGCGCTTTATCTTATGCTTTGATGCAAGCTGACTTTAATGGGTTTGAACGAGGCGCATATCCGCAACTCGGTGAATTTGTTGGCTTGACTGAATATGACAAATTACTCAACGTTTCAGTCGCTTTTGGTCCACAAACCCATAAGAATGGTTTCGGGGAATATTTACAAAGTCTTGACTTAACGCAATTGCGTTTAGCAGAAACAGAAAAATATGCCCACGTCACCTTCTTTTTTAACGGCGGCATTGAACAACCTTTTAAGGGTGAAAAGCGTGTGCTGATCCCTTCTCCTAAAGTTGCCACCTATGATGAAATGCCACAAATGAGCGCGGCTGAATTAACAAAGGCACTTGTTCTTGGCATTCAAAGTCAACAATATGATTGTATTGTTTGCAATTATGCCAATGCCGACATGGTGGGTCACACCGGTAATTTTGCCGCAACGGTACAAGCGATAGAAACGCTGGATCATTGTCTGGGAGAAATCCTCGCTGCCATTGATACCGCCGAAGGTGCCTTATTAATTACCTCTGATCATGGCAATGCAGAATGTATGGTCGATGAAAAAACAGATCAGCCCCACACCGCGCATACTACATCATTAGTACCTTTTGTTTATTACGGCAAACAACCTTTAGCGTTTGTTGACAATGGAAAGCTCTCGGATGTAGCACCGACTCTTTTACAGTTAATGGCTTTGCCAAAACCCAATGAAATGACTGGACATTCTTTGATTGCGCCTGCCATGGAGGCACCTAATGACACAAAAGAAAACGAAACTAAAACCTATTCATAATGTGCTTTTTTTGTGCGCGATGACTCTACTGCCCTTTTCCCTGAGTGCAATAGAGTCATCATCCAAAGTTAAGCAATCGCTTATCACGGTGCAAACAGAAATTAAAAAAATTGAAAAAGATCTGTATCAAGCCCATTCCGCCGAGCGATCGCAGATTCAAAAATTAGCCGATATCGAAAAGATGATGGGAGAACAAGCTGAAGAATTACGTATGCAGGAAAGTCACATTCTTGAACACCAACAGGAACTGCAATCTGTAGAGAAGGAAGCCGAAGATCTAAATCAAACAAATCAAGCACACCAAAAAGCATTAAGCCGTTTAATCAGTGTAACCTTTACCCATTATCATAAAGAAAAATTAAAGCTGCTCTTTAATCCGCAAGAAATGTCAAAGCTTGCAAGATTGAATCAATATTATGTACATTTTTATGCCTCGCGCGCCAACAAAATTCGTGAACTACAAGCGCATTTGAGCAACCTAAACATTCTACAAGCAAAAGTGAAGCAAAAACAAAATGCTATTGTCATGCTGACACAACAATTAAAGCAGCAACAAAATGAATTGCTAGCCAGCAAATCCGAAAGAGCGACCCTGCTTCATTCACTGACCCATGAGCGCAAGAGCACAGAAGAAAAACTTGCTCAGCTACAAAGTGAAGAACAGCATCTTGAACAACTGTTTAAAGCCATTCAAGCAAAAGTATCGACCTCTGTGACCTATATTGATCCGGCTCTTGATTTTGCAAAAATGAAACGTCGGTTATCTTTGCCCATTAAAGAACCCGGCGCAATGCTAGCCAAACTACCTCACTTAAAAAATACCAAAGCTAAAAAATCCTATATCCAAGCAACGGCCGGCTCCCCCGTCAATGCGATTTTTCCAGGGCGAGTCGTTTTTGCAGAATGGTTACGTGGCGTTGGGCTTTTATTAATCGTCGATCATGGCGGCGGCTATATGAGCCTTTATGGCAATAATCAAAAGCTGTATAAAAGTTTAGGCGAATGGGTATCCGCGGGAGAAATGATCTCTCGTGTTGGGCAAAGCGGCGGACATGCAGAACCCGGATTATACTTTGAGATAAGAAAGAATGGAGAAGCGTTGGATCCCACCTCCTGGTTTGGATGAGCATAACCAGAGGGTTACCTCGCTTTATAAGACTGCTCAACGTATAAGGATATAGGTATGAGCCGATTGACAAACCGTGCTCCCTTGCGGGCACTGTTATTATTACTGGCATTTCAAGCAACCACTTTTGCATCGAATTTGTTAGCTTCGGTAAATGAAAAAGATAAATCGCAAAGTGTTAAAGCGACGATTCAAGAAACACTTCCTTTAGACGATTTACAACGCTTTACCGCCGTTGTTGAGCAAATCCGCAAATATTATGTCAAGCCTGTCAATGATAAAGAACTATTTGAAAGTGCGATTCGCGGTATGTTAAGTGGCCTTGACCCCCACTCTGCGTATTTAGACGAAAGGGAATTTTCTGATTTGCGAGCCAACACCTCTGGTAAATTTGGTGGACTTGGTATAGAAGTGACGATGGAAGATGGTTTTGTACGCGTTATCAGCCCAATTGATGACACACCTGCCAGTCGTGCTGGGATAAAATCCGGTGACTTCATTGTCAAATTAGATGACACCCCGGTCAAAGGCCTATCCTTGAAAAAAGCGGTCGAAATCATGCGTGGCGATCGGGGTACCAACATTTTGTTAACGGTTGTTCGCAAAGGAACCAATACGCCTTTAAAAATAAAGGTGACTCGCGAAATTATTCAAGTAAAAAGCATTCGTACAAAAATCTTAGACAAGTCATATGGTTACATTCGGATTTCACAATTTCAAACCCACTCAGGCGAAGATCTGGTCAAAGCCATTGAAAAATTAAATAAAGAAACCAACAATCAGATCAAAGGGGTAATCATTGACCTTCGAAATAACCCGGGCGGAATTTTAGAGTCGTCAGTTAAAGTCGCTGATGCCTTTTTAGATAAAGCAAAATTAGGCTACAACGGTATGATCGTTTACACAGAAGGACGATTACCGGGTTCAGAAATTAAAGAACTTGCCACCGATGGTGACATTATGCATGGTGCTCCCATTGTGGTGCTGGTGAATGGCGGTTCGGCTTCAGCTTCTGAAATTGTTGCCGGGGCATTGCAAGATCACAAACGTGCTTTAATTGTCGGTACGCAAAGCTTTGGTAAAGGTTCGGTGCAAACCGTATTACCCTTACGAGATAATCGTGGCTTAAAACTGACGACTGCACTTTATTTCACGCCTGCTGGTCGCTCTATCCAAGCCAAAGGAATTGTGCCGGATATCGAAATACCTGATATCAAAATGCCAGAAGTTAAAAAGGATGAGCTAGAAGACCTAGTTAACATTCGTGAAAGTGATTTAGATGGTCATTTAGAAAATGGCAGCAAAAAGGACAAGGAACTTGAAAAAGAACCCATAGCCTCAACGAGCACCACAACAACGACCACCACAGTAGTAAACACGTCTCCTGACACGGCTAAAACCGACGATGATGGTAAGGTGGCTTTAAAAACGGATTATCAACTCAATGAAGCTTTAAACATGTTAAAGGGCTTAACGTTCATTGAATCCAGAGGCGCGGCAAAAGAAAAATCGAACGTCACGGTTAAAAATGCCAAGGAAGCGGCTACACAAACGCAGTCGAAATAAGCGACTGCGTGTAGTTTCTCTAAAATTTTGATAACTTTCAAAGTTTGTTAATAACTATAGAAAGTAATCATTATTTGTTATGATGGCAAACATTTAGTCTTTTGATGTTCATAGTAGCTTTGTTAAATGATTTTTAATCATTTTGATCAAGATCTTAAACGAATTGGTGCGCTCGAAAAGAGTTTGTTATTGCGGCTCGTGATTGCTGGGGTCGGGGTCTTATTCTTAACCTGGCTGTCGGTTTTAATTGAGTTTGGCCAATCTTCGTTCTCTCATGAAATTTATTATTGGGCGGGACTCACGCTAACAACCCCTATACTTTACTTTGCCGGGTTACCCCTCTTTCGTTCCATTTTCGTTGCTCACTCACCACGCTTTTCAATTGACATCCCCTTATTACTTGCATTGGTTTGTGGCTATGGCTATTCCTTGTATGCCACCTTGTTCCCTGCGGAAAACCTATTTGCCTATTTTGATTCCATTTTGATTGTTTTATTTATCGTCTATGCTGGCCGTTATTTAGAAATATTTTGTCGGCGTCGAATTGGGAGGTTAGCTCAAAGTCTCAGTGTCACCCCCTCTACTCAAGTCAAAGTGATTAAAGCAGACAACCAATTCCATTCTTGTGAACTCAAAGACCTTATTTTAGGTGATATTTTATACATTGGACCCGGTGAATATTTTCCAGTTGACGGTATCATTCTTGAGAGTGACACCAGTGTTGATGAATCAATGATTACAGGCGAAGCCCATGCCGTTCCTAAATTCACCCATGAAGTAGTTCGAGCCGGTACCTGTAACTTAGATAAAGCGATTACCATCCGGGCAGCGAGCACCTTTCATCATTCCTATTTTGGAAAAATTCTTACTACGCTTGCGCAAGCCGTGCCCCATAAAGAAAAAGAAACCTCTCCTAGTGATCCGATTGCACTGTGGCACCAGATGATTGCGCTCACTTGCTCTGCCGCCATTTACTGTTGGTGGCTGCCCTTGGATCACCCGTTTGCTTTATTTTGTGCGACTTGTGCCATTTTAATTACCTGTCCTTGCGCCATAGCGATTGCCTATCCTCTAACTTGTGCTTGTGTCTTAGAAATCTGTGCTAAAAGAGGTATTTTAATTAAAAACCCTTCAGCCTTTTTTAAATTTTCAGAAGTTGAACATATATTATTTGATAAAACCGGCACACTCACTGAGGGCAATTTAATCGTTGCCAAAGCAGAATTTTTTAACGGCGCTAAACCCGAAATAGCCCTACCACTGATTTGCGTGATAGAACAAAATACCCATCACCCGATTGCCCACGCTATCGTGCAATATAGTCGCGCACGTTACCCTGAACTTGAAATGGCAAATATTCAGCGTTTACGGGTCTTTCCTGGGAAAGGAGTTCGAGCCATTATTAACGGGCGCTTTACGCTGATTGGCTCTTCTGATTGGTTAAGAAAAAATGGCATCTTTGTACCCGCCGATGTGATTGCAGCGCAAGAAAACCAAATTCATTCTGATCTCATTTTCGTACACTGTGCTATTGATGGTGTAGAAGTCGCACGTATCCATTTAAAAGACAAAATACGTAAAGAGGCGGCACAAGTTATCCATTTTCTCAAGCAGCGTAATATTGAAATGACCGTCTTAAGCGGTGACAGACCTGCGATTGTAAATGCAATTGCCAGTCAATTAGGCCCGATTATTGCAACCGCTGGCGCTATGCCCCAAGACAAAGAAGCGCAAGTGGCACTCCTTCAAGATCAAGGCAATATTACGGCAATGGTGGGAGATGGCTTAAATGATGCGCCTGCTTTAAAACGAGCGGATATTGGCATTGCGATTGGGACAGGCAATGCGATTTCGATTGCCTCATCGGATATTATCTTGCAATACCCAGAGCTAACGCTGATCCAAGATTGTCTTTTACTCAGCGTCGCTTCGCGTAAAATCTTACGGCAAAACTATTTATTAGGTCTGGGGTTTTGTCTTTTGATGTTACCGTTTGCAGCACTTGGGCAGCTAACCCCTTTGATGATGCTGATAAGCTTATGTCTGTCTGCTTTAATTGCCATGGCAAATACCGCTCGCCTAAAGTTTTTTAAATTTTCGGTCTTCGAGGCGTCCCCTGGTTTAAGAGAGCTGCCCATCTAAAGAAAGTTCTTTTCCTAATGACCCTTTAAGTTTTCGCAAGGCGACATTCTCTAACTGACGAACACGCTCTATTGAAATCCCATGCATTTCAGAAAGATCTTTGAGTGATGCCTTAGGCTCTTGTAACCAACGTTTTGAAATAATATCCAAACTGCGAGACTCAAGTGCTTGTAACGCCACTTGTAATTGGTTTTGCGCACGCATTTCCCAATCTCCTTCCGAAACCGCAAAAGCTGGATCAGCGCTTTGTGGAGCGGATAAGTATTGCGCAGGTGGAACCGTTTCAGTGTCGTCATCAACACTGATGTCAAAAGAAGTATCATGCGCGTTTAAACGACTTTCCATTTCTAATACGTCTTTAGTGGTAACCCCTAAATCATGTGCCACCTGAGCGACTTCTTGCTGTGAGAACCATCCCAAACGATGCTTGTTTTGACGTAATTTAAAAAATAATTTACGTTGTGCTTTAGTGGTGGCCACCTTCACAATTCGCCAGTTACGGATCACATACTCATGAATTTCAGATTTGATCCAATGTACTGCAAAAGAAACTAAGCGCACTTTCATATCTGGATCAAAGCGTTTCACTGCTTTCATCAGGCCAATCGAGCCTTCTTGGATGAGATCGGCTACTTGTAACCCATAACCACTGTACATCTTAGCAATTCTCGCCACATAGCGCAGATGTGACAGCACCAAGCGTTGAGCTGCAAAAAGATCCCCTTGCTCGCGATAGCGTTTGGCAAGTTCGTACTCTTCTTCCTGGCTTAATAATGACTCGGCATTGACGTGGCGCATGTAAGATTGCAGTCCGTCAACCGGAACAGGTAAGGACTTCATTTGCTGTAATTGCACGTTCATACGTGATTCTCCACTGCTGTAGCGATAAGTCTAGCACTCTAACAGCAAGAGTGCTACTGGATAAAGACAAATGGATTCAATGGGTTATCTTTTTGTAGATTATGATTAAGCAAACTTTCTTTTTATGGCATATACTTTTTTTAAAAGAGGAAAGGGAGAACCTATGGCTTACTTTATTGTCGACGCCCCCTACGAGCGCTGCTTTGAACTCTTCTTTCAAGATGAGTTAGGCTATCCCAACTTTTATCGGATGACGGAATTGCTCCATGATGAGGCGGCATTTGCGCAATTAACCCTGCTTGTGCCTTATCCTAGCAAGGCGCCCACGATCATTAAGCGGATCAGCGAGCGTGCAGACAACCTGGGGGTTAAGTCGGTGCAATTTGGCGAAGGGTTTGAAACGGCTTTTGTATTTGATGAGCGTGGTCAGCTGCTTTTACCTGCTCCCTTTAAGGAAGCGTTGCACTTTGCAGTGAACCAATTTCTGGGCAAAAACAGGATGCCAGGCGCCGCTTAGCGCCCCAAAAACCCTTTCCTCCGTAAAATCCTACCTTTGGTCACTAAAGTGATTGCCTAGTCATACCATCATAGTTAGTCTTCAATCTTAATTGAATTTGAAACATTTGAGAACTCGTATTATGAAAGATATGTATAATGAAGTTGCCAAAAGTGCTGCAAAATTTGCGTGGCAAGCTATCAGCACCGTTTTGCCACAAGTGGGCATTTGGTATGCCGCGGATAAGACCGGCAATGTCGCTGATTGGGCCCTAGGGAATAAAAAGCCTGCTGCTAATGCAGAACCTCGGAAAAGCTTTCTCTCCCGCTTGAACCCCTTGTCAGCGATAAAAAGTCTCAATCCTGTTTCTTTAGTCTCGTTCGCCGCAAAACCTTTTTCAAGTGTTAAAAAAGCGCTTAGCTGGTTTCTTTTTGAAGAAATCGCCTATGAAATGAACGACAAAATTAGAGCGCCTCTGCAAAGGGTCGCACCGATTGCTGAAAAATTCCTGACGCCCATTGCTGAAAAGGTCACAACACCCGTCGTTAATTTTTTACAAGATAATGGCTTCATGCAATTACCTAAACCCGATATGGTATGCTCTAAAATGGTGTGCGAATCTATTCCTGCGCCTGCGTTAGAGACGATGAAAGAAGTTTCTCGTCAAGCAGGCTTCTTGCCAGAAACCGGCAATATCGTATCCAGAGCTTGGAATTTTGTTACGCAACCGCTGGTAGATTTCTCTGGCAGCGCCGCCAAAGCCGCTGTGCAAAATCCGATCCCCATGGAAAACGTGTTCGCTGGACCTGTCAAAGAAGCCGCAAGAATCGTTATTGAACAGGCAGGCCCAACACCGCTTCCACAAGGTTACCTTGCGATTACCGAACACTATGCAGAACCTGCTGGTCGCTATGTCGCAGAAACGATGAGCGAAACCTATCATACACTAACGAATGCCGCACAAAGAGTGAGCAACGTACACGATGCAATCGATAAATCGATTGATTTGGTAGCCGATGCGCTTGGCATTCACCGTGGTTGGATCATCGCAGCCGGCGTGGGCAGCGCAGCGATAGTAGTTGGCTCAGGTTATGCCTTATTGAATCATGGGTGGAATAGAAATACGGCTGTTGCTAATTCGAATGCCAGTTCACAAGCCAATGGCGGAAATGCAAGCAACAGTGTCCAATTTATCGTACAGCTCCCAACGCCGCAAGGCACGCCAAATAATGGCCAAGCACTACTCCCGCCGCCTGTGAATGAAGTTCCGAAATCACAATCGCCAAATCTGTAAAACTAAATGACTATTCAACTAGGCTATCCGAGAGGGTAGCCTTTTTTTATGCCTTACTTTTAAACGTTTAGGATTAAAAGGCACTAATAACATATTTTCCAAGATTTGAAACTTTGGTTCACGAAATTCTTCTAAGCCAATACTTATTTTGAATTCACCGGTAATTGGCATTGGCGTGTAGCTACTAAATATTCTATCCCAGCAACTTAAAATAAAACCATAATTACTATTGGTTTCTTTCAGGTAATCAGAATGATGAATACGATGCATGTTAGGCGTAATTATAAACCAGCGCAAAATACGATCGGTTCTGGATGAAAGGTGGACATTCAAATGTGCAAACATGGTGAAAGCATTAAATAAAATTTCATACAACAGCACGGCCACTATCGGCGCACCAATAAAGCCGACCACTAATAATTTAAAACACATCGTAAGACATTCTTCAATCGGATGAAAACGCAGCCCGGTACTAATATCCAGCAGCCTATCCATATGATGGACTCGATGCACACGCCAAAATAGCGAGATCTTATGCATTATACGGTGCTGAAAGTACAACACTACATCCAGTAGAACCATCGCGCAAATGATCTCAAACCATAAAGGCATAGGATGCTCATTAAAATACCCAACACCCTTGTGCTGTGCAATGAAGGCCGTGGTAACCGCAAGAAACGGAAACAAAATCCGGATAATGACTTTTGAAAATAACGATAAGCTAATGTGTCTTTGCCAGCGCAGGCGGCGCTTTGCCACCCATGGCCATGTCGCACGCTTTGTTTCCCATAGGGCCAGCAAAATAAAAAAGAACGCAAACGCCATTAAACGAATGTACGTCTGATTTTCTACCAACCAAGTATCCATAGCCCGTGGCACCCTTTATGTTACTCTTGATTAAATTATACCGTAATAAGTGTAATCAAGGTATGTTTGCTTGGCGGTCACCCCCTATCCTAGCTTTTCTCGTCTACACTAAATGGACGATAGAAATGGGTCTTTCGTCCAAATAAATCCGTCAGTGGTGTGTGCATGCAATCTAATCAAATTTTAACCATTTCAGATGATCTGGGTAACAAGCTCGTTAAACATGTATTATGGGGTATAGCCCTGATTGGCCTTACGGCGTTTTTATTCTCCTTGACTAATATGATTGAAACCATACTGATCATTGAGATAGCAACCACTGTCAGTGCATTACTCGTGAGTACCATTTGCCTTGTGCATCTTTACCGAGAACACCGAGCCTTTACACGGCAAGAACAACACCTTATTCAAGTATTGTTAAATCAGATCCAGCAACAGTTTACCCACCTGCCTCCATTATGGCTCATTGAGGAAGCCGTCCATCAAGCATTGGATACCAAAGAAGGAGAGCCGCGCTTGAAGGCTTTAGATCAATATCGCATGCAGCCCGCGCTTTTGGATGCGCTGGTGCAATATTGCCGACAACGACATGCCGACCATGCCGTATTGGTTGATTTAGGCCTGCGCTGGAAATAAGTATAATAACTGGCTTCTATGGTTTTTTGAAAGGACATCAGGTACATTTAAGCTCGTTTTTATAGCGATGTAATGGACATGTTTGATGAATTTTCCCCGTTTACGCCTTCGAAGAATGCGCACCCATCAACAAATGCGCGCGCTTATTCGAGAAACTGAATTAAATATAAACGATCTGGTTATGCCTATTTTTATTAAATATGGCCAAGACAGAAAAGATCCCATCAGCTCAATGCCAGGACTATTTCAATTTAGCTTAGATAAATTATCCCAAGAAATCAGAGAATTAAAAGCCCTAGGGATCCAATCGGTGCTGTTATTCGGTATCCCTGAGCATAAAGATGATCTTGCCACCCAATCTTATCAAACCAATGGCATTGTTCAGCAAGCAACTCAAATTGTGAAAGAGGTCGCGCCTGATATGCTCGTCATGGCGGATGTTTGTTGTTGTGAATATACGGTTCATGGCCACTGTGGTGTGGTTGAAGACTATCGCGGATTGATGGATGTGCATAATGATAAAACCTTAGAAATTCTTGCCAAACAAGCGATTAGTTTTGCTCGCGCAGGCGCCGATATTATTGCGCCTAGCGGCAGTATTGATGGGCAGGTGGCCGCTGTGAGAATGGGATTAGATAGCGCAGGTTTCCATCAGATCCCTGTGTTAAGTTACTCCATAAAGTATGCGTCCTCTTTGTATGGTCCCTTTAGACAAGCAGCGGAAGGCGCACCCAAATTTGGTGACAGAAAAACCTATCAAATGGATCCGGCAAATGGCAATGAGGCCTTACGTGAAGTGGAGCTTGATGTTGCAGAAGGTGCCGATATGCTCATGGTAAAACCTGCGGCGGCCTATTTAGACGTGATTTTTCGTGTCAAACAAAAATATCCTCATATTCCTTTAGGTGCCTACCATGTCAGTGGCGAGTACACTATGATCAAAGCAGCAGCTGAATTAGGCTGGATTGATGGCAAAAAAGTCGCGCTTGAAGTCTTGACCGGCATTAAACGCGCGGGTGCTGATTTTATTATTAACTATTTCACCAAGGAATTGGCAAAAGATCTTTGATACCATGCATCAGTGCCTTTAATGACTTGAAAAGGGTGGGATTTGCCCCTAAATTAAGTAAACCAGTTAACTATTTATTGACTATGTCATGACAACTGTAGCAACCCTTGCTAGCATAGCGTTACTATTTAACCCCTCATAACCTGCTTTGTGTTTAGGAGATAATGATTAACATGAGTACCTCTATAATCGCGGTAAGCGATGATTCCTTCGAAAAAGACGTCATGAATGCCGAATTACCCGTTTTAGTGGATTTTTGGGCTGAATGGTGTGGTCCTTGTAAAATGATTGCTCCTATTCTTGACGATATTGCCAAAACCTACGAAGGGCGCCTAAAAGTTGCCAAAATCAACATTGATGAGAATGCGGCAACTCCCCAGAAATTTGGTGTGCGTGGGATCCCTACCCTGATGCTCTTTAAGAATGGCGAGTTAGAATCAACCAAAGTTGGAGCAATTTCAAAATCTCAGCTAACGGCATTCCTTGATAGCCACCTATAGTGGATATACCCCTAGCATCTTAAAAAAAAGTTTGGTAGGATGCGTGATGACTTGGGCTAGCATAGCCAAGCAAAGCGCCTCTTGCTAAACTCCAAGTTCCCTATTTATACTCCGCCTTTGTTTTTCAGCAAAAAAATCATGAGCATGTGTGCCAGTGGTTAACTTAACGGCACTTCATTTATATAAAGTAGCTTTGCTGAACACAAAAGAGCAAATGAATAAGGTTTTATCACAGAGTGTTCAAAGTTTAATGTCCACTAATGCTATCCATCAAATAGTCGTCACTATTCCTTTATCCCTTGTGGTCAAACCCATATTCCTTCATCCATCAACAAAATAAGCACACGTATGAATCTTTCAGAATTAAAAAATAAACCTGCTGCAGAGCTTTCTGAAAAAGCGGTTGAATTAGGTGTTCAAAATATTCCGAGCTTGCGCAAACAAGATCTGATTTTTAACATTTTAAAAGCCCATTCAAAAAGCGGCGAAGACATTTATGGCGACGGGGTTCTTGAGCTATTGCAAGATGGCTTTGGCTTCTTACGTTCGTCTAGCACCTCTTACCTGCCAGGTCCGGATGATATTTATGTCTCCCCTAGCCAAATCCGCCGTTTTGGATTGCGCACAGGTGATACGGTCTCCGGTAAAATTCGACCTCCTAAAGAAGGCGAGCGTTATTTTGCACTCCTGAAAGTCAACGAAATCAACTACGAAAGTCCTGAAGCCGTCCGCAATAAACTCTTATTTGAAAACCTTACCCCCTTACACGCTGAACGCCGCCTTAAAATGGAAGTGGGTAACGGTAGTACCGAAGATATTACGGCAAGAATTATTGATTTAGTCTCTCCTATTGGCCGCGGCCAACGTGGCTTGATTGTTTCACCACCAAAAGCCGGTAAAACAATGATGCTGCAAAATATCGCACATTCAATTTCAACCAATTACCCTGAATGTAAATTAATTGTCTTATTGATCGATGAGCGTCCTGAGGAAGTTACCGAAATGGAACGTTCAGTACAAGGCGAAGTGATAGCCAGTACTTTTGATGAGCCACCCAATCGTCACGTTCAAGTGTCTGAAATGGTCATCGAAAAAGCAAAACGTCTGGTTGAACACAAAATGGACGTGGTCATTTTATTAGATTCGATCACCCGTTTAGCCCGCGCTTACAACACAACCATTCCTCATTCCGGTAAAGTATTAACCGGTGGTGTAGATGCAGCAGCATTGCAACGCCCTAAACGATTCTTTGGTGCAGCAAGAAACATTGAAGAAGGTGGCAGTTTAACTATCATTGCAACCGCCTTAATTGATACCGGTTCCAAGATGGACGAAGTGATTTATGAAGAATTCAAAGGTACCGGCAACCTTGAATTGCATCTTGATCGCCGTATTGCTGAAAAACGCGTTTATCCTGCGATTAACATTAATCGGTCCGGCACAAGACGTGAAGAAAAACTCACAACGCCTGATGAATTACAAAAAATGTGGATTCTGCGTAAATTGTTGCATCCTATGGATGAATTATCCGCAATTGAATTCTTAATTGAGCGCCTCAAAGGCACGAAGAGTAACGAAGATTTCTTTGATGCTATGAAACGTTAAATGAATGAAGTATGAAGATCTTCGCGACTTTATTCGTTCCCTAGAAGATAGGGGTCAACTTAAGCGCGTTAGCGCGAGTGTTGATCCTTATCTAGAAATGACAGAAATATCGCATCGGGTCTTAAGGCAACAAGGCCCGGCTCTACTGTTTGAATCCCCCAAAAATCATACGATCCCCGTACTCACCAACTTGTTTGGAACACCCGAGAGAGTGGCCCGAGCAATGGGACAAGAATCCGTTGCTGATTTACGTGACGTGGGTAAATTACTCGCTTTTTTCAAAGAGCCAGAACCTCCTAAAGGTTTTAAAGAA
>Ga0105045_10000131_pt1 | contig 43477 bp, 42 predicted proteins | sample MAT02_FD_78089 | JGI IMG/M metagenome (GOLD analysis project Ga0105045, IMG submission 78089) | Freshwater microbial communities from Lake Fryxell liftoff mats and glacier meltwater in Antarctica - MAT-02 (megahit assembly) | ecosystem: Environmental > Aquatic > Freshwater > Ice > Liftoff...
ATTGAAAAAGTTGAAATTTACACGATGTTAGGTAAATTAGTTTTAAAAACCTCGTATGAAACCAATACCATTGATGTTCAAAACTTAGCGAAAGGCGTTTATTTACTTCATGTTTATTCAGGAAATAAAAAAGGAGTAAAGAAAATGATAATTGATTAATCGTCTTTATTATACGAAAACGCATAGTAAAATAAAATACTAATCAATTTAAAATAACACAATTTATTTTAACTTTTTCTCAAGTCAACTTCACACCTACTTATACATCAGCAAGTTATTAATACAAAATTTGCTTTTTATAACTACTTTACTTACATTTGACTATTAATATACTAGTCGGATGAAGTATTTGTTAGTCATATTATGCTTTTTTGGTCAAATTCTCACCCTTTTTGCACAAGAGGATGAGCGGCTTTTTTCTGATGCAATCCGCAACAATTTTTCTAAATTCAAACAACAGAGTAACAAAGCTTTTAAATCAGGTGATTTCGAGAGAGGCCAATTTTTGTTTGATAGTTTAGTACAAAATCAATTGGTTGGTTCTAAATTCAATGATTTCACATTAAAACGAGTTTCTGAAAGAAAACTCAAAATGAGTAAAGTAAAAAAACCTATTTTCTTGATAACGTATGCCGCTTGGTGCGTTCCTGGAAAAGGAGAAATTGGAGCACTAAATAAATTAGCCAAAGAATATTCAAAGGATATAGAATTTATAGTGATTGTTTGGGGTAGAAAAAAGGAAGTGAAAAAATTCTCCAAAAAATTTAGTGGCAAAATTGAAATTTGTTATGCCCATAAAAATTATAAAAACGATAATAAAATCGTAGAAAACATGAAAGAAACGCTCGGTTTTCCGACCTGTTATATGCTTGATTCAAATTTACAAGTCGTAGATATTAAACGCGGAGCTGCTTCGGTTCCGTTTAAAACGCCAAATAAAAAAGCATTAGAAATGAACTATAGCGTTTTTAAAGAACGAATTGTTCAGTTGAATGCTAAAGAAATGTTGGCAACTTTTTGAGTTATTTACCAAAAATCAATTTTCCAGCCATTAACAAAAGAACTACTCCAAATATTTTTTTGAGCATTTTTTCTTCAATTTGAATGGCAAATTTACTACCAATATAGCCGCCAACAACGAAGCAAACAGCGATAATCGCAGCATATCGCCAATCAACATAACCTTCTTTGTAATAGGTAAAAGCTGCCAACGCCGTAACTGGAACAGCTAAAACCGTAAGACTTGTTCCTTGTGCCTCATGTTGAGATAAACCAACAAGCAACAATAACGGAACCATAATCACACCGCCACCAATTCCGATTAAGCCGCTTAATAAACCAGCTAGTAAACCAATTACGAGCAAAGAAAGAATGGTAGTTAACGTCATTTTCATTTAATTTCAATTAATAACCTTCGGTTGGAATTTCTAAAATATATTTTTTATTAGACTTATTATCTAATTTTTTATCTCTCAACCACGGATTATGCAACTTTAAAATCTTGTAATTGATCCCCATTCCTTTTGCAAAAGAAGATAAATTAGCGATTGGCGTATCAATTTCTATTTTTTTAATTTCGATTGGATAGTACAATTGGTCTTTTGGAATATCAAAACCGTATTTAGCTGGATTCTGCATGATTTCTTTTAACGCTAAAATTCTAAAAACATAACGAGACGTTTCTTCCGTTAATAAAACATCATAATAATCAGTAACTTGCTGACTTTCTAATTGTTTGTTAATACCAAACATTCCGCCATTATAAGAAGCGGCTGCCAACGTCCAATTTCCGAATTTATTTTTAGCTTCTAATAAATAACGACAAGCAGCTTCTGTAGATTTTTCCAAATCATAACGTTCATCTACAAAATCGTTCACTTCCATTCCTTTTTCCTTAGCCGTTTCAGGCATAAACTGCCAAACGCCTCTTGCTCCTGCTGGCGAAACGGCATTGACCAAACCACTTTCTATAACCGCTAAATATTTAAAATCATCAGGAACGCCATATTTTTTTAAAATCGGCTCGATAACCGGAAAAGCCCGACTAGCTCTCTTAAAAATTAACGTAGTAGAAGAATGTAAATTTGTATTAATGATCATTTCACGATCCAAACGCTCCCGAACATCGACAATAGTCAAAGGAGCAGCTTCACCTGCAAAATCAATTTCGGTTGGTAATCCAACTAGTTCAATTTTGTCTTTCACAACAGTTTCTTTGGATGTGGAATAAGTAAATAATCCTGCTATTCCTAAAAAACCAATCATCAGTAAAACGTGATAAATCCTTTTCATTTTCGTTTATATTTTTTTGTTGTTGATAAAACTACAAAAATCAATCCAAAATATCACTCATTTAAAATAATTTTTGGCAAATTTTCATTAAACCATTTGTATTTATTTAAAATCATAATATGTGTTCCTCCTTTCACAACAATGCAATTGCAAATATTTTTAAACGGAAAAACTTTATCGGCATCGCCATGAATTTGAACAACATTTTCGTCTGCAATGGTTCTATTCCAAAAAATAATAGTTTCCAAAGACCAATCTAAATACGATTTTTCTCGCACACTTAAGTATTTTTGATATAACTTGAGTCGTTGCGTAACATTTTCACCATACGCATATTTAGCCAAAACCTCGATGTTCTTGACTAATCCAGTTGGTAATAATTTATAGGCTTTTGTGGTCTTGGCAAATTTCATCCGTTTGGGAAATTCCATATTGGTTTTCACACTTGAGATTATGATGGTCTTTCGAACAGAAATTACTTTTGACATTTCCTGAACTAAAACACCTCCAAACGAAACGCCAATTAATACCGGATTTTCGTGTTTTACCTGCTTTGTCATCCTAAAAGCATACTCTTCAAGTGTTTCCTTTTCTAGTGGAATAAACCAATCTAAAAAAAACATCGAAAAAATGTCTTCTGGCAATTGAATGCGTTCAAAAATTGTAGAACTTGCCGCTAAACCCGGCATGAAATAAACTGGTATTTTCTCCATGTAAAACGCAATAAAACGATAAAATTACTATTTATCACGCAACTTTCTACTAAAATTATTTAAAATGATATTTGTTAAATGTTAAATGTTGTAGAATAAAAAGTAATGTCAGGCATTAAAAAAATTAAAAATTGTAAATTTGTACAACTTAGTCACTTAAGCTACACTCCACCTTTTTAAAATTTATTTCAAGAAAAATACAATACTATGGATATTAAAGATAACGAACTTCTTAGACATTTTGAAACGCCAACAGATTTTGGTTTATTGGTTATTGAATATGCCATGCAAGATCGTAAAATATTTTTAACCAAAATCAATGAGCCGGATAATATTGGTGCGGAACAAGTAGAAAATTTTTTAAAAGAAGTACTCGCTATTGCGGAAGGACGAAACTTAAAAGTAGTGCCAACTAATCCGAAAATTGCTCATTTTTTTAGAAAAAATCCGATTTATAAAGAATTGCTGCCCCCAGGAATAAAATTATAAGGATGAATTGCCCTTTATGTCAATCGCCTTCCAATCATTTTTATAGGCAAAACACAAGAGAATTTTATTTTTGTTCCACTTGTTTTGCTATTTTTTTAGATGTTAAAAATTATTTTAATGAGAAAGAGGAGCAAAAACATTATGAAAACCATAACAATGATGTTTTAGATGCTGGTTATCAGCAATTTGTTTCTCCGATTGTAAATGCCATTCAAAAGGATTTCACTCCAAATGATGTAGGTTTAGATTTTGGTTCTGGAACGAATTCGGTCATCGTCAAATTACTTCGTGATTCAGCATTCCAAATCGCAGAATTTGATCCATTTTTCTCCAATAATTCGTTCGTTTTAGAAAAAAAATATGATTATATCTCTTGCTGCGAAGTGATTGAACACTTTCATCGTCCGAGAAAAGAATTTGAAAAGTTATATGATTTATTACTTCCAAATGGAAAATTGTATTGCATGACCGAGATGTTTGATGCAAAGAAAAATTTTGATACTTGGTATTATAAAAATGACCATACACACGTTTTCTTTTATCACGAAAAAACAATCGCTTGGATTGCTGAAAAAATTGGATTTTCAAATTTTTATATAGAAGGAAGATTGATTGTGTTTGAGAAGTAGAAGTTTAGAAATGTAAATCATTACAAATCAAAGATTAACAGGATTTAAGCATCAATATTGGTTACTATTTACTTATATTTGTTTATAAAATCTATTTTTACACTACAAAATTATGGCTTTAAATTTCAAAGATATAAAGGAGACTGTCCGCATCAAAGGAAACAATCTGTCTATAAGAATTTTAGCCGCTACTGGCAAAGAAGGAGAATATTTTGTAACGGTTTCGCCCTCGTTACTAGTAAGCGGATATGGTGTTAATGAAGAAGAAGCTAAGCAAAGTTTTGAAGAAAATTTAAGGTTGTTTTGCGAAGATTTTATGAAGTTAATTCAATCCCAAAGAGAATTGGAGTTAATCAAATTAGGTTTTTCAAAGGTTAAATTTCACAACAAAGACTTTTCTAAAGCTTATATTGATGACAGCGGCGTTTTGCAAGGTTTTGAACCTGGAAGTTTACGAACTTCAATACTAGAAGAAACTTTCTAAGTAGAACTTATGGGAAATAACAGACCCGTTAAAACTAAAGATTGGGTATCCTTTTTGGTTGCTCATGGCTGCAAATACCTTCGAACGAATGCGTCTCATGACCATTATAAATGTCCGGGTTGTTGGAGAACAATTACGCATAGAGAAAAAGACAAAGACATTCCGCCAGCACATTTAAGAACAAATTTGGCTACAATGGGTAAAACGTTACAGTATTTATACAGTTGGATTGATGAGAATTGTTAGAGCAATAGTCCGTTTTTAAGCTGGTGCAATTGAAAAATTCTTCACAAACTCCAACCTCACACTTCCATCGTCATCAATTTTTGTCAGTTTTATTTTATGTAACGTATTGGCCAATTCAGGATTCCACGGTGTTTTTACTTTTACGTAATTTTCGGTAAATCCATGAATATAACCTTCTTTATTTTCATTTTCAAATAAAACCGTTCTAGTTGACCCCAATTGACTTTCGTAAAAAGCTCTTCGTTTTTTTACGGATAAACCGCGAAGCATTTTACTTCTTTTCGCTCGAACATTTTTTGGAACAACATTTTCCATTTCAGCTGCTTCCGTATTATCTCTTTCTGAATAAGTGAAAACATGCAAATAAGAAATAGCCAACTCATTCAAAAAATGATAGGTTTCTAAAAAATGGTCGTCCGTTTCACCCGGAAAACCAACAATCACATCGACACCAATACAAGCGTTTGGCATGACTTCGCGAATTTTATTTACCCGATCTACATATAATTCCCGCAGATAACGCCGTTTCATTTTCTTTAAAATATCATTGCTTCCACTTTGCAATGGAATATGAAAATGCGGCACAAATGCTCGTGATTTTGAAACCAGTTCAATCGTTTCATTTTTCAATAAATTAGGTTCAATAGAGGATATTCGCAAACGCTCAATTCCTTCCACTTTATCTAATTCGGTTACTAAATCTAAAAAAGAATGTTCGTGTTTTTTGTTACCAAATTCACCTTTTCCATAATCGCCAATATTCACGCCCGTCAAGACAATTTCTTTAATTCCTTTGGCAGAAATTTCTTTGGCGTTATTGATTACTCCTTCCATGGTATCGCTTCGGGAAATCCCTCTGGCTAATGGAATCGTACAATACGTACATTTATAATCACAACCATCTTGCACTTTTAAAAACGCTCGGGTTCGATCGCCAAACGAATAACTTCCTACATAAAAATCGGCTTCTTCAATTTCACAAGAATGTACTTCGCCCATATCATTTTTGGACAAATCATTTAAATAATCGGTGATTTTGAACTTTTCGGTAGCTCCTAAAACCAAATCTACACCATCGACCGCTGCTAATTCTTCTGGTTTTAATTGGGCATAACAACCCACCGCAGCCACAAACGCTTTATCATTATTTTTTAATGCTTTTTTTACAATTTGTTTAAATTGTTTATCGGCATTATCGGTTACCGAACAGGTATTAATTACATAAATATCGGCAACTTCCTCAAAATCAACTCGCTCAAAACCTTCGTGCTGAAAATTCCGAGCAATCGTCGAGGTTTCTGAAAAATTAAGTTTGCAACCTAGCGTATAAAAAGCGACTTTTTTTTGATTTGATGTCATATTCTACAATTCCTAAACTTGGAAAAAGGCATTCTTTCCTTATATTTACCTTCTTAATAGCATGCAAATTTACACACAAATTTCGGTTAAATGAAATCATTAGTTCGTTACCTCTTTTTACTTTGCTTCTTTTTGATCTTGCTTTCTTGCGGAAAGAATCAATCGGAAGAGAATGATGCACTCGTTTTTCGATACAATGAAAGTGCAAATATTGCCACCTTAGACCCCGCTTTTGCGAAATCACAGAACGTTATTTGGGCTTGTCACCAGCTATTTAATGGCTTAGTACAATTGGATGACAGTTTGCATATTCAACCCGATATTGCTAAAAGTTGGACAATTTCTGAAGACGGATTGACCTATCAATTTGAGTTGCGAAACGATGTTTATTTTCATAAAAATGTTCTTTTTGGAATTGATTCGACGCGAACAGTCAAAGCCGCTGATTTTGAATATAGTTTAAGTCGCTTACAAGCTGAAAAAGTAGCTTCGCCCGGCGGCTGGATTTTACAAAATGTAGAAAATTTTAAAGCCGTAAATGATTCTATAGTTGAAATTAAATTAACAAAACCGTTTCCTGCCTTTTTGGGATTATTATCGATGAAATATGCCTCGGTCGTGCCTAAAGAAATCATTGAAAGTCCGAATTATGATTTTAGAACTCATCCAATTGGCACTGGTCCATTTCAATTTAAAATTTGGGAAGAAAATGTCAAATTAGTCTTGCGGCGAAATCCAATTTATTTTGAAAAAGACGAAAAAGGAAAACAACTCCCGTATTTAGAAGCCGTTGCTATTACGTTTTTACCCGATAAACAAAGTGGTTTTTTAGCGTTTATTCAAGGGAAAATCGATTTTATTTCGGGATTAGATCCTTCGTATAAAGATGAAATTCTGACTCAAAAAGGGGAATTACAACCAAAATATGCTGACGATGTCAATTTGATATCTGGTCCGTACCTCAACACAGAATATTTAGGTTTTCGGATGGATGGTTCGGATAAAACAGTTTTAGACAAACGGATTCGGCAAGCCTTAAATTACGGATTTGACCGAGCAAAGTTGATTACCTATTTGCGAAATAATATGGGGATTCCGGCTACAAGTGGCATTATTCCGAGTGGAATGCCGAGTTTTAATGGGCAGAAAGGATATGATTTTGATGCAGAAAAAGCAAAAGCGTTGGTACTAGATTTTGGTCGTGAAACTGGGATTAAAAAACCAAAAGTTATGTTGAGCACGAATGCAACTTATATTGACATTGCTGAATTTTTACAACGCGAATGGCAGAAAATTGGATTGGAAGTGGAAATTGATGTCAATCCGCCCTCGACATTGCGTCAAGCGATTGCTACTGGAAAAGTGAGTTTTTTTAGAGCGAGTTGGATTGCTGATTATCCGGATGCCGAGAATTATTTATCACTTTTTTACAGTAAAAACTTTACGCCAAATGGTCCAAATTATACGCATTTTTCGAATGCAGCTTTTGATGCTTTGTATGAAAAAGCATTCTTAGAAACCGATGATGCCAAACGCTTTATTTTATACCAACAAATGGATAAAATCATTATCGACGAAGCTCCGATTATTCCTTTGTTTTATGATAAAGTAGCTCGATTTACTCGAAAAAATGTGGAAGGTTTAGGAATTAATCCGTTGAATTTGTTGAGTTTGAAGCGGGTTAGGAAGAGTTGAATTTTTAAGTTTTTTTTAATCTAATAAATCTTTTTCAATTGGTATATACTTCTCTTTACAATATTTTTCAACTTCAGAATCGTTCATAAAATAATTGTCGCAAAATTCATCAAGCTCTTTTTCGGTTGATTTATAATATCGTTCGGCTGCCGTTAGCAACTTCTCAATTTGTTCTATATACTTTTCAAATTCTTTATTTATTTTACAAAGTTTATCAATCGTTTTAAAATCTAAATCACGATATTTCGCTGTAAATAAAATTTTACTTTGATATGGATTTGCATTTAATTCGATAATACCAATTCCAAATGATTGATTTAATCTAGACATTTCTTCGTATAAACTATCACTAAATTCAAAAGCAACTAAATAACCAAAATTTGCCCAACTTGAGTTTGAAACAGCCTGAAAATATGCTTTTTTCAAATCACTGTCATTATTTATTTCTCTTTTCAATTCATAGGAACTTAATTTAAAAGTATCAACACGATTTATTGATTTTATAAAATTTTGACTTGCTTTCGTTTGTAAATTGAGAAACTTAATCCCAACCATATCAGGATGTGTCCAAATTTGATTACTATCTTTTCCATTCGACTGTTCGTGATAAATTGTTTTAGAATAAATTTCAGTGTTTTTCAAATAACTACTTAAAATTTTATGTAAATCTCTCTCTTCATAAGTTTTTTTATTTTCGTTTTTTGATGTTTTAACTTTGGTAATAATTTCTTCGCCTATTAAAATTTCAAGTCCAATATTTCCTTCATTTTTAGTTAAATAATAAAAATAAGCTCCTGATTCTTTAACCCTTTTCACTCTTGAATCACCTATTCTAACAAAATCCCCTAACAATGCCGAAACAGTTGCTGTAGGAGTTTTTGCTTCTTTAAAATCATAATAGTTATTTGAAATAATATGGCTAGTAACTTCTGAATAGTTTCTTGGTTTACCACTATCTTCTAAACTTTTTAATATTGCTTCTTTTATAGTCATTTTTATTATTTTAAGTTAAGCTACTATTTTATTCGTAACTATTTTAAACCATCATTAGTAAAGCATATAATAAAATCCCTACTCTTTCCTCCACTTCTTCGTTTCTTCAAAAACATGGTCAAGCATATTTTTATCTTCTTCGGTAAAATCTACCTGACGGCGAGCCATCACCACTTTGGCTACTTCAAACGCTTTTTTGGTTAAATAAGTTGTAAATCCAGAAGCTCCGCCCCAAGAAAAGCTTGGCACAAAATTACGAGGAAAACCAGAACCAAAAATATTAGCCGAAACGCCAACAACAGTTCCCGTATTAAACATCGTATTAATTCCGCATTTAGAATGGTCGCCCATCATTAATCCGCAAAATTGCAGACCTGTTTTGGCGAAATTCTCGGTTTCATAACTCCATAATTTTACTTCTTCATAGTTATTTTTCAAGTTTGACGTATTGGAATCTGCACCAATATTGCACCATTCCCCTAAAACAGAATTTCCTAAAAACCCATCATGACCTTTATTTGAATAACCAAAAAGCACCGAATTATTTACTTCACCACCAATTCGGCAATGTGGACCGACAGTCGTTGCTCCATAGACTTTTGTTGCTAATTTTACTTGAGCTTCTTCGCATAAGGCAAAAGGACCACGAATAACAGAGCCTTCCATGATTTCAGCATTTTTACCAATATAAATTGGGCCAGACGAAGCATTTAAAGTCACAAATTCCATTTTTGCACCTTCTTCCAAAAAAATATGTTCTGGCTGAATTACATTCACACTTTTTGGAATGGGCTGCGATGTTCTCCCTTCGGTTAACAATTCAAAATCTTCTCGAATGGCTTGATCGTTTTTGGCAAAAATATCCCACGGAAATTCAATTCGCAATCCGTCTTCATTGTATTCGATGATTTCATAGGTATCAAAATCAACTTCTTCTTGGGTATCGTTCGTGTAGAAAGCAATCACTTCTTCGTCTTTAAAAATAGCTTGATTTTTTTCTAAGTTTTTAATCATTTCCACCAAAACTTCGTTGGGAAGAAAAGAAGCATTGATGAGAATATTCTCTTCCATTTCGACCATTGGAAATTTTTCAGACAAATAATCTTCTGTAATCGTAGTGGTGGTATAGCCTAAATATTTCTCCCATTTTTCACGAATGGTTAAAATTCCAATGCGGATATCGGCAACGGGACGTGTAAACGTAAAAGGTAAAAGAGCATTTCTAACGGGACCATCAAAAAGGATATAGTTCATTTTATATGTTTTTATAAAATTCAAAGTTATAAAAAAGCCCTCTACATTGGAGGGCTTTTCTAAAAATAGTTTAAGTAAACTATATTATTGTTTGATGAATTTTTGAGTTGAAAGTTTACCTTCGCTATCTTTAGCCACCAATAAATAAGTTCCGATTGCCAATGATTGAACCGAAATCATTTCATTATTGATTGCTGGTGAAGCCACTTTACGTCCGTTCAAATCAAAGATATCGGCAGAAACAATTGAATTTGCATTAGACGACTTTAAGGTAATAAAATCTTTAGCCGGATTTGGATAAATTACAAAACTTGAAATGTCATTTTGGTTCACGCTTAACGTGCCACCTTCCGCAACAAACAAGGTTTGATTTGGAGATGGATTATCGATGATATCTACTATTCCTGAAGGCCATCTGATGATTACTTGTTCAATGGCAGTTGCTTGTCCAATTCCGAAATGCACGTTTAAAGAACTCATATATTTAAAGCCTTCGCCACTGTGAGCATCTCTAATTTGTTTTCCCCAAGCACCAATTATTTCTACGCGAGCACCAATTCCATTGCTATTGCTTTGAATTCCTTGTAGGTTTAATTTTAACCATTTGTTGGTATTTCCATTATTGATTCGCAACGTATTTCCAGTTTGAAAATCTAAGAAACCATCATTATTTAAATCACCAATGGCAGCTACACCAAACGAAACGGCAGCAGCCACAAAAGTAGCATCGCCTGTATTGTACATAATTTTATTGCCGCCACCCATCACATCTACGAATCCATCATTATTAAAATCGTGCGCAATATGTTCGATATTTAAACTTGTATTTAAATCCCAGCCAGAACCCGCAGTTCCGTCTGAAAAAGTTCCGTCACCATTATTTACCATGTATTTATGACTTCCGTCAGTGTTAGAACTTGCTCCCACTAAAACATCCATATCGCCATCATTATCATAATCTGCCCAGGCAGCAGACCATGTTTGAACCGGGTCATACATATTGGATTCTACAGAAACATCAGAAAAAGTTCCATCGCCATTATTTCGGTGCAATTCATTGAATTTTGCTGTTCCAGCACCTCCACGGCATTTAGCTAGAAATAAATCTTGATCGCCATCGTTGTCATAATCAATAAAATTAGAACCATAATTTCCACCATTAGGATGAATTCCTAAAGCAATTGCTCCTGGCGTAACATTGGATTGAAAAAAAGTAAATTCTCCCGTTCCATCATTTAAAAAATAAACATTTGGATCTACATCATGACAAGAAAAAGCATCTAAATTACCATCATTATTTAAGTCGACAAAATTAGTTCGTTGACAAAAAACATATTGACTAAAAGTATCTTGAATATACCCGTCGCCTGTGGTATTTGACTTCATAAAGGTAACGCCACTTCCACCACCATACATCAAATCATTAAAACCATCCTTGTTATAATCTGCTGCAGAAATACTCCAATTAGGCATGTTAGAAGCAGTTGTCGTTGGATACTCTATTAAAGTAAAACCACCGCCCGAATTTTGAACATGCACTCTAATGTTATTGTTTCTCACGCCAACTATATCGTCCAAATAATCGCCATTCATATCGACAACCGCTATATTATAGGTACTATTAATTGTTGAAAGATTTTGATTGGTAAAACTAACTGGATTACCTGACGGTATTTCAAAAGGGGATTCGATTAATTGAAATGTAAAGCCATTACTTGTCCAACGATTATCAAAGGCAATAATATAGGTTGTATTAGCAGTCACAGAAAATGTATCGCTTGAAGAAAAATTAGAGCTGCCTACTCCAGAATCGTCATCACCGGCATAACAATTTAATGCTCCACAGCCTCCAGTGTATACGTGAAAACGAGTATCAACGCGTGGTGTGTTATTTGAAATATCTGTCGAAACGGTAACCGTATAATTTTGAGTGGGTGTGTACGAATACCAGTTTCCTTTTCCGTCAGTTCCAATGGTTCCATTGTTTGCACAAATAGGAGTTGGCACTTGCGAACCAGTTATTCCATCAACAACGTAAAATCCCGCGCCCGGAATAACCATTGCATCGATGCAATTATCTTGAGCATTGGAAAATTGAATTCCAACACTAAGAAGAATCAGTAAAGTAATTTTTTTCATTTAATTTTGGTTTAGTTTAATATAATTTGATTTGTAATATAAATTATTGACATGGTCCCGAAAGGGAATTAATCCATTCTTTGATCAACGCAGCACCTTCTTCATGAACCATAGAACGACCAATTAAAGGCATCATACTCGCAATATCATTGGTTGTAATGCGATGATACAACATCGAGCGATTATGGTTGCCTGGCGTTACGATTTTGCTAAAAGCACTTGGAAAACCAGCCATGTCTTGTGTATCAACACAAACGCCCATGTTAGCCGGGTCTACCGATTCACTAAATGCAAAACGCATTGGGCGATAATCACAATGACTATTTGCTTGATGACAGTGGGCACAGTTAATGTCAACATACGACCGAACTCGCAAATCTAACGATTTTGAAGTGTCATTATAATCCACCGTTGCCACGATGTTGGAGGGAATATTATTTTCTAGGTAACCTTCTTGTATCCATTTCGATAATTGATTCGATGAACCCGTCACATAGCTGTAATTAAAATTTAAATTTTGCGGTTTAATTCCAATCGGAATCGGTTTTTCGTCTGATTTATGACAAATCATACACTGGGCTTCAGAAGGAATTCTGTAGGCATTTGTACTTTTTACTTCGCCGCTTTCATCCATCCAAGTAACGCTCGTATTGCTTCCGCCCAGATCTAAAAAGGCCTCTGTTTGTTCCGCATTCCATACATATTCCGCAAAAATCCAACCATCTGCTTTACGAATCATGATACGCGATTCTATAATTCGAGTGACATTTCCAGGAATGACATTGTCATAATAAAAGTTTTTGATAATGGCTGCTCCTACCGGTAATTCTAACGATTTTCCATTGCCTTCATACGTTGCTTTCGTTCCGCTTGGCATCCAAACAAATCGTTTTTTATGAGCATAATCGGTAAATAGTGAACTAGCAGGCTCATAAGGTAAAACGCCCAATGACGGAATTTGATTTTTTAATTCGCCTGCAAAGAATTTATAATCTGATAATTTAGGAAAAGGCACTTGTGTTAAATCCATAACTACCGATTGTTCAGCAGTTATAGTAATTGTTGCTTGATTAGATACATTTTCTTGCGCATCTTGCACGGTATATTTAATAGGTGTTGGTTCTAGTTGAAAAGTTGGCTCTGGAATAAAGGTAACAACACCAGTGCTTGAATTCACTTTCCAAGTTCCTTGACCACTTACAACTACCTCGTCTAACGTTCCGTTGGAATCAGTATCAATCCCTCCGATTAAACTTACAGTTGTTGGCAACACCTCATCGCCTGTGGTATCATTATCTAAAACTGGAATTTCAACGGTTTCAGCTAGAAGATAAGAAGCAAAATCATCTGTTGCAACTGGTTTATCGTCGGCTATGGGCGTATAGTCGTCGTCTTTCGAACAAGAGAGTATAACTACTGAAAATCCTATGATTAATGTAAATGTTAATAAAAATGCGTAATTCTTTTTCATGGGGGAAACTAAATTTAATCCAAAAATAACAAAAAAAATATACGATTCACATTTTTAAGTAAATAGTTTTGCTTAATCAGTTGTTAAAGTTTTAATTTTATTAAAAAAAATGAATTAATACTATTAAAATTCTTACGCAATTTAACCTCAACTAAAAAATATAATTCTTATTCTTCGACTTCTTCCGTAGCTCTTTTTAAGATATTTTCAGGTAAAGCTTTTTTGGCTTTGGCTCCCATTTTACGCAATCGTTCAACACTTCCCACCAAATTTCCTTTTCCTTCTACTAATTTTCCCATGGCATTTCCGTATTCTACTTTTGCTTCGTCCATTTTTTTACCGATTTTTACTAAATCGGACACAAATCCTTCAAATTTATCATACAAAGCTCCAGCTTGACGAGCAATTTCAAAAGCATTTTCTTGTTGCTTTTGATTGGTCCACATACTATCAATCGTGCGTAACGTTGCTAATAAAGTAGTTGGCGTGACAATGATAATATTTTGTTCAAATGCTTTGTTGTATAGGGAATTATCTTCGTTTAAGGCAATGGCAAAAGCGGATTCAATTGGAACAAATAATAACACAAAATCTGGACTTTCCATTTGGTATAAATCATGATAATTTTTATTTCCCAATTGTTCCACATGGCGTTTTATAGACAACAAATGATCTTTTAAATAAATTGATTTTTGTTGGTCATCTTCTTCATTAATGTAGCGTTCATAGGCGGTTAAAGATACTTTTGAATCGACTATCATTTTTTTTCCGTCCGGAAGACTGATCACTACATCTGGAAGCACACGATTCCCTTCTTCACTCACATAACTTTGTTGCACTTCATATTCTCTGCCTTTTTCTAAACCCGATTTTTCAAGAACCCGTTCTAAAATTAATTCGCCCCAATTACCTTGCATTTTGCTGTCGCCTTTCAAGGCTTTGGTTAAATTGAGTGTTTCTTTGCTCATTTGAGCGTTCATTTCTTTTAAGCCAACGATTTGTTGACGCAAAGCCGCATGATAATCTATACTTTCCTTGTGCGTATCTTCTACTTTCTTTTCAAAATGCTGAATTTTTTCCTGCAAAGGAGTTAAAATATTTTTAAGATTTTCTTTATTTTGTTCTGTGAATTTTACCGTTTTTTCTTCTAAAATTTTATTGGCTAAATTTTCAAATTCTTTGGTAAATTTTTCCTGAAGCGCTTCTACTTCTTGTTTTTGCTCTTTATTTCGTTGCCAGAGATTATCAAAATCGGCTTCTTTTTTGGTCAGTTGAAGTGAAAGAGCATCTTTATCTTGACGGATACTTTCTTTGTCCTTCTTTTCAACTTCCAATAGTTTACCAAATTGAATTTGTTCTTCTTGTAATCGAATTTTTAATTGTTCGAATTGAGTTTGTAAACTATTATTTCGTTCTTCAAAAATTGATTTTTCAGAAGAATTTTGTGCTTTGAACAGCAATTTTCCTATGTAAATACCTATTAATAAAGCGATTATAAAGGTGACGATAATTAGAAAAGAAGTTGTCATATTTCTATTTTTTTGTAGTACGTAAAAATAGAAAATTTAACGGAATTTTTAATTTAAAAGGAAAACTTTATCGAATGATAAACTTCCCTTTTTCTGCATCGAAAAAGATGTTTTCGCTCGAAAATAAATTGGAAAACGTTCCATCTAAAATTAATTGACAAGGTTCATTTTGAACGACTTTTCCATCGGTCATCACAATCATTTCATCACTTAATTGAATGGCTAAATCAATATCATGCGTAGAATATAAAATACATTTATTGGTTTCTTGACTTAATTTTTTCAAGAATTTAAACATGGAAACTTTATGCACTAAATCTAAATGCGTTGTAGGTTCGTCAAGCACAATCAATGGCGTATCTTGTGCCAACGCTCTTGCAATCAATACTTTTTGTAATTGACCGTCGCTGATTTCTGAATATTTTTGATTAATCAGGTGATTAATTTCAGTTAAAAAAATGGCTTTGTCAATTTGATTTTTATCTTCCGCAGTTAATTTTCCAAGCCAATTGGTATACGGTTGCCGACCGAGAGCAATTAATTCGTAAACCGTTAAATTACTCGGTGGTAATTTTTCAGTCAATACGACGCTAATTTGTTGAGCCAAGGCCAATGAAGTATAACTTTCAAGCGGTTTTTCTTGGAGATTTATCGTGCCGGTTAATGGTTTTTGAATGCCTGTCAATGTTCGTAATAAAGTAGATTTCCCAATACCATTGACACCGACTAAACCAATTAATTTTCCTTCTTTTAAGGAAATAGAAATGTTAGATGCAACAATTTTTGGTTCTGATTTTTGGCTGTAGCCGATGCTGAGTTGACTTGTTTGAAGAATATTCATTTTTAAATCATTATTTTTCGTTTTCGAACTAAGAGCCAAATCACAACCGGAGCACCAACCAAAGAGGTAATCGCATTAATTGGTAACGTATAATCACTCCCCGGAAGTTGTGCAATACTATCACAAATTAAGAGTAAAATTGCTCCTATTAAGACGGTTCCCCAAAACAAAATAAAATGGTTACTCGTTTGAAATAACAATTTCGCTAAATGCGGAACGGCAAGTCCCACAAAAGCAATTGGGCCCGCAAAAGCAGTAATACTTCCAGCCAAAATACTAGTTGCAAAAATAATTAGAATTCGCGTACGGTTAAAATTTAAACCTAAACTTTTGGCATAATTTTCTCCTAGTAGCATCGCATCTAAGGGTTTGATGGTAAAAAAACTTACCACCAAACCTAAAATCACACAAAAGGATAGAATTCCAATAGCAGTCCAAGACAAATTAGCCAAACTTCCCATGGACCAAAACATAAATTTCTGTAATTCTTGAGCCGTACTAAAATAGCTCAACACACTCACAATTGCACTGGTAAAGCTGCCAAACATAAGTCCAACAATCAAAATTGCCATTGTATCTCGCAATTTTTGAGAGACCACCAAAACGGCGAGCAAAACTAAAAAACTGCCCAAAGAAGAGGCTAAAACAATAGCATAATTTGAAATAAAAATAGAAGGCAACAAACTACTTCCCATAATAATTATAGCAACGCCCAAACTTGAACCAGAGCTTAATCCTAAAACATACGGGCCAGCAAGCGGATTTCTAAATAAAGTTTGCATCATCAATCCAGAAATAGACAAACCCATTCCCACAAAAATTGCGGTTAACGCTTTTGGAAAACGAAAATTCCAAAGAATAATTTCCCAAGACGTTTTCATTTCATTTCCAAAAACCGAGTCAATTATTGCCTCGGTGGGAATAGAAACGGAACCCAAGCTCAAATTTAGCAAAAACATAGCTACTAAACTCACGCTTAAAACCACGAATAAAACCTTATTTTTTGATTGTGCTTGCACTAGTACTACTTTAAAATTTATTTTAGTTGTTCTAAAAAGAATAATTCATAATCAGACATTAATTCAGGATGGATAATTTTAATCATATCTTTTAAAACCAAATCTGGACGGCTAAAGGCTAATTCATAATAAATTACGCCACCTGTTTTTCCTTTTTTTGCACTATAAGAGTAAACTTTTTTGGTTTGAACTGGTTTAAAAAACGCATAATTCGGATTACTTTTTAGCAATTCGTCAAATGTAGTAAATTGTCCCGGACCAATCCAAAAATCCGCATTTTGTGCTTTATCCAAAACGGTTTCAAAAGACAAGGCTAAACTTCCCATTCCTTCAGTTTCACTCCAAAGATACTGCCCGTTTGCTTCCTTAATAAACAAAGCCGCCCAACTATTTCCTTGTGGCAAAAACCACTGATCTTGATAAATAGCTCCGCACAAAACAGTTGGTTTTACCTTTGCTTTTTGAGCTAATTTTTGAGCTTCCACATAATTTTTTTCAATCGATTTAAAAATAACATCCGCTTTTTCTTCCAATCCATATAAAACACCAAAAAGCTTAATCCATTCTGCTCTTCCTAACGGATTTTGCTCTGTCCAATCGCCATTATAAATAATATTTAATCCATTTTTTTGCAATTGTTGGTACGTATTTTGTTCGCCATCTACACCAAAACCAATTAAAACATCGGGTTGCATTTCCAACAAAACTTCGGTGTTTAAATTTTGGTTATTACCAATTTCTCTCACTTTATTTTGGTCAATTAATGCTCTTGTTTTTTCAGAAGAAACATAATTTGTGTTGGGAAAACCCTTCAACGTAGTTTCTACTCCTAATAATTCTAACGCTGGAATATGGGTCGTAGAGGTAACCACAATTGATTTTATTGGTACTTGAATAGCAGGAAAATTTTCCAGTTGGGATGGGATTTTCGCTCCTTTTTGATATAAAATATAGGTATAAACCGCTGTTGCATTTGGCCATGGATTAGCAACTTTTACAACGGAATAAGTTGAAAATTTTTCAATGGAGAGCCCGCTTGCATAGGTAACGGAATTAACTATTTTCTCTCTATCAACAACCGACACTTCTTTTTTTTGACAAGAAATAACTAAAAGGGAAAAGAAACTACAAAAAAGTAAACTCCGCATACCTATTTTTTTTTGCAAAGGTATCGATTTGTAACAAATGTTATATTGTCCCTTTAAAATCAATCGTACTTTTGATAAAAATAACAAAATGAGAAATTCAAATACCCTTTTATATATTGTGGGAGGCATAATCATTTTACATTTTGTGGTTGGATTTATTTGGTTGATTTACAAAATGTCCAACAACAAGAAAGATTAACCCCTATTATTTGATATATCAAAAAAAGTAAACTACATTCGCACTCGTATTGTGGTTGTATTGCTGATTTTTCAGCCATGCATTAAAAGGGAATCAGGTTTAAAACCTGAGCTGTTCCCGCAACTGTAAGCTATCAAGCTTGTTGTTATTCTTTTACACCACTGTCTGCAAGGATGGGAAGGTTCAACAACAAGACGCAAGCCAGGAGACCTGCCCAATGCTTAACATATTCAAACCTTCGGGAAGAAAGGTTTCAGATGCTATGACTTGGAAATACCATATTTCTGTGCTTTTTTTATTTTTTTGCTCTTTAGTTCAAGGGCAGAACGACACGATTATGCGTTTGCAAGAAGTACTCGTTTCTGATTCGCAGCTTAAAAGATTTTCAGATTCGCAACACCTTGTTATTTTATCGGATAGTGTTTTAAACAAAAACAATTCGACATTTACTAATCTCTTAGCGTTTAATTCACCCATTTATTTCAAAGAAAATGGAGCTGGAATGGTTTCTTCACCTGCTTTTAGAGGAACTTCGGCTCAACAAACAGCAGTGGTTTGGAACGGCATTAATATCAATTCTCAACTCACCGGACTAACCGATTTTAATACGATAAACGGAAATCTTTTTAATTCCATCGGCATTCGAGCGGGTGGAGGAAGTGTTTTATACGGAAGTGGAGCCATTGGCGGCAGCATTCATTTGACCAATTTTTTAAAATTTAATTCGCCTACTTCACATTTTATAAATTTAAATTATGGCAGTTTTGCTACGTTTAACGGAAATTATAAATTTGAATCCGGATCAGAAAAATGGGCAACGCAATTGAGTATTGTTCGAAATAGTTCAGATAATGATTATGAATACATTGGAAGAAATCAAAAAAATGAAAATGGCCAATTTTACAATAATGGCCTTCATCTTTCTATTGGACATAAAATAAACGAAAACAATTTCTTAAAATTTTACAGTTATTGGTTTGAAAGTGAACGGCATTTTTCGGGTACGATAACTGTTCGCTCCAGAAGTAAATATGATGATTTTAATACGAGAAACATGGTAGAATGGGTTCATTTTAAAAACCGATTTACCTCTAAAATAAAATTAGCTTATTTAACGGAACACTATCACTATTTTGAAAACAAAGTCAACGATTCCTATACTTTTGGAAAAGTCAACACCATTTTAAATCGCTATGATTTGAGTTATCAAGTGGCGGAAAATATTGATTTGAACACTGTTTTTGATTTAAGTCAGAATACGGGTGAAGGATCTGATATTCTCTCTGAAAAAAGAACAATTGGAGCGGGAAGTTTACTATGGAAACATCAACTTACATCAAAATTTAACTATGAAATTGGTTTCCGAAAAGAATATGCAAACGTATATGAAAGTCCGTTTTTATATTCTGCTGGAGCACAATTTAAGATTTCTGACAACTATCTTTTAAAAGCAAATGCATCTAAAAATTATCGCATTCCAACCTTTAATGATTTATATTGGCAGGGAAGCGGAAACAAAGATTTACGTCCAGAGCAATCGATACAAGCGGAACTAGGACAAGTAATTCAATACCGAAACACCTCTTTAACGGTCACGGGTTATTATATCAAACTCAACGACATGCTTCGATGGTTGCCAACACCGTCAGGACTTTGGAAACCAGAAAATACGGATAATGTAAATAGTTATGGTGTTGAAAGTCTTTTGGAATCAAAAATAAATTTTGGTGCTCATCATTTTCAACTAAATGCAACGTATGCGTACACTGTTTCTGAACGTCCGGAAACAGGTAACCAATTAATTTATATTCCGTTTCATAAAGCCAATGGTTCAATTGCTTATTCGTTTGAAAAAGTCACTGCTTTTTTTCAAACCTTATATGTAGGCGAAGTTTTTACATCTTCCGATAATTTTTACACGTTGGATGCATATCGCTATTCCAACGCAGGAATAGAATATCACCTTGGCAAAAAAAACAAGTACCAACTTGGTTTTCAAATTCAAAATATTGAAAATACCAACTACCAAAATGTGGCTTCGCGACCAATGCCCGGTCGGCAATATCAAGTATCCTTAACTTTAAATTTTATATAATGAATCTCAAAAAACTTTCCATTTTAATGCTCGTCAGTGGTTTATTTTTCACTTCTTGTAGCGATGACGATAATGAGCCAGACTTTCCACTAGGAGCTTATGACAATGGTCTATTAATTTTAAACCAAGGTAATTTTGGAGGCGGAAATAGCTCAATTTCCTATTTGTCTATGGATTTGATTGATTTTCAACTGAATGCTTATGGAGCCGTAAACCCAAACATTCCGTTGGGCGATACGGGACAGGATATTGGTTTTTATCAAGACAAAGCATTTGTAGTAATGAATTTTTCTGAAACTATTCAAGTGCTAAATCGTTACACTTTAGCCCATATTGCGACGATTTCAACAGGATTGAAAAATCCTAGATACATTACGTCTTCAAACGGAAAAGGCTTTGTAACCAATTGGGGTGATCCAACCGATGTAACAGACGATTATGTTGCGGTACTAGATTTGTCTAATTATACTATTACTACCTCGATTTCAGTTGTGGAAGGGCCAGAACGTATTTTAGAAGAAAACGGAAAAATCTATGTAGCTCACCTTGGCGGTTATGGTTATGGAAATTCGATTTCGATTATCAATGCGTCAAACAATACCGTTTCTGGAATAATTGCTGTCGGCGATCTTCCTAATGCGATGTTTACGGAAAATAATATCTTATATGTTTTAGGTGGTGGAAAAGCATCGTGGACAAATGACGAAACGTTAGGAACCTTAACAAAAATTGATTTATCGAACAATGCCATCCTTGGAACCTTTAATTTTAGTGATGGTGAACATCCTTCAAATTTAGTGAAAGAAAGTGGACAAATGTATTATACGATTGACGGAGCCATTTATACTGCTTCAATAACGGCAACCGCTTTGCCTTCAAGTTCTATTTTTTCTACAAATCCACAAGGCGTTTATGGCGTTTGTAGCTTTGCTGTTAAAGAAGATAAAATCTATGTGGGCGATGCGTTAGATTTTAATTCTAATGGAAAGATCTATATTTATTCGTTAACTGGAACAGTGTTACATGAGCAAACTGTTGGTATTATTCCAGCGGGTTTCCACTTTAATGATTAAATTTAAACTGTACATTATAAAAAAAGGATGTTTTTACCGAGCATCCTTTTTTTATTGAACTAGTCGATGTAAACCAGCTGGTACTTTGTCTAAATACATTTCATTTCCAAAAGGTTGCATTCCTTTTCGGTCGGTAAAATTAAGTTGTTCTCTTTCGGTGAATCGTCCACCCATACGTCCATTTTCGAGAATAAATTGAATAGCGGTATTAAAAAGTGGTTCATTCTGATTTCCGAGTATGCCTAAATTACCCATATTTTCGGCTTGTTCAACTAAAGGTTCAATGCCATTGATATAATCGCCATTGCCATTTTTGTCTGTTATTCGAAGTACGATGGGCTGCATGGCATAACGGTGTGAGCTGTTTACGTTTGTTTTTGCAAAAGTTGGCGAATCATAAAGCGTGATTGAACCTACATTTTTTCCAACGGTTGTTGTTCCGATTTGCACAACTTGAATATATGGCTTTAACCCATTAATTACTAACTCACTAGCTGAAGCCGAACTTCCAGTAGTTAAAATATAAACTTTATTGAGATTTAAACTCTGGATTGCGTTTCCATTATTAATGGTATTTGTAAATCGATTCAACAAGGCTTCAGGATCAGTTTCGTTAAAAAAATTCTCTACTTTTTGATTCCATTGTTGTTTAGAAAATACTTGATTTCCAAATTGACCTGTTATCATACTTGCCAAACGAGCTGCTGTGTCAACAGAACCACCAGAATTATACCGTAAATCTAACACTAAATGCGTTATTCCTTGCGATTTTAGTTGAGCAAACGCTTGGTTTAATTGACTTTCGAAATTAGCAAAAAATCCGTTATACATTAAATAACCAATCTTTTTATTATCTATTTCCACAACATCGGTTATGTAAACTGGATTTTCACTAAAGGTTGATTTAGTCAAAGCAATTGTTTCCCCATTTGGAACGATAGCACCGCCTTCAAAATTGGCTAAATTTAAGGTATAGGAGTCTGAGTTTAATAAACCTCTGAAGTTTTCTGTAGTCAAAGAAGTTCCATTAATGGCATAAAATAACATTCCTCGCTGCACATTTTTATTTGCTGCATCAGAATTGGGCAAAACATACCGAACCCAACCGTAAATTTCTGTGGCACTTCCTTCTTTTCGTCGCAAACCATAATCCATTCCATTATTTTTCGCTGTTCCTTGCAACAGTCCTTCCAAAACTTCATAATCATTATAAATCACACTAAAGCGATCGGTTGTTCTAGGTACTAATAAATCTTCAAAAAGTACTTCTGGTGATTCATAACTATCTACAAAAACGTTAAGATCTCTTTGCGTTGCAAATCGGGTATCGGCTAAATTCTCTTCATCGGCCTGCCAAAAATAGTATAAGTTGAGCCCTTTCCAAATAAAATCTTTTACTTCTAAGGAAGAGGCAACTGGATTATCATCGATATCTTCGCAGGATTGAAAAGCAGAACCAAGAAAAACAATACAAACAGTAAAAAGAAAAAAATTTTTCATCGCAAATTCAATTTTTAGGAATGTAAATTTACATATTTTTGTTTATAATCATCTAAGTTTGTAACAAAAATGAAAGTAATTCGTCTAGCTTACATAACCAATCGAATAATCTAACCCATGAATCAACAGGAGTTTGTGTCCCTGATTGCCCCATTTAAAGACAAAGTCTATCGGTTAGCAAAACGATTATTGGTCAGTTCAGATGAAGCCCAGGATGCCACACAAGATATTTTGGTAAAATTATGGGATAAGAAAACAAAGTTAGAAGCTTATCAAAATGTAGAAGCGTTAGCGATGACAATGACCAAAAATTATTGTTTAGACCAATTGAAATCAAAAAGAGCTTCTAACATTAAATTAATTCATACAAATTTTACTGATCGTGAACCACGTTTAGACAAAAAAGTAGAAGACCAAGACAGCTGGGATTGGGTTGAGAAAATGATTAATGAATTGCCCGAACAACAAAAAGTAATTATTCAACTGCGTGACATTGAACAGTATGAATTTGAAGAAATTGCTAAAGTATTAGAAATGAATGAAACCGCAGTTCGAGTAGCCTTATCACGAGCCCGCAAAACAATAAGAGAAAAAATGACTAAAACCCACCAATATGGAATTAGCTAACATAGAAAAATTAATAGAAAAATACGTTCAAGGAGAAACCAATCGTGAGGAAGAACACCAGTTAAAACAGTACTTTTTATCAGAAAAAGTAGCTCCTCACCTACGTTCTTATCAATCGTTATTTGGTTATTTCGACCAAAGTCAAAAAGAGCAATTTGAAAAAGAAATTTCTTTCAAATCAAATAAAATTACTAGTGCTTGGATTTCCATTGCAGCAAGTATTCTCTTTTTTGGCGGGATTTTTGCATATATGAATTACAAAGCCGTTTCTGCACCTGTTCAAACTGTTTCTGATTTAGGAACCTTTGAAAGTCCAGAAGAAGCTTTTAAACAGACGCAAAAAGCATTGGCTTTGCTTTCAGAAAATGTGAACACTGGCGTGGAAGGTATTATCTATTTAAATGAATTTGAAAAATCGAAAAACTTAATTTTTAAAAAGTAAAACAATGACAAAATTTGTAACATCCTTACTTGTATTTTTAGTATCAACCGTTATGTTCGGTCAAAGTGTTTTTGACAAATTTGACGGTCAAGAAGAAGTAAGCACCATCATCGTGAACAAAAAAATGTTTGAAATGATGGGTAAAGTAAAAATGGATTCAAACGACAAAGAAGCACAACAATATTTAAACCTAATTAAAAAATTAGATAATTTAAAAGTATTTGTCACTTCCAACTCTAAAATCACATCAGAAATGCGAACAGCCGCTGATAAATATTTAAAAACTGCAAGTTTAGAAGAATTAATGCGCGTGTCTGATGGTGGCAAAAATGTTCAAATTTATATGCGAGCAGGTGCCAAAGAATCTGAAGTTAGAGAATTATTTATGTTTATGGAAGGCGGCCCGAAAGACAAAGAAACCGTTTTATTGTCGTTAACCGGAAATTTCAATTTAGATGAAATCTCAGCTTTAACCGAAAAAATGAACTTACCCGGCGGCGATGATTTGAAGAAAGCTGCTAAAAAAGGAAAAAAATAACAACATAAACAAACTTTGCCAGTGCAATGCTGGCAAAGTTTTTTTACAATTAAACTTAAAACAACCAACAATATGAAAAAAAAACTTCTACTTCTGCTCTGTTTTGTAACCTTCTTAACCCAAGCTCAAACTGGGATTTTTCAAGGAAAAATTATTGATAAAACCACAAATGAATCGGTTCCTTTTGCCAATATTATCGCTCTTCAAACCACACAAGGTGTAATTTCTAATGAAGATGGTGTTTTTAAATTTTATATTCCTTCAAGCGTAAAAACCATCGAAATTAGTTCCATGGGTTATCAATCGCAACAATTTGAAGTTACCGCTATCGATTCTACATTTCAAACTATTTATCTCGCAGTGGATGAAATTGCATTAGAAGAAGTAATTGTAACCAACAAACCAATTAACCAAATTTTAGCAGGAATTCTAGACAATTCTAAAATGCAATTAGACAAAAGTATTAAGTTGGAAACCTATTATCGTGAGTTTGTAAGAGTAAATAATAAGTATTCAAAATTTGCAGATGGTTTAATAGATTTTTATTTAAAACCTAAACGAAAAACAAAAATTGAAGCAAATCTAATTGTTAAGCAAAGCCGTGCAATCCAATTGGCTGAAAAAGAAGAAATTGAACAAAACGGAAAAATGGATTTATCAGAATTAGATTCTTTTTTTGACATTCAAAAAGCGGCTGATGGATTTTTTAATTATGAATTAGTGGAGCGAATTTCTGGTAAAAAAGCATCTGAAAATTATGATTTTGAACTTCGTTCGCAAAAAGATCAAGATGGAAATACGGTAGAAATAATTTATGTTACTCCAAAACCAAAAGTAGAAGACGCTCTTTTAACTGGAAAAATAACCTATGATCCCTTAAATAAAATTATATTGGATATTGATTTAAAAATGTCAGAGAAGCACAAACAGCATGTAAAAATGAGAAATGTGTTGGTATTCAAATTTGCAGTTCACGATATTCAAATTAAACAAACGTATAAATTTGTAAACGGTAAATACATTCCGAGTTACAAAAAATCAATCTTTGATCTTCACATTGTTTTTGGAAAGAAAATGAACGATAGAATCATGTGTGTAAGCGATTTGGTCGTGACAAATTTTGAGGATAATGTAACAAATTTACCCGAAGAAAAAAGTTATTTTACAGAGCGCAGTCTATATCTAAATGGTGTGAATTTTACAGAAAATTTCTGGGAAACTAGCAATGCATTGCCGCTCTCTGAAAATGAAGAACGTATTTTGCAAACACTAAAAATTAAATAAAGATGAAAAAAATGTTTCTCTTATTTTTGTTTATAAGTATCTTAAGTTGCGAAAAAGAACCATCGCTTCAAAGATATTTTGTAGAAAAAACGGAATCAAACGACTTTATTTCGGTTGATGTTTCTCCAAGTATTTTAAATAGCAAACCCGAACTTTTATCTGCCGAAGAGCAAAAAGCGCTAGAATCATTTAAAAAAATGAATATTTTAGCTTTTAAAGAAACTGATCAAAACCAAGTACAATTTGATGCTGAGCGTGCTGAGTTGAATGAAATTCTAAAAGATGAAAAATACCAACAATTAATCAAATTTAGTTCTGGAAAAGAAGGAGCTGCCGTGTATTTTGTTGGGACTGAAGCGGCTATTGAAGAATTCGTACTTTATGGAAACAAAAAAGAAGATGGATTTGCTGTCGTGCGAATTTTGGGCGAAAATATGAATCCTGAAGATTTTATGGTGCTACTTAAAGCGATTCAAAAATCTGATATCGATATGGAACAATTTAAACCTTTGCAAGAAATTTTAAAGTAGTTAAGTTCAATTTATTGCAAAAAAAAATCCCGATAAACTCGGGATTTTTTTTGATATATAAGTTAGCAAATAATTATTTTGCTCTACTAGCATATTTAGTTTTGAATTTATCAATACGACCTGCTGTATCAATAAGTTTAGATTTACCAGTATAAAATGGGTGAGACGTTCTTGAAATCTCCATTTTAAACACAGGATATTCCACTCCTTCATGCGTTATTGTTTCTTTCGTTTCAACAGTTGATTTTGAAATAAAAACATCTTCGTTTGACATGTCTTTAAAAGCAACTAATCTGTAATTTTCTGGGTGAATTCCTTTTTTCATTTTGTGTAAATCTTTTTCTATTAATAATTGTGTTTTATTTTGCGGCTTTTCAGTTAAGAAAAGGTATAAACCAAACACAACTTTTTGTTTATACTTTTTTATTTAAGCATGCAAATTTACAACTATTTTTCAATATTCAAATCTTTACACGCTTTTTTTTAAACTCTTTTACATCTTGATTTTTTACTCCTTCAATGGAATATTGTTATATTTGTACATTAAAACAAAAAAAATGGAGAACAACATTAAAAAGAATGGCTTGACCTTGGGTGTAATTATGGGTGTAATATTGGTTTTAATTACCACTACGATGTTTGTCGTAGATTTATCATTGTTCACCAATTGGTGGATTGGAGTTGTCAATTTCGTCATCATAATCGGAATTGCTATTTACAGTTCTATTTCTAGTAAAAAAGAATTAAAAGGAATAATGAATTATAAAGACGCTTTTCTAAGTTTTATTTTGCCAATCATTGTGGGAGTAGCAATTTATGTGCTTTACAACATCATTCTTTTTAATGTGATTGATCCCAATGCAAAAATCGTTTTGACGGAAAATATTGTCGCCATGACCAAAGAAATGATGGGTAAATTTAATCTTCCTGCCACAGAAATCAATAAAGCAATTGCAGAAATTGAAAATAAAGACAATTTTGGTCCTTTAGCTCAATTTCAATCTTACTTTTTCCAGATTGCATTTTATGCTGTTTTAGGATTGTTGGTTGCTTTGGTTTTTAAAACGCCAACTACCAGTAGAGAATAATGAATCTATCCATCGTAATTCCACTGTTAAACGAAGAAGATTCGCTTCGTGAACTTCATGATTGGATTGTTTCCGTAATGGAAAAAAATGCATTTTTATATGAAGTTATTTTTATCGATGATGGAAGTACGGATAATTCATGGCGTGTAATTGAAGAATTAGCAACTCAAAATCAAAACGTTAAAGCCATTCGATTTCAAAAAAACTTTGGGAAATCGCAGGCGTTACATGCCGGTTTTGCAAAAGCACAAGGTGAAGTTGTGATTACCATGGATGCTGATTTACAGGACAATCCAGAAGAAATTCCCGAATTATATGCTTTAATTTCAAATGAAAACTATGATTTAGTATCAGGCTGGAAGAAAAAACGTTACGATTCTATTGTTTCGAAAAACCTTCCGTCCAAACTTTTTAATTGGGCAGCCCGAAAAACTTCTGGCGTTCAATTAAATGATTTTAATTGCGGATTGAAAGCTTATAAAAATGAGGTTGTTAAAAATATAGAGGTCTCTGGCGAAATGCATCGGTATATTCCCGTTTTAGCAAAAAATGCTGGTTTTTCAAAAATAGGCGAAAAAGTGGTGCAACACCAAGCTCGAAAATATGGTGAAACCAAATTTGGCATGGAGCGTTTCATTAATGGATTTCTCGATTTAATTACCATTTGGTTTTTATCGCGTTTTGGCAAACGGCCAATGCATTTATTTGGAGCTTGGGGCGTAGTAATGTTTCTCATCGGGTTTGCTGCTGCCTTTTACATCGGGATTTCTAAATTATATCGATTGTATAATGATTTGCCTTATAATTTAGTAACGAATAGTCCGTATTTTTACATTTCATTGACCACAATGATTATTGGTTCACAATTATTTTTAGCTGGGTTTTTAGGAGAAATTATTTTACGCAATAAAGAAACAAACGATAATTATAAAATTTCAAAAGAATTAAATAACTAATAAACAATATTTTAAACTACTTTATATCAAAGGTAAAGATTTAAAAAACTATAAGAATAAAATACTGCCGTCCCAATTTGCGATAGCATTCATTTGAGGTCACAATTTGTGACCTCAAATGAATTTCAATTGTCAAGAATTTTATAGATTTCAATAATAGTACGAAACAAATTAATATATACAAGCCATGCAAACACTAGAAATTATCCACAACAAAATTCATGTAATTCGAAACCAAAAAGTGATGCTCGACTTTGATTTGGCACAACTTTATGAAATTGAAACAAAACGTTTAAAAGAAGCCGTTCGAAGAAATATTGACCGATTTCCCGAAGATTTTATGTTTGAACTGTCCAAAGAAGCGTATGAAAACTTGAGGTCGCAAATTGCGTCCTTAAGTTATGAAAGCACAAGATATATGCCGTTTGCTTTTACCGAACAAGGTGTTGCCATGCTTTCGAGTGTGCTAAATAACAAAAAAGCAATTGAGATTAACATCGCCATCATGCGAACATTTGTAGTGCTTCGCAATTCAATTTTATCATTGGAAGAAATTTCTAAAAGAATGACCGAAGTAGAAAAAAAATTTCCAGCAGTTTATGAAGCATTGAACTATTTGATGAATACCGATCGGAAAAAAATTACGCAACAAGAACGAAAAAAAATAGGATATAAAAAATAAATAATGATGCACATTCCTACCAACATTTTAGAAAAAGTAAATGAGTGGCTAACCCCAACATTTGACCACCATACGCACGAAGAAATCGAACGGATGATGACTTCTTCACCTAAAGAATTAGAAGAAAGTTTCTATAAAAATTTAGAATTCGGAACTGGCGGAATGCGCGGAATTATGGGCGTTGGAACCAACCGAATCAACAAATATACATTGGGCAAAAACACGCAAGGAATTTCAAATTACTTGAAAAAATCGTTTCCAAATGAAGATTTAAAAGTGGTGATTGCTTATGATTGCCGCCACAATAGCGATACACTAGCCAAAGTTGTTGCCGATGTTTTTTCTGCAAACGGAATACACGTTTATCTTTTTTCAGAAATGCGACCAACGCCTGAGCTTTCATTTGCATTGAAACATTTAAATTGCCATGCTGGAATTGTTTTAACTGCTTCGCATAATCCGCCAGAATACAATGGTTACAAAGTATATTGGCAAGATGGTGGCCAATTGGTTCCGCCTCAAGATGAAGAAATTATCCAACTGATTGAAGCGTTGAATTATTCAGAAATAAAATTTGAAGCCAATGAAAATCAAATAGAATATATTGATCAAAAAGTTGATGAAGCTTTTTTTCAATCAACAATTGAAAATGCCAGTTTTGATACGCCAAAAATAGCCAAAGAAAATTTAAAAATTGTTTATACTTCTTTACACGGCACTTCCATCAAAGCAATTCCTTTTGTTTTAGCAAAAGCGGGTTATACCGATGTAAATATCGTAAAAGAACAAGAAGTTCCAGACGGAAATTTTCCCACCGTAAAATCACCAAATCCAGAAGAACCAGAAGCTTTGACAATGGCTCTGGCTTTAGCCGATAAAACCAATGCCGATATTGTGATTGGCACTGATCCTGATTCTGACCGATTGGGTGTTGCCGTTCGTGATTTGGAAGGAAAAATGATTTTGTTAAACGGAAATCAAACCATGGTGATTATGACTGCTTTTCTCCTTGAACAATGGAAAAGAGAAAACAAACTTGACGGAAATCAATTTATTGGCTCGACGATTGTTTCCACTCCCATGATGCTTGAACTTGCTTCTGCTTATGGCGTGGAATGTAAAGTGGGATTAACAGGTTTTAAATGGATTGCAAAATTCATCAAAGATTTTCCAAATCAAAAATTTATTGGCGGAGGCGAAGAAAGTTTTGGCTATATGGTTGGCGACGCGGTTCGTGATAAAGATGCCGTAGCTGCTACCCTACTTGTTTGCGAAATTGCCGCTCAAGCAAAAGCAGCGGGAAGCACGTTGTACCAAGAATTGCTTAATTTATATGTAGATTACGGCTTATATAAAGAATATCTAATTTCAATTACTAAAAAAGGAATAGAAGGAGCAAATGAAATCAAGCAAATGATGGTCGATTTACGCGAAAATCCGTTAGCGGAAATTAACGGTCAACGCGTTGTTTTTATTGAAGACTATGCGAATTCAACCGCTCGAAATTTATTGACTACGGAAATTGAAGTATTGGAAATTCCGAAATCAAATGTGTTGATTTATTATTTAGAAGACGGAACCAAAATTTGTGCAAGACCAAGTGGAACCGAACCAAAAATCAAATTCTATTTTAGCGTAAATGACAATTTGGATTCTATTGAAGATTTCAAAAAAGTAGAAGGAACATTAGACCAAAAAATTGCAACTATTGTGGCAGAAATGCAACTAAACTAATGGACGAAAATTTAAAAAAAATAATTCCGTTTGCTCTAAAATTCAAAGGTCATATTGTTTGGAATATTGTCTTCAATGTTTTGTATGCTCTTTTTAGTACGCTTTCCTTTGTTGCTTTATTTCCGTTAATGGAAGTACTATTTAAAATGAATGAAGCCGTTACCACATTACCAAAATATGAAGGTATTATGGAAATTGGTTCTTACGGAAAACAATATTTACAATATTATATTACAAAATTATCTGTTGAAAACGGACTTCAATATGCTTTATTATTAACGGTTGCCTTGGTTATTTCTACTTTTTTATTCAAAAATTTATTCAATTATTTTGCCTCTCAACATTTAATGAAAATTAAAAATGGCGTATTAAAAGACTTGAGAGAAAAAATGTTTTCAAAAATTATAGATTTACCTATTTCTTACTATTCAGAAAAAAGAAAAGGCGATGTAATGGCCAGAATGTTAGGCGATGTAAATGAGGTAAAAAATTCATTTTTTTTAATTTTAGAGTTAATCGTAAAAGAACCATTAACGATCCTATTTGCCATAATTGCAATGATGAAAATTAGTTTTCAACTCACACTTTTCGTTTTTATATTTATTCCTATATCTGGATTCGTCATTACAAAAATTGGAAAAAGTTTAAAGGGAAAATCAATTAGAGCCCAACAGGAAAATGGTTTTTTAATTTCAATAGTAGAAGAAAGTTTATCCGGGTTAAAAGTTGTAAAAAGCTATAATGCAGAAAATTATTTCAAAACTATTTTTAATAATTCTATTGGCAGATTGCTGCGATTAGACAATAGCATTGGAAAAAAGAACAACTTGGCTTCTCCCATGAGTGAGTTTATGGGAATAGTGACTATTTCTATTTTACTTTGGTATGGCGGAAATTTAGTATTGGTAGAACAAAGCTTAAACGGTGCCTTATTTATCGTTTACCTTGGGCTTGCTTATAACATTCTCACGCCTGCAAAAGCAATTTCAAAAGCCTCTTATTTGGTGAAAAATGGATTAGCGGCTGCAGAACGTGTTTTTGAAGTTTTAGAAACCGAAAACACGGTTGCAACAAAAGAAAATGCTATTATTGCAACTGATTTTAAAGATAAAATTTCGATTGAAAACATCAATTTCAAATATGAGAACGACTATGTGCTAAAGCATTTTTCGCTTGAAGTCCCAAAAGGTAAAACAATCGCTCTAGTAGGACAATCGGGAAGCGGAAAAAGTACTATTGCGAATTTATTGACTCGTTTTTATGATGTCAATGAAGGTTTTATAAAAATTGATGGTGTCGACATTAAAGAGCTAGACATACAGTCTTTGCGTAGTTTAATCGGTTTGGTTACCCAAGATTCAATTTTATTCAACGATACTATTAAAAACAATATAACGCTTGGTAAAGAAAATGTTTCTGACGATGAAATCATAGCAGCATTGAAAATTGCGAATGCGTATGAATTTGTTAAAGATTTACCAAACGGCATTGAAACGAATATTGGCGATGCGGGCGGAAAACTTTCTGGCGGACAAAAACAACGGTTATCGATTGCTCGTGCGGTGTTAAAAAATCCGCCAATTATGATTTTAGATGAAGCAACCTCCGCATTAGACACAGAAAGTGAACGTTTAGTTCAACAAGCCATTATAAAAATGATGGAAAACAGAACTTCAATTGTCATTGCACACCGTTTATCGACCATTCAAAAAGCAGATTTAATTGTCGTAATGCAAAAAGGGACAATTGCAGAGCAAGGAACGCACGACGATTTATTAGCTAAAAATGGTACGTATGCAAAATTAGTATCGATGCAATCCTTTGAATAGCTAACTAACTTAATGAAGAAAATAAATTTAAATAAAAAATGACAAGAACAACTTTTACAATTATTTTCATGTTGCTAGCTGGAATTTTTCTCTACACCATGTCGTATTTTGAAAAATTAGACCTTGTAGCAAAATTCAGTTTTATTTTAGTTGTAGTAGCTTATCAGACTGGTCAATATTCCACCAAATTTCCTAAAGAAAATAAATAATGTATATTCATAATCCAACAATTACACTTCCTAAAGAACCCCAAACCATTGTTTGGAAATATTTGGATTTATCGAAGTTTTTGGATTTATTATTATCACAAAAATTATTCATGTCGCGGTCTGATAAGTTCGAAGACCAATACGAAGGAACATTTAGTGAACCCACTTTTGAAGAAATAAAAAAAATTGCCGAAAACAAACCTGAGTTTTTAGATTATTACAAATCACATCGCGAAAAAATAGTGATTAGCAGTTGGCATATTAATGAATATGAATCGTTTGCTATGTGGCAAATTTTTACAAAAAACAACGAAGGTTTAGCTATTCAATCGACGGTAGAGCGATTGCAAGCTGCTTTGCTGCCAGAGCAAAAGACAAAACAGTATATTGGCGAAGTCAACTATATTGACTACAAAAAAGAACTCATTCCTTTTGACGACAACTTTTTTCCGTTTCTATTTAAACGAAAAAGTTTTCAATATGAGCGGGAAGTTCGAATAATTACGGATGTAACCGAATTACAAATTGAAATTAAGGACGGTTATAAAATTGATGTAGATATTAATCAATTAATTGAAAAAATTTATATCCATCCAAAATCGGAGAATTGGTATAAAAACTTGGTCATTCAATTAATGTCGGAACTCGGTTTTAATTTCACCATTGAAAAATCTGACTTAGAAAGTGATATTTTGATTTAGTCAAATGGTTTATATTCATTTAGTTTCCATTCTTTATCCATCAAATCCACAAAGTAATAAGAAACGGCATCATCTTTATCAAAATCGCCATTTTTATTGGTGTCTTCTTTGGTTCGAAAGTAGAGTCGGTTTTTTGATTCAATTAAATTCCAATCGATTAACTCTTGATAATCGGGCGATAATTTCGTGAAACCACTACCAGATATTTCACTGATATAAAGGGAGTTAATATCATTTGTATCTAATTTTCCGTCTTTATTGGTGTCTAAATCGGATAAGGTATAAACAAGAATTTGTTTTTTCGTTTTTTCGGCCATCGAATATAAATAGGTAGCCGATTGGATAATCACTTGTTCTTTTGTTAGCGGTCTTGTGTTGGTGGAATCTATATGCTGAATGTAAATATTATTTAAAAAACCCGTGATTTCATAACGACTAAAATTAGAAATTGCATAACTCACTCGGTTTGTACTTGACGAGCCATAACTAAATTTTGAACCACCACCATTATAAACCCGAACATCGCCAATGGGATGAAGTAAATAACTAGTTCCCTCGATTTGAATCGGTAAATCGGCAATTTTTATTTGCGTTGTGTCGCGTTTTACTTCCGCGGCTGCGGTAACTCTGTATGTAACTTTCGGTTTTTCTTGTTCTTCCTCTTTACAACTCAAAACGGATAAAACAAGCAATAAGAAAAAATAGTTAAAGAAAGTTTTCATAATTAATTTCATTTGCATTCAAAGATATAAAAATTAATCCTTACTTAAAGTCGTGCAGTTAATTTCACATTTAAAACTCGAGTGGTCATAAAATTTGGAATTGCATATTGGGTTTTCGAATAAACGTCACGAACCCACGTATTGGTAATGGCATTTTGATTGTCGAATAAATTGAAAATTTCCATTCCAATCGACAGGTCTTTAAAACGCTTTAGCCAATGTCCATCTGGTCTTATGGCATTATTTTCGGTCAACACATACGAAAATCCAACATCCGCTCGACGGTAATCGCGCAATCGCAATTGATAGTCATACGGATCAGCATACGAAGGCGAACCGCCGGGAAGTCCCGTATTATAAACCAAATTTAAATACATTTTTAAACTCGGAATAGTGGGCACATAATCTTGAAAAAGAATACCAAACTTCAATCGTTGATCGGTTGGTCTTGCAATAAAACCTTTATTTTCAATGTTCTCTTCTGTTTTTAAGTAGCCAAAACTAAACCAGGATTCGGTTCCAGGAACAAATTCGCCATTGACCCTAAAATCGGCACCGTAAACATAGGCTTCTGCTAAATTATCTGCTCGGTAGCGAATTCGGACATTGTCTACCGTATAGGTGTTAACATCAGTAATGGTTTTATAATACAATTCGCTTATTAATTTAAAAGGACGGTTCCACATCTTGAAACTATAATCATTTGCAGCAATAAAATGGATGGATTGCTGGGCTTTTACATCAGGTTGCACCACGCCGTCAAAATCGCGTAATTCTCTATAAAACGGTGGTTGATGATATAAACCGCCCGAAACTCTAAATACCATGTCTTTATCCCACTTTGGTTTGATGGCAAATTGCCCTCGCGGACTAAAAACGGTTTGTGCACTTGATATTAAATTATCGCCTGAAACTTGCCAATGGTGCATTCGAACTCCTGCATTATACCAAACTTCACTAGAACCTATAGTTGATTTTTTGCTCCATTGTCCATAACCCGAAATACGATTAATCGTCACAAAATTTGTAGCTCGCACATTTTGATAGGGTTCTAACGGACCAGTATAAGGCGTATACGGTTGATTATTCACTGGTAAATCTATTGGTGGATTGATAGAGAAACCGGCAGAATCAATGACTTCCCATTCAATCAAACGGTCTCTAATATCTTCGCGTGTATATTTCAATCCCCATTCAAGCGTATGGGTTTTAACTTTATGGAAACCTTTCAGCTCCGCATTAAAAATCAAGGCATCTAAATTATTTCGACCATGATTGAGTTGTGTTCCGATTCCTCTGCTAAAGGTAACATCACCTACCGTTTCTGAGCCAATAGCCGTATCCACCTCGCCTAAAAAATAAGAAGCAAAAATATCAAAATATTCTTCTTCTAAGGTGTGATAAGCAGAGCCAATGAATTTTAGCGTATTGTTTTCATTGATGTTAAATGATGATTTAAAAGCACCAAAAAAGGTTTGATACCTTGCTTTTTCTTCACCTTGATAAAAAACTTGTAAAGCTCTAGGTTCATCAATCGTTCCAAAATTGGTTTGACGAGAAAGCGGTTTGAAATTATAGGTGTTTTGAGAAATATTTCCTAAAAATCCAAATTGCCATTTTGCATTCGGCGTAAAGGTTAAATAGGTTTGAATATCGGCAAAAGTTGGATTAAAATTTGCCTCTGTTTCTTGACTATTGACCAAAAGACTATTGTCGCGGTAACGAACTCCTGTGATGTTTGCCCATTTTTGATTTTTGCTAACGCCTTCCACTGTTATACTTCCGCCTAATAAACTCGCTTCTAAAGCGGCTGCAAATTGGGTTGGAATGCGATAAGTAATATCTAAGACCGAAGATAATCTATCGCCATATTTTGCTTGAAATCCGCCAGCAGAAAAATCAACATTTTGAACCATTTCGGTATTGGTAAAACTCAATCCTTCTTGTTGACCCGAACGCACTAAAAATGGCCGATAGACTTCAATTTCATTGACATAAACTAAGTTTTCATCAAAATTTCCACCTCGAACGGAGTATTGTGTACTCAATTCATTGTTAGAATTTACTCCCGGCAAGGTTTTTAAAATATTTTCGACACCTGCATTAGCTCCAGGAATTTGTCGAATAACGATAGGGTCAATAGCCGTAATTCCTTCTACCCGCTTCCGATTGCCAGAGGTGATGATGACTTCGCCTAACAATTCATCTGAATCGCTCATCTGAAAATTATACTCATAATCTTCATTTGTTTTTAATTCTACTTTTAAAGTCGCTCTTTTTAAAGAAACATGCGTAAAAACCAAAATAATTTTTTGATTGGCTGGAATGGTCAGTAAATAAAACCCATTTTCGTTCGATATTGTTCCTTTATCTTGATAATTGATGGAAACACCTTCAACTGGTTTATTGTTTTTATCTAAAATAACTCCTTTAATTCGGGCGGTTTGTGCATTTGAGACTAATCCAATAGAAAAAAGTAAAATACAATATAAAATATGCGTTGTTTTCAAAAGATAATTTTAAGGTTTCTGACTTCTAAAAAAATGTGTTTCAAATATAGTAGAATTTCCGACATTATCCGTCACTACTAGTTTTAATTCGTTCTTCCCTTCGATAACGACATTATCTGAAAAATCGTGTATTATTTTTTTACTTTTATAATCATAATCGAATAAAATCCATTTTTCGTTGAGAAAACCTTCATAGGTATCAATACCCGAAAGGTCATCAGAAATTTCAAACTCTAGTGTATTTTGTTTACTCAACCACTTGCCTTCCTGAAAATTAACTGCAATTAATTTTGGAGCTACTGTATCTTTCATCAATGAAAATTGACCAAAATTTCGTGTCCACGCTGTAAATTTATTTCCTTTTCTTTTGGTTTTATTGTAGTATACTTTTTTACCATCAAGATTTCCAATGAAATACTTGTCACTTTCTTGTTCTGGAATGGAATCGTTTTCAAAAGAAACTGAAAAATTGGCGTGAACCGGAACAGATTCGTCATGTAAATACAAAGTACTATTTTTTACATCAAATTTGAGATAGAAATCATCATAAAAAATATTTTCAGGAAAATAGACCGTTACCTTTTCTTTAACAAAATTATATTCCTGAGTCGATTTGACCAAATAATTGGTCTTGAGATTTTTTGATGGAATTTTTATTTCTTGTTTGGCATATTCTAGCGGAATGGTCACTGAAGTTTTATTATTATGAAAATCTGAAATTTCTACCTTATAAATAGAAGACATATTTGGAGCCAAGTTAATCACTCCATTTTTATCGTTTGACGAAACAATACTCAACGGATATTTTTTAGTGAAAAACATTTTTTGAACCCGTTGATTCATTTTTTTAAAACGTCCATAATCGATAAAAGCATTAATATATCGTGTTTCATCATAACTAAAGGTGTTTAATTTAAATTGAAAACTCGGTTTGCCGTCTAAAAAAGAATCCATTTGATAAATTCCGTTTTTAGAATAATTATTATCCGAACCATCGATAGTATTCACACCAACACCAACTTTTCCGGTAACTTTTACTTTTGAAGCCAAATAGGTTCCATCTTTTTGCAGAGAAAACGGGATTGAAAGTGGAATTTGAGAATTGTTTACTATCGATTCTTCCGTTAAAGGATAAATGACGACTTCATTAACAACCGGGTTTTTAGTATCCTTAATTTTATCGGCTAGACCGAAATATAACGGATTAATTATTTTTTCTGTTTTGGTATCGCGGTATTCAAAGTGCAAATGTGGCCCGCCGGAACCGCCTGTATTCCCGGAGAGGGCAATAATTTCTCCTTGTTTAACAACTAATTCATCTTGAGATGGAAATAAATCAACTTCAAAACTTTGCAGTTCATATTGTTTCTTCTTTAAATACCCATCGATTTTTGGAGAAGTAGTTAACAAATGACCATAAACCGAAGTAAATCCATTGGGATGCGTAATATAAACAGCTTTTCCATAACCAAATGTTGAAATTTTAATTCGAGAAATATAACCATCGGCAGTTGCAAAAACAGTAAAACCCGTTTTTGATTGCGTTTTAAAATCCACACCCGAATGAAAATGATTGGAACGCAATTCGCCGAAACTTCCAGAAAGAAATAACGGAATATCTAACGGGGCAATAAAATAATCTTTGGGATACTGTTCTTGTGCAGAAACAGTTACTGCGGCTAGAAAAAAGAAAATAAAGCTCTTCATGGCGTTGATTTTTTGCTAAACTACTTAAATTTATACAAATATCAAACCAAAAAATAAAAATCAGAAAGAGGGTAAAAGGCTGTTCGCAAAGGATTATAAATTAGATTATAAAATTTATTTCATTTATTTGTGATAAATCGAATAGGAATACTAACTTTGTCAATCGTGTAGTGAACACAAGTTACCATGAGTGAAATGATAGAAATTGTTGATTCTCTTGAGAATAAGCTCTCTAAACTAATAAGCAAAATGCAAAGTTTGGAGCGTACAATCGAAAATTTGAAACAAGAATTAACATTATCAACGTCATCCATACAGCAAAAAGCAAGCGAAATAGAACGATTGATCAAGCAGTATGAAACACTCAAAATAGCGAATTCATTACTAGGCAGTGACGACAATAAAAGAGATACGAAGCTTAAAATAAATTCATTAATTCGTGAAATTGATTACTGTATTGCACAGTTATCTGATTAAAACAGTATGAACGAAAAGCTTAAAATTAAAATATCGATTGCAGACCGGGTTTATCCATTAACGGTAGATCCAAGTCAAGAAGAAGGATTGCGGAGTGCGTCTAAAAAAATCGATGTGATGATTAAGCAGTTTGAACAAAATTATGCTGTTCGAGACAAGCAAGATGTGTTGGCCATGTGTGCCTTGCAATTTGCCTCACAATTAGAGCAAAAACAAATTGAAAAAACGGAAGACAGTCAGGAATCGTTAGAAAGACTGAAAAAAATAAATGATTTATTAACTACTTATCTCGAAAAATAAATACGTTCTTACATACTAATTAAGATACTGCCTACATTAGTTTCTATTTGATAAACTCAACACTAACATTTTAGAATGAGCAAATCTTCATTACTAAAGCATGCCTACCTTGTAGTAGGATCCTTGAACAATGAGTTAGCTCAAAACTTGTCAATACGAGTTTATACAATCACCTAATGTAGGTTTTTTTTATATATAAACCTTAACACAAAAATGGACACACTACCGATAATCGTAGGAATTATTGGCATTATAGCAGGATTTGTAATAGCTAAAATCATAGAAAAAAGCAATGTTTCAAATCTTATCGAAAATGCTAAAAAAGAGGCTTCCACCATACTAAGAGATGGAAAAGTAGAAGCTGAAAACATTAAAAAAGATAAATTACTTCAAGCAAAAGAGAAGTTTTTAGAATTGAAATCAGAACATGAAAAAGAGATCTTATCAAAAGACAAACGAATTGCCGAAGTTGAAAAAAGAACACGAGACAAGGAATCACAAGTTTCTAATGAATTAGCTAGATCGAAAAAATCGGCAGACGAGTTTGATGTAAAACTAATAGATTATACTAATCGTGTTGATGTTTTAGACAAAAAACACATTGAGTTAGAAAAATTGCATAAAAGTCAAGTGCAACAATTAGAAGTTATTTCTGGATTATCGGCAGAAGATGCTAAAGAACAATTGGTAGAAAGCTTAAAAGCCGAAGCCAAAACGAAAGCAATGGCTCATATTCAAGATACCTTGGAAGAAGCTAAATTAACTGCGCAACAAGAAGCTAAAAAGATAATTATTACCACAATTCAACGCGTTGGAACAGAAGAAGCCGTTGAAAATTGTGTCTCCGTTTTCAATATTGAATCGGATGACGTGAAGGGCAGAATTATTGGTCGTGAAGGTAGAAATATCCGAGCTTTAGAAGCGGCAACTGGCGTAGAAATCATTGTAGACGATACCCCAGAAGCAATTATCCTTTCTTGTTTTGATCCTGTTCGAAGAGAAATTGCTCGATTATCATTACATAAATTAGTAACCGATGGTCGAATTCACCCGGCTAGAATTGAAGAAGTTGTTGCGAAAACAGCGAAACAAATTGACGATGAAATTATTGAAGTTGGTAAACGTACGGTAATTGATTTAGGAATTCACGGACTACATCCAGAGTTAATAAAAGTAGTTGGACGAATGAAATACCGTTCTTCTTATGGACAAAATTTATTGCAACACTCACGCGAAGTAGCTAACTTATGTGGTATAATGGCCGCCGAGTTAGGATTGAACGTAAAATTAGCCAAACGTGCTGGTTTACTACACGATATTGGAAAAGTGCCTGACACAGAAAGTGAATTGCCACACGCCATCTTAGGGATGCAATGGGCAGAAAAATACGGTGAAAAAGACGAAGTTTGTAACGCTATTGGTGCGCACCACGATGAAATTGAGATGAAATATTTAATTTCACCAATTATTCAAGTTTGTGATGCTATTTCTGGAGCTCGTCCAGGAGCAAGAAGACAAGTATTAGATTCATATATTCAACGTTTAAAAGATTTAGAAGCGATTGCTTTTGGATTTAATGGTGTAAAAAGTGCTTATGCCATTCAAGCTGGACGTGAATTACGCGTTATCGTTGAAAGTGAAAAAGTATCTGATGAACAAGCTGCCAAACTTTCGTTTGAAGTTTCTCAGAAAATTCAAACGGAAATGACCTATCCTGGTCAAGTAAAAATTACGGTAATTCGGGAAACGAGAGCCGTAAATATTGCGAAATAGTTTAGTTCTCAATCACAGTCACAGTTTTCAGTGATTAAAATAAAAAAGCAATTTCTAATTCAGGATTGCTTTTTTTTATTTTATAAGGTGGTGAAGTCTGAAAACTGAAAACTACTTCTAAATACTGACCACTGAAAACTGCGACTGAAAACTGCGACTGTAAACTGTAAACACTACTTCCTAGGATGAAATTGATTGACAATTTGCGTCAGATGTTTTCGATCTAAATGCACGTAAATTTCGGTGGTGGTAATCGATTCGTGGCCAAGCATGAGCTGGATTGAACGTAAATCGGCACCATTTTCTAATAAATGTGTCGCAAAGGAATGGCGGAATGTGTGCGGACTAATTGTTTTATTCAATTCAATTTTTAATGCCAACTCTTTAACAATCGTAAAAATCATCGCTCGCGTCAATTGCTTTCCTCTTCGGTTTAAAAACAACGTGTCTTCATGGCCTTTTTGAATCGGAAGATGTATTCGCACATGATTTTTGTATAAATTAATATATTTTTCCGTCGCATTTCCAATTGGCACAAACCGCTGTTTGTTTCCTTTTCCTGTGATTTTGATAAAACCTTCTTCAAAAAATAAATCAGAAATTTTGAGTGAAATTAATTCTGAAACCCGCAAGCCGCAACCGTACAAAGTTTCTAACATCGCTCGATTGCGTTCGCCTTCATTTTTTGACAAATCAATCGCAGCAATCAAACGGTCGATGTCTTGTATCGACAAGGTATCTGGAAGTTTTCTGCCTAATCTTGGGGTTTCAATCAATTCCATGGGATTGTCTGCACGATAATCTTCAAAAATTAAATAACTGAAAAAACTTTTTAAACCAGAAATAATTCGGGCTTGCGAACGCGGATTGACTTCTTTTGAAACGGAATAAATAAAAAGCTGAATTTCTTCTTCTGAAATATTAATTGGATTTTTAGAAATCGAATTTTCTTCTAAAAAAGAAGTTAATCGTTTTAAATCAAAGGAATAATTAGCTAAAGTATTCGCAGATAATCCTCTTTCAATTTTTAAATACGACCGAAAACTTTTAATGTAGGTTTGCCAATTCATATTCCAAATATAACGTCTTTAAAAGACATAAAAAAACCTTTCTTTTTAGGAAAGGTTAAATAAAGTTTTGCTTTTATTTTAATTTTTCTTCCATTTTCCACCGCCGATATAAAAACCAAGATTCACGGCAAAATAAGAATTTGAAATATCTTTAGAGGTAAACCCAAAAGAGTCATAAAGCGGCGTTTTAGGCATCAAATTATACTCTAAATTCATTCTGAACTTCCCCCATTCAAAACCCCCACGAATTACTCCTGCAAATCCACGATCAGGATCTATATCTTTAATATCATCATCTTCATTTGCTCTAACACTAAGAGCTGAGGCAAAACCAACACCTCCGCCAACAAACGGTACGAAAGATTTTCCTGATGGAAAATAATAATCATACGTTCCCAAATAAGAAGCGATTACAGTTGCTGTTACAAACGTAGTTGAACCAATCTCTTCTACATCACGAGCAATAACTGCTCCGCCAAGTCGCAAACCAACACTCATATTTTCTTTGATATTATATTTTGGCTCAATATCAAAAGACACACCTACTCCACCACTTGCTGGTATAATTCCTAAATCTAATCCTACTCGAAAGCCACCTTCTCGTTGAGCATTTGCAAAATTAAAACAAAGCAACGAGAGCACGACAAAAGTCAATTTTTTCATAATTAATAATTTATTTATACAATAGTACTAATAAGTTTGTCAATAATGAAACGAAAAAATAAAATTATTTCTTTTATATAATAGCCGTTAATCGCTATAAATAATTTTCTAAAGTAGATGTAGATAATTCAATTTCATATCAAATACCACAAAAAACTTTTGATGTAGGCTTGCCAATTTATTGTTCAAAGTTCTACTATTTGAAGTAATAAAAAAACCTTCCGTTAAGGAAGGTTTTAAGTATTGTAGACTAAATTTATTTTTAGAATTTGTAGTTTACACCAAAAGTTATAGCACTCATATCTGCACCTAAACTAAAACTAGAAACATTTTCTGCACCTTCTGCATCAACTTTTGCAGAAGCAAATTGTAATGCAGCAAAACTTGCTTCAATTGAAAAATTAGATGATACAAAATAATTCAAACCTAAACCTACACTTGCACCAAATCCATTTACTTTAAATTCA
>Ga0105045_10000136_pt1 | contig 43080 bp, 33 predicted proteins | sample MAT02_FD_78089 | JGI IMG/M metagenome (GOLD analysis project Ga0105045, IMG submission 78089) | Freshwater microbial communities from Lake Fryxell liftoff mats and glacier meltwater in Antarctica - MAT-02 (megahit assembly) | ecosystem: Environmental > Aquatic > Freshwater > Ice > Liftoff...
GCAACCGGGTCACCGGCGCCGTCGACCTCGGTCCAGGCGTAGGTGAACGTGTTGCCGTTGGGGTCAGACGATGCCGATCCGTCAAGCGTCACGGTTGCGCCCGCCTTGACACCGGACTGGTTTGCACCGGCGTCGGAGATGGGGGCGCTGTTGGCGTTGATGGCGATCTCGACGATGTCGCTGGCGCTCGGAGCGCCGAACTGATCGGTCACCACCAAGCGGTAGCGCAGGGTCAGAGGACCGGTGGCCGGAGCCACGAAGGTGGGCTTTTGGGCGGTAGCACTCGACAGGGCCACGGTCGGAACCGCAACCGGGTCACCGGCGCCGTCGACCTCGGTCCAGGCGTAGGTGAACGTGTGGTTCTCGGGGTCAGACGATCCGGAGCCGTCGAGCGTCACGGTGGTGCCTGCGCTGATTGCGCTCTGGTCCGGCCCGGCGTTGGAGATGGGCGCGCTGTTGGCGTCGACCGAGATCTCGACGATGTCAGGACCACCGACCGCACCGAACTGATCGGTACCGACGAGGCGGAAGTAGAGCGTCACGGGGCCAGTGGCCGGGGCCACGAACGTGGGCTGGACCGTAGTGGTGCTCGAGAGGGTGACGGTCGGCGCGATGGGCGTACCGCCCGCATCGACCTGAGTCCACAGGCGGGTGAAGGTGTGGCCTTCAGGGTCCGTGGTGCCCGAGCTGTTGAGGGTGACCGTGGCGCCCGCCTTGATGCCGGACTGGTCGGGTCCCGCGTTGGCCACGGGGCCAAGGTTGGCGGCCAGGACCACGGTGATGGCGTGCGTGGCCGAGACCGTTGCCGCGCCATCGGTGACGGAGTGACGGAACCGGATGGTGCCGGTAGCGGCCGGCGCATCGAAGGTCGGCGTCAACGACGTCGGGTTGTTGATGGTGACCTTCAGGGGGTTCCCATCAGGGACGGCCACGCCGCCGGCGTCGACCTGTGTCCAGAGGCTGGTGAGCGTCTGGGGCGGGCTGGCCGAGGTCTGCGGGTCGCTCCGCGTACCGGTGAGCGCCACGTTGGTGTCTCCGGTGAAGATGTTGGCCGGGCCGGTGGCCGTGACCGTCGGAGCAGTGTTGGTGTTGGGTGCGTTGATGGAGAAGTTGATTGCGCCAGCGGCGCTACCGAACTGATCGGTGACCGTGAGGCGCAGGTGGACGACGGCGGAGTTCGGGAAGACGAAGCTCGGCTGGGCCAGGCTGGAGCTGGACGAGCCGCCGAACACACAGCCCGACGAGCAGGCGGAGAAGCCGTTGAAGCTGGTTCGTTGGCTCCATGCGTAGGTGAAGCCAGTGGTGCCGTCGGCATCTCTGGTCGACAGCGTCTGTGCTGGGTTTTGGGTGCCATCGAGCGTGATGAGCTGTCCCCGGTAGACGACGTTGGAACCCGCAGCGTTGGCGGTGGCGTTGGTCGCCGCCATGTTGGTGGGCCGGACGGCAAACTCGACCGTGGGGGCCGAGTTCTGCAGGGTCACCGTGAGGTTGGTGGACTGGGCCGTGGCGCCGAAGCCGTCACCCACGGTGAGGCGGAAGAACAGCGTGGCGCTGGCGGTGTTGAATCCGGGGACCGTGAAGGTGGCGCTGCGAGGCGTGCCGGGCACTGCGGTGGTGGTCACGTTGGCCACGGCACAGGTCGGCTGGCAGGGGTTGCCCGCTGCGTCGGTCTGGACCCACTGGTGGGTGAAGCCCGCCACCGGGTCGCCGTCAGGGTCGTTGACGAGCGCCGGGACGGTGAGGGTCGCGGTGGCGCCCACGATGCGGGATGCAGCGGCCGGGGTGACGGACGGGGCACCCACTGCGGGTGCGCGGTTGGCGTTGATCCCCACGGTGGTGAACGCCGGCTCGCTGTTCACCGTGAAGGTGTCGGTGACAACGAGGCGGAACTTCAGGGTGGTGGGAGCCGGGAGGCGAGGCGCCACGAAGGTGGGGCTCTGGGCGGTGGCGCTCGACAGCGTCACCAAGGTCGGGCCCGAGATGACGGGCTCGTCGGTGGTGGGGTCGACCTGGGTCCAGGCGAAGGTGAGCGGGTCGCTGGCATCGATATCGCTGGAGCCAGCGGCGCTCAGCGTCACCGTGGTGTTGGCGAACCGGTTGGTCTGGCCGGCACCAGCGTTGGCGACAGGTGCCTGGTTCTCGAGCAGGTTGATGACCACGGTTTCGGGCGCACTCGAAAGCCCGAAGGGCACATCGGTGACGACGAGGCTGAAGCGGATCTCTTGGGCGTTGCCCGTGATGACCGGTGCCGTGAAGGTCGGCTGGGATGACGTGGCGCTGGAGAGCGGTGCGAACAGCGGGTCGCTGTTGGCCAACGGGTCTCCGTTGCTGTCGATCTGGGTCCAGGTGTAGGTGATCGGGTCACTGTCGGGGTCCGACGAGGCGGTGCCGTTGAGGGTGACGAGCTTGCCGCGGCCCGGTGTCTGGTCTGGGCCGGCGTTGGCCAAGGGCGTCTGGCTGCCGATGATGTTGATCTGGACGGTGCCGTTCGTGGTGTCGAACCCATCGTTCACGGCGATCTTGAAGTACAACGTCCCCGGCACCGCCGGTGCGGTGAACGAGGTGGCGGCTGCCGCCGGGTTTGCGATCGTGACCTTCAACGGATCAGCGTCGTCGATGAGCGCGCCGTTCTCGTCTGTCTGAGTCCAGGCGTAGGTCAGCACGTGGTTGGCGCTGGGGGCCTGGTTGTCGGCATCGGTTGCGGTTCCGTTGAGGCTGACCGCGGAGTTGATGATCCGCTGCGGCAGGGTCTGCGAGTTGCCGTTGGTGATCACGGGTGGGTTGTTGGCGAGGACCTGGACGGCCACCTCGCCCGTCGATACGGCGCCCAGCGAGTCGGTTGCCTTCACGATGAGGTTCAGCGTGGCCGGGCCCTTGGGCGCAACCGCGGTGGTGGAGGCGGCGGTGGGGTTGGCGAAGGTCACCTTCAGCGGATCGTCGTTGGCGATGGGGTCACCATCACCGTTGAGCTGCGACCACGCGTAGGTGATGGGCGTGTCGCCCTCGGCATCGGTGGCGATGCCGTTGACCGTGAAGGTCGAGCCGGTCTTGCGGTTGAGGACGAACTGGGGCGAGCCGTTGGTGATGGTGGGCGCGTTGTTGCCGTTGACCGAAACGACGACGGTGTCTTCGGCGGTGTCGAAGCCATCATCGACCCGGAGGCGGAAGGTCAGCGTGGCCGGTCCGTTGCGAGGCGCTGTGAAGCGCTGATTGGGTTCGAACGGATCGAGGGCATCGAGTTGGTTGAGCACGACGGCGGTGCCGCCGATCTGCTCCCACTTATAGGAGAGGATCTGGCCGGTGTCAGGGTCGGTGGCCGAACCCGCGAGGGTGACGAGCTCGCCGCCGTTGACGGCTGCGTCGGAGCCCGCGTTCACCGTGGGCAGGGTGTTGCGCCCGGACGAGTAGGTGTTGGTACGGGTGGTGGCACCACTGTTGGCGTCCGTGGCCGTAACGGTGAAGGTCTTGATGCCATCGGTGCTGAAGTCGAGCGGCGCGCCATCGGGCGCCGTCGAGGTGCAGCTGACGAGCGCGTAGACGGTCTCGGTGCACTCGAAGTCTGCGTTGACGACGGCTTCGGGGAGGTACTTGTCGCCGTTGCCGGGGGTGGTGATGCTCACGAGCGGGTTGGTGTTGGCGAGGATCGTGGTGTTGGAGAGGAGCGGCTGGGTACCCAGGGGCTCTCCGTTGGCGTTAGCGAACTGGCCGTAGTTCGGGGCACAGCTGACCGACGCATCAGAGGCACCAACCACGGGGGCGTTGATGCGGGAGACGAGGCTGAAGCCCGAATCGGCGAACGGCGGCGCTGGAGTCGAGGAGGTGAGGGTTCCGGCAAACTTGCCGATGATCTTGCTGCCAGCAGCGCCCGTGGCGGTGGCGTTGATCTGAAGCTGCGGGGGTTGCAGCACGGAACCCGGGGCGAACGGCCCGGGCATCGACAACCGGACGTCGGTTGCGTTCAGCTTGACGATGGTCACGCCGCCGGGGATCGGACCCGACGGGGCCGCCGGGGTGGTGCGGTAGCCACCGGTGCCGGGCACCGCACCAACGGTGTCGATGTTGACACCGCCGGAGAAGCGCACCTTGAGGGCGATGCTGTTGAGGTTGAGCACGGTGATGCCCGACTGCTCGGTGGGGACGTTGGTCTCCCCCGAGGTGGCGAGGATCTGGAAGCTCTGCCCCTGTTCGATGAACTTGGGGTACTGCGTGACCAAGGTGACCTGCTGGTCGGCATCGACGGCACCGACGATCGGCGCGACGGCGCGACAGCGCATCTTGGTGAGCACCGATTCGGTGGTGCTCAGGCGCGGAGCTGGGTCAGCCCCCGCCGCAGTAGGCACGACGCCCACGTCCATAGCGAACAATCCGGCGACGATCGTGAAGATCGCCAGGATTCCGATAGAGCGGCGCTTGCGCATGCTTTGTCCCCATGACTTGCCAGGTACCTGGGAGCAGCCGTTCTGCTCCCAGACGACGCGAAAACGAAACCCCTCGTCCCCACGTAGTCGCCCCATAATGAACGGTGTTCAGTAGAAGTGCAACTAGTTCCGCGGCGCAGGTACTGGAATTCTGTCCAGAGATGCCGACGCGACGTCGGCTCGTCAGCTCGACAGCAGGTCAGCGGCCAAGCTGGCGATGGCAACATCGCGACGCTGCTGGCGGATCATGTGCTGGTCGAGACCAGCGGTGAGGTACCCCACGCTCAGTCCCGTGACCGGGTCAGCAAAGGCAAGTTGGCCGCCTGCTCCGTTGTGACCGAAGGCCTCGGGAGAGGCGGTTCGACCGAAGCCTCGACGGTGCCCAAGGCCGTCACTTCCGGCCACCACCAGGCCCAGGGTGCGGCTGGCCGGCACCCCCCAGATGTCGGGAAGGGTCATGCGGACGTGGCGGGTTCCCTCGTTCAGCGCCTCGGCCGACCACAGGCCCTCCGGGTCGTGCAACAGCCCTTGGTAGAGGAGCGCCAGGTCGCGGGCGCGCATGACGCCGCCGCCGCCAGGAACACCCAGCTCACGGGCCTCTGGATGGTTCAACGTCATCAACGCATTGAGGGCTACATCCGGCGGGATCAACGCGGCGATGTCGACCTTGAACCCGTAGGTTTCCTCCATCTCGTCGGGGGTGGGCGGCGCGCCCACGCCAACCGCATCGACGATCCCACCTTGTTGGCCGGGCGCAAGGCCGAGCAGCCGCAGCAGGCCCAACGGCGCGGTCACCAGCTCCTCGATAGCGTCGGCGTGATCGAGCCCGGTGACGGTCGACAAGATCTCGCCCAGCACCCAGTGGCCGGCAGTGGGGTGGTACACAAACGAGGCGCCGGGATCGAGCGTCAGCCGCCACCGGGAGAAGGCGTCTCGTCGGCCCTCTGCGGTCTCCCACCGGCCCGGGCCGAGCGGCGCCCACGGGAACCCGCCGGTGTGGGTCAGCAGGTGCTCGACGGTGACCGCGTCCTTGCCGTTCGTGGCGAACTCGGGCACGTAGGTTGCCGCCGAGGCCGCCACATCGACCTCGCCCGCGTCGATGAGACGCCAGATGGCCGCGGCCACCAGCGCCTTGGTTGCCGAGAAGGCCACGAAACGGCTGTCATCGGGGGCGCCGAACGTGGCCTCGACGACGACCTCGCCCCGGTGGGCCACGGCGATCTGCACAGCAGGCGACAGGCCCTCATCGACCTCGCGCCGCACCCGTGCCAGCAAGCGTTCGACCTTTGAGGGGTTGATCACAGATCCAGGCATTTCGTTGGTTCCTCCAGTACACCCACGCGAAAGGCGCGGACTCGATCGAAGCCGGGCCCTTGGCGAGCGCGATCGGCCTCGGATCGGAACGTCAACAGCGCGGCAACTGCCTCGTCGAGATCACCGGGCGACAGCACCAACTCATAGCGCGGCGCTTCGCCCGTCGGCAGCAGCTCGTAGGCCCACGCGCCCGCCAAGCAGTCGCCCTGCAGGGTGGCGGTGATCTCGTCGTCGGCGCGGCCGAGCTGGTCGACGACATCGAGGCCGTATTGGGTGGCGATGAGGGTGGCCACGGCGAAGTCACCGTTCTGGTCGTAGGCGGCCGGCATGGTCTCCTCGATCTCGAACCCGACAAAGCGGTCGGGGATGCACACGAACAACACGAACTCCTCGACGGGTTCCCCGTTGCACGAAGGCGGATCATCGGCCGTGAACGCAATCGGGTCGGTGAGCGGGTCCCACTCGTCGCCGCTGCTGAGGACCGGAAACGCATCGGTCCAGAACGCATCGAGGGAGGGAAAGGTCAGGTCCAAGATGTCGTCGTCGGGGACGCTCGTGGCCAGGGGAAGGTCGCCGCCGGTATCGAGTTCCTCTTCGGTGAACGGCCATTGGAACGGTGCCGGATCCCCATCGGTGAACGTCGCACACCGGGCCACGCCGTCCTCGAACCCGTCTTGGAACGCGCCCACGCGATCGAACCCGCTGCCGTGAGCGTAGGGGTCGTCGGCCAATCCCCCAGGCGCATCTCGGAGCGACAAGATGCCGGCCAGCGCTTGGTCGAGGTCATCGGTCGTGATGGAAAAGCGCGAGCCTGCCCCCCCGTCGAACACGTGCTTGGCCCAGGCTCCGGCGAAGCAGTCGGCTTGGAGCTCCACCAGGACCGAAGCTTCGTTGAAGCCGCTGCGCGCCTGGATCACGTGGCCCCACTCGTGGGCGATCACTACCGCCACCGTGAAGTTGCCGTAGCGATCGGCCAGGTCTGGCATGAAGCGCTCTTGGTCCCACACCACGGCGTCGTCGGGCGGGCAGTAGTAGGCGTTGTCGAGCATCTGGGAGATGTCGGGCAGGCCGCACGGAACGGCCTGCGGATCGGTGCTGGAGTCGATGGCGAACAGGCCGCCGGCGAGCGGTTCGTACTCCTGCCCGTAGGCCTCGGGATAGGCATCGGCCCAGAACTCCTCGAGGTCGACGACGGCCGTGGCGGCCACATCGTTCACCTCGGAAGAGATGGCGCCCTCGATGGCGAGGTCGACCCCGGGAAGCGACGTGGTAGCGGGTGTGGTCGTCGTGGCCTCGGCCACGTCGCTACCGACGATGTCGGGGCTCGCCGTGACCGGTGCCGGCGCCGCCAGATCGCCGGCTTCGACGCCGCAGGCGCCGAGTGCGAACAGGCCGAGGATGACGACGATTCGGGTGGCGGTGCGCACGCTGTTCAGACCTTGACGGTGATCACCACGGCGACCGACGGCTCTGCGGTGCGTCCGATGAGCCGCTTGAACGCTCCGCCCATCCCCACCACCTTGTACATCAGCCCGTACTTGGAAGAAACGGCGGCGACGGTCGCCTCGTGGTCGGGGCCGTCGGCCACGATCACGGCCGTCGACGGAACCTCGGCAGTTCCCACGGCGACGACGCCTCGAACGCTGCACTCTCGAAGGGTCACACTGGGGTTGTTGCGGATCCGCTTGACCTTGCCGGAGGTGGCATCGGTGGTGAAGCCGATGCGACCATCGCCGAGCGGGGCGATCCACACAGGAACGGGGACCGCCTCGCCGTTGCGTCGATAGGTCGTGAGCGAAACGTACTTGGCGTCACCGATGTCCATTGAGAGAGGCTATCGAGTCGGCGCTGGGGCGGGTTCAGGGGCCAAGGCCAGCTCCGGTACGAAGGACGCGGCCTCGTCGGCCTCGAACAGGTTCCACGAAGGCACCAGGACGAAGCGAGCGAAGAGGCTTCCCGGGAACTGTGCCCGACGGGTGCGCAGGACCTCGATGGCGTCGTTGTAGAACGTGCGAGAGGACGCAACAGCCTCCTCGGCATCGGCGTAGCGCCGCGCCAGGTCGCCGTAGACGTCGCTGGCCTTCAGGTCAGGGTAGGCCTCGGCCAACACCGCCGTCTGGCGCGCAACGCGGCGCTGGCTGCGGTCAACGCGCTCAGCAGAGGCGAGGGCCGCGTCGTTGGGGAGGCCCGGGTGAGCATCGGGCGCGGGGACTGATCGGAGCTCAGCAACGAGTTCTTGGACCTGGCGCTCGTGAGCGGCATATCCCTCCACGACCGAGACCAGCTTCGGGATCAGCTCGGATCGACGCTGCAGGCTCACGTCGATGAGCGACCATGCCTTCGCCGCCTGCTCCTTGACCTCAACTTGACGGTTGTAGTTGCGCACCAAGGCCACCAGAAACAACAGCGCCAGTTCGGCGACGATCACACCGATCGGCCAGGACCACCGGATCTCTCCGGAGAGGGATTCGCTGAGCCCGCCGGCGAACAGCGCCGACGCCCCCAACGCCCCGGCCGCTCCGCCGCGGGCCAACCAACCCGACGACGACGCCACCTGCGCCTCGGACTTGGTGGACACCAGCAGTTCCTCAACGTCGCCGGCAAACTCGAGTCCGGGGCCATCGGTGCGTGGCCGAGCGGTGCCCAGAAGGTAGAGGGGTGCCCCGACCGCAATCGCCCGCTCGGTGACGCGGTGCTTGCCCGACAGGCCCGAGATCGGGCCCGCCGTGTCGGCCTTGAACGAAAAGATCCCGCCGCTCCCCTCCGGCGGCTCTTGGAAGTCACCGTCGGCCGCACTGACCGAACGTTCGATGACGTCTTCTCCGACCAGAACCCACTGCCGCAACTGCCAGCGGCTGTAGGGGGGCGCAAACCCGCCGTCGAGGTTCTCGCACAGCGTCTGCACCGCCTCCACCTCGGCGCGGCGCGGCCGCACCAGCACTCGACCGGTCTCGTCTTGGATCCAAAAGGGCGCCGCCGTGGATCGCTTCTCGACGGTGACCCACTCGCTGTTGTCGCCGGACTTCTTGTACTGCTCGAGTTCCCAGCTGAACCACACCGCCGGAGTAGAGGTGAACGGCGTGGTGATGGGTTCGTAGAGGGGCTGGGCCACGCCGACGACCTCGTTGCGGCCCACGAAGGCCCCTCGGCACGTGGAGGTGGGCGTGTCGTCGATGACCCATTTCTTGCGCCACGAGCTCAAGCTGACCGCACCCAGCACCACGGCCAGGACGAAGGAGATGAACAGCCACACGGCCCTCGGTCTACCAGCACCAAGCCAGGCGTACGATGACTTCATCGCCACAGCACCTCGCCACCAGAAACCCGATGGGAACCACGGCGGCGGAACCAAGGCCGTGGTGGCAGCGCTGGTCGCCAACATGGCCATCGCCGTGGCCAAGTTCGCGGGGTTCGTGGTGACCGGCTCCTCGTCGATGCTGGCTGAGGCCATCCACTCGGTTGCCGACTCCGGCAACCAGGGGCTCCTGCTCCTGGGCGGCCGACGCTCGCGCCAGGCGGCCACGGAGGAGCACCCCTTCGGATACGGACGCGAGCGCTACTTCTGGGGCTTCGTGGTGGCCCTCGTCCTCTTCTCGCTCGGTTCGCTGTTTGCCATCTACGAGGGGCTGCACAAGCTCGACCACCCCGAACCCATCGAGCGTCCCGGGTGGGCGTTCGCCATCCTCGGCTTCGCCATGGTGGCCGAGGCCTTCTCGTTCCGCACGGCCGTCACCGAGACCAAAAAGGTGAAGGGCACCTCGAGCTACTGGCAGTTCATCCGGCGGGCCAAGAGTCCGGAACTGCCGGTCGTCCTCCTTGAAGACCTGGGCGCGCTGATCGGGTTGTTCTTGGCCTTCGGCGGGATCAGCGCCGCCGTCCTCACCGACGACAGTCGCTGGGATGCGTACGGCACCTTGTCCATCGGCGTCCTGCTCGGCATCGTCGCCATCATCTTGGTCATCGAGATGAAGGGCCTGTTGATCGGCGAGTCAGCCAGCCGCAAAGACGTCGAGGCCATCCGGGCCGCCATCGAGATCGAGCCCGACGTGATCCGGATCATCCACCTGCGCACCGAGCACATCGGTCCGGACGAGTTGCTCGTAGGGGCGAAGGTCGAGTTCCAGCACGAGCTCACCGTGGCCGAGGTGGCCTCCACCATCGATCGCGTCGAACGCATCATCCGCACGGGGGTTCCCACGGCACGCGTCATCTACCTCGAACCCGATGTGCACCGCGACTACCGCACGGCGGGATTCGTGGCCGAGCACGCAGGCCACATCGACCCGGACGACCCCCGCTACGAGGCCATCACCGGCCGCCCGCCCCCCGGGCCCGACGATGAACAGATCTGGAGCTGAGCGTCCGCAGCCCAACAAGTGGCGCAGCGCCCAACTATGAGCGCAGCGTCCTCACCCGAGGGTCATGCGCACCGCCGGGCCGAACACCTGTTTCCACCCGCTCGCTTCGATGCCGAGCGCGGCCAGCAGGTGCTCGGCATGGCCGGCCGTCTCCTCGGCCTCGGGCAAGCCGAGGCGAAGGGCCACCGTGGCCGCGGCCAGCTCGACGATGGCGTGCGCCACCCGGTCCTCGGTCGGGTGCACCACGCTGCGAGCTACCGAGATCCGGCGCTGGGCTTCGACTGCGCCGGCATCGCCACCCGCCGCCTCCAGCGCAGCGCCGATCTCGCCCAACGCCCGATCGAGGTAGGTCGCCCCGTCCGCCATCTTGATGGGGTCCGCAACCACAGCGGCCTGGCCCGAACCCGCCACCGCCTCGACCAGCGAGCGCACGGCCAACACGTTGGGGTCCGTCGCCGATCCCTTGGTGGCGTCGATGTGGCCCTGCGCAGCGGCCAGGTCGCCGCGTTGGAGCGCGGCGAGCGCCAACCCGGCCAACAAGTCGTCGCCGCCGATGCCCTGTGATGCCAGGGCCACCAACTCGTCTTCGATCCCGGCCGCTCGCTCGGGCTCACCGATCTGCAGCGCAGCCGCGAAGCGGGTGATGCGACCCTGAGCGCCGTCGCCCATGCCGAGGACCTGATCGCGAGACAGCAGGGTGAAGCCCTCCTCCACGCGATCGGCCATCACCATGGCCCGTCCAAGCACCGCGCTCGCCTGCATCAACCCATACCGATCACCCAACGACGTGAAGGTGCGTAGCGATTGCTCGGCCATGGCGACGGCTTCTTCGGTCCGGCCCGACCACAATCGGATCGATGCCACGAGCAACAACATCATGGCGGTGGCCCACGGGTCCGACCGCGCTCGGGCCTCGTCGAGCACCTGCTCGCCCAGCGCTTGGGCCTCCCCCACCCGGCGCTGCTGGAACCGGACCCAGGCCAACAGCCCCAAGCTCCAGGCCAGGCCGTGGGTGTCGACCAGATCACCGAAGATGTCGACGGCCACCTGGAGCCGGGCATCAGCCACGTCGGTGCGGCCGGTCACGAACGCGGTCCACGCCAGGTTCTGCGATGCCCACGCCTGACCCGCTCGGTCTCCGACCTCGATGAAGGCGGCCAGGGCAGCTTCCGCAGAAGCCTCGGCGTCGGCCACCTGTCCGCCGAAGATCTCGACCATGCCGCGCTGGCGCAGCGCCTCGCCGAGGCCGCCGAGATCGCCCAGGGCGCGGAACCGGTCGGCCGCGTCGGACAGCGACGCGATGGCACCGGGCACGTCGCCTTCCTTCTGCTCGATGGCTCCCCGGGCGACCACCGCTCGAGCGGCAGCCGTCTGGTCGCCGAACCGCTCGGCCAGGAACAGAGCCCGCTCGGCGTCGGTTCGACCCACGGCCAGGTTCCATCCCTCCGAAGCCACCGCAGCACGGGCAAGCCGGAGACGGAGTTCCTCGGCGGCATGGGCTCGGTCGTCGGGAGCGGCCGGGCCGAGCAGCTCGAGCGCCTGGGTGTAGAGGCGGATGGCACTGGGAAGCGCCTGATCGAGGTGGGCTCGGTGCGCAGCCTGGACCACCCAGCCTCGGGCCCGATCGGCGAGGTCGTCGGGGAACTCGGCGGTGCGAGCGGATGGCCCCAGTTCGGCGGCCAGCGCCACCGCCGCGCCGTAGTGGTGGGCGAGCTGGTCGATCACCCAGGGCGGCAGGGGGGAGACCTCCGCCGACTTGTGCTCGATGTAGGTGGCGATCCCGAGGTGGCTCTTGGCTCGATCGGCCTTGGTGATGGTCTGGTAGGCGACTTCGCGGACGAGGTCGGAGCGGAAGGACCACTGGTCGCCGGACAGATCCATGATCTCGTCGGTCACCAGCTCGGCCACGGCGGCGTCGACATCGATGGCACGGTGGAGCTGGCGGCCCATCTCGGCCAAGCCTGCCATCGGGCCTCGATGGCCGATGACCGATGCGTCCTGCAGCACCGAGCGGACCCCAGGGGACAGATCGTCGAGCCGGGCCGCCACCAGGCCGCGCAACGTGTCGGGGAGGGCGGCCACGCGACCCGGCTCGGCCGCGGCCTCGCCGTCGAGGAGGCTCACCAGTTCCTCGAGGAAAAATGGGTTGCCGCCGCTGCGCTCGAACAGTGCCTGGGCCGTGACGGCCGGCACCGGAGCGCCCGCAAGGTGATCGAGCAGGATCCCCGCCGCCTCCCGGCTCAGCGGATCGAGGTGCAGCGCAAGGGAGTTGTGGCGCCCAGATGCTGGGGTCCACCCATCGAGCAGCGACGGCCGAGCGGTGGCCAACAGGACCACGGGACAGTGGTGGATGACCGAGAAGACCTCGTCGATGAGCGCCAAGACGGCTTCGTCGGCCCAGTGGAGGTCCGAGATCTGCAGCACCAGTGGACGGCGCTGGGCCGATGCCGCGGCGTACGACGCCAGCGCTCGACCCGCCTCTTGGCGCACGGTGACCGGGTCGACCTCGCCCAGGGGCTCGAAGCCAAGCAGGGTCAGCAGGCCATCGGCCGTTCGCTGGACCTCGGGGTCGGTGGTGCGGCGATCGAGCACCGCACCAACCTGCGTGCGAACGGACTCCCGGGCGTCCGAGCGGGAGTCACCCACCGCCACCTCGAGCGCCGGACGAAGCGCATCGGCCACCGGCCACCAGACGTTGGCCTCCCCGTAGGGGACGCACCGGCCCTCGCGCACGATGGCCCCGTGCTTCGTGCCCGCCGCCTCGGTGACTTCGTTGGCCAGACGGCTCTTGCCCAAGCCCACGTCGCCCACCAGAAGCACGAGGAGCGCTCGCTCGTGTTCGATTGACGTGTCGATCGCACTTTGGAGCAGTGCCAGCTCCGCGGTACGGCCCACGAGCGGCACGTCGATGCGTCGGGCGCGATAGCCCGGAGGCAGCGTGGGCATGACCGCCGCCCAGGTCTCGACCGGCTCGTCGCGGCCTTTGGCGTCGATCGGGCCGCGCGCTTCGTAGGCGATGGTGTGGCGGGTGGCCAGGTAGGTGGCCGGTCCGACGAGCACCTCTCCGGGGCTGGCGGAGGTCTGCAGCCGGCTGGCCGTATTCACGACGTCGCCCATGGCCGTCACCGTCCCCGCGGCGCGCATGGCTCCTACCAGCACCTCGCCGGTGTTCACGCCGATGCGCATCTGCAGGCCCTGGCCGATCGCTTCGGCCTCGGCCTGCAGCGTGGCTTGCATCCGCAAGCCAGCGCGCACCGCTCGTTCCGGATCATCCTCGTGGGCCGTGGTGGCACCGAAGAGGGCGACCATCGCATCGCCGAGCACCTTGTCCACCTGACCACCGAAGCTGGTGACGTCGGCCGCCAGCTTGTCGAAGCATCCATCCACCAGGTTCTTCAACCGCTCTGGATCGAGGCGTTCAGACAGCGAGGTGAACCCGACCAGGTCGGCGAACACCACCGAGACCACCCGGCGCTCGTCATCGACCGCGTGGAGCGCCCGGCCACACGACGCACAGAATCGTGCGCCATCGCCCGCCAGAGCACCGCAGGCCGCACACGTCATCGCGGCAGCATACGGGGGCGCCCACACGGAACAATGGGGCGATGGCCCTCGACCCGACCTCACTGCCCGCCGACGTGCTCACCTTCTTGAGCGAGTACCACCTGGCGTCACTGACCACCTTCCGTCCCGACGGATCGCCGCACGTGGTGCCCGTGGGGTTCAGCTACGACGCCGATGCTCGCCTGGTTCGTGTCATCACGTGGGCCGAGAGCAAGAAAGCGCGCAATGTGGCCGCGCTCACCGGCGGCCGAGCAGTGGTGTGCCAGGTTGATGGCGGCCGATGGCTCTCGCTCGAAGGGGTCGCATCGGTGACCAGCGACCCCGAGCGCGTCGCTGCGGCCGTCACTGGCTATGCCGGCCGCTACCGCCAACCCGGCGAGCGCGCCGACCGCGTGACGATCGAGATCGAGGTGGATCGGATCCTCGGCCGGGCCTGAAGGGCCTGGGTAGCGTCGGGTCGTGCGCGTTGGTTGTTTCCCCGGGTCGTTCAACCCGCCAACGGCGGCCCACCTCGCCATCGCTGAGGCTGCGGTCACCGTGGCCGGGCTCGATCGGCTCGATCTGGTGTTGAGCCACGCGGCCCTGGGCAAGGAAGACCTCGACGTGCCCACCATCGGCCAGCGCTGCGAGGTGCTGCAAGCCGTCGCTGCGAGCCGCCCGTGGTTGGGGGTGGTGGTCACTCGCGCCCGGCTCATCGTCGACATCGCTGATGGCTACGAGGCGGTGGTGATGGGGGCCGACAAGTGGCGACAGGTCACCGACCCGGCCTGGTACTCGGGCGGGTCGGTCGACGCCCGTGATGAGGCGGTCGCCCGCCTGCCACGCGTGCTCGTGGTGCCACGGGCGGGGGATCGTCCCACGGGCGTCGAGCTGGTCGAGGTTTCCGAGGAGCACGGCCACGTCAGCGCCAGCGCCATCCGCGCGAGGTCGCCCCAAGCAGCTGACTGGATGTTGCCCGAAGCCCGTGCGTTCGACGACCAGACCGGCATCTGGACCGGTGGCCGGTCGCGCTGATCGGTCAGCTCGCCGGGCCGGTGGCGCCAGGCGGTTGACAGCGCGGGCACCAATAGGTGCTGCGGGCCTGCTCGCCTTGGCGGGCCATGCGGACGGGGGTGCCGCACACCCGACACGGCTGCCGAGCCCGGCCGTAGACCGCCACCGAGCCGGGTGGGCCCGCAACGGTGGTACGCCGGGTGGTTCCGAGGTTGTGGAGCAGGAGACGGTTGGCGGCTTCGAGCAGTTGGCGCCGGACGGGCTGAGCGACGGCGGTCACCGCCACGAACGGGTCGACCCGGCAGCGATGCAGGAGTTCGGACTTGTAGACGTTGCCGACGCCGGCCGCCACGCGCTGGTCGAGGAGGACCACACCGATGGGGGTGTCGGGTTCGGGCACCGTGGTGAACCTCCGCAGCGCCTCGTCGAGATCGGGGTCGGGCGTGCAGAGGTCGGGGCCGAGGTGGTCGATGGGGCCGCCCGGTTGGTCGCGTCGGTAGCTCTGGACCTGCGGGGCGCTGAAGCACACCGCCTCCCAGCCCGGGACGGCGACGAGGGCGCGCATCAGATGCTGGGGTCGGCGCCACCGGTCGCCGGCGCGATAGAGGTGCCACGAACCCGGCATGCCCAGGTGGGTTCGGAGGGTCAAGCCATGGTCGAAGTCGATCAGCAAGTGCTTGCCGACCGCCTCCACGCCCGTGATCGCCGAGCCGGCCAACGGGCGATCACCGAGCAGTCGGGGGGCCTCGAACCGAAGAAGCTCCCCGCCGACCAGCGCCGGGCGGAGCCGGTTGGCCGTGCGGTGGAGCGTGTCGCCCTCAGGCATCGAGCTCCCACGCTTCAGCCTGTTGGTAGGTCAGGCGCCAATACCACTCGTTCGCACTCACATCTGGACCCTATCGACGTCGACTTCGACCCACCCACGGGTCAGGCCACGAGCAGCACCGCACGGTGGTAGGAAGTGGCGACCGTGCGACATGTGGTTCGGGCCACGCCCGATCGCCCATCGCACGCGACGCGCATGTCGGCCAGGAACAGGTCGGTGGCACGAACCCGCCGCACGCGGGTGTCGATCCGTTCAGAGCGCTGGGCATCGAGGCGCTTCAGGTTCCGCCAGGCGAAGTCGTGACGGATGCACGCTCGGCGGAAGTCGAACGTCGGGCCAGTGTCGGGAGCGAAGGAGCACAGGTCGGTGCTCAGGTCCCAGGTACCCGACCGGGCGGCGACGCGACCCAACCCGCTCGGGGCGTAGGCGATCCACTGATCGACGGTCGCCGGGCTCACAGATTGAGCATCGGCCTGGGCGTTGATCCACCAGTGGTGGAAGGCATCGGGCGAGGTGCCATAGAGCTTGTGGTCGAGCGCGGAGAGGGTCGGCTGGACCCGGCAGGACACGAGCGACCCCAGGGCCACGATGGCGAACAGCAGGGTGCCCAGCACGGGCGAGATCTGGCGACGGAAGGGTCGAGGGCGCACGGGGCCTCCGGGCTCGCGGGGTGGCGATGGGGAGGAGACCCTAGGAAGCGGGCGTGCGCCGCGCTACGCCAGATCCGTAGCACCCACCGGTCAGCGACGTCGGAGCACCAACCCCTTGTAGCCATCGCTGAACCCCGCGGCACGCAACGCATCGGCACCGGGCGCTGAGCGTGCCGGCTCGCCGTCGATCTTGGCCAGCTCGATGGATCGACGGCGTCCGGTGCGCACGACCGACGCGAGGGACTCGGCCCACCGGCCATCGGCGGCGGCAGGGAAGGTGAGCAGGCTCCGGGCCCCCTTCTCGAGGTAGACCGCAGCCTCTCCATCGACGAGGACGACCAGCGCACCCGCCGCCCGGGCGGGGCGACCATCGGTGGGTGGCCACGGCAACGAGGCTCCGAAGGGCTGGGCCGGATCCGTGGCCGCCAGCACGGCAATCCCATCGGCGCCGATGCTCGGCTGGCGCGCCGAGCGCAGCCGGTCGACCGCACCGGGCACGGCGAACTGGGCTGCGCCCAAGCCAGCCACGAAGTAGCCGCGACGTACCGAGCCGCGCTCCTCGAGCACCTTGAGCACCGGGTACACCCCGGCGAAGCCACCCATCGTTCCCTCGCCGAGCGCGGCCTCGCGCGTGAGCACCCCATACCGCTCCAGCAGTTGCTGGGCCCGCGCGTGGGCGACCTCGGTGGCGGTGGCCGGTGCTGCGCCAGCGGCGGGCGAGCGAAGGGGCGCCACCGACGACCAGCGACCGGCGCCCGAGGGAGGGCCCGATCGCGCCAACCGGCCGGGACGGGGGCGGCCAGCCTTGGCCCGCTTGGACGACCTGGCGGCCACGAAGGCCCGCAGCGGTTGGAGCGAATCGTTGGTCACCTCGCCCGACCACACCAAGTCCCACAGTGCGGCCAACACGCTCGCATCGTCGTAGTCGACCTCTGCCGCCGCGGCGGCAGCCACGAGGTCAGCCCAAAACGATGCACCCCGCACGGCCAGGTGCTCGCGCAATGCGTCGTGGACCTGGCCCACCGGACGATCGTCGTCGGCCCCCTCCGGAACGAGAACCTCGACCTGGTCGCGAAACACCAGCCGCACCCGACCATCGGTTGCACCGAGCGGCGAGGCACCCACCCAGACGAGGTCGCCTGCGGTGCACAGCGCGTCGAGGTCCGATGGCCGGTAGTCGGCCATGCGCACCGGGAGGATGTCTGACTCGAGCGCCGAGGCCAGCAGCGGGGCGCCGGAGAGGACCGAAATGGCTTCGACCAGGCCGTCGACGCCGCGACGGGGCAGCCCGACGCCCTGCCAGGCGGGGAGAAAGCGCGCCAGCGCGGCACCGTCGACCGGCTCGACCTCGGCCCTCAGGACCGCCAACGACCGGCGCCGGAGCTGGCGCAACACCTCCGGATCGCACCACTCGCGCTGGGCGCCACCCGGGCGGAACTCACCACGAACCAACCGCCCGTCGGCCACCAAGACGTCCAGGGCCGATCGAACGCGGGCGACATCGATGCCGAAGCGATCAGCCACCTCCTGATCGAGGAACGGGCCGTGGGTGCGGGCGTGACGGACGACGAGGCCCTCGAGCGGCGCTTCCACCGAATCGGTGAACACCCCGGGCAGCCCGATGGGAATGGCACAGCCGATGGCGTCTCGCAGGCGCCCGGCGTCTTCGGCGGCTGCCCAGCGATCCTCACCGGCCAGGCCGACGAGGATGATCCGACGGTCCTCGGCCAAACCGGCGAGCAGGCCAGGAACCAGATCGGCCACCTCGGGCGCCGTCCGCGACACGATCTCCGCTTCGGCGAGCGGGCCCAGGATGCGCAGAAGATCGGTCACTTCGTCGCCATCGCGGGCGCGGCGGCCATCGACCAGGAGCTGCAGCTCAGCCTCGAGCGCGTCGAGCACGGCGCCGTCGAGGAGGTCGCGCAGCTCCTCCGCACCGAGCAGTTCGCGCAGCAAGTCGCGATCGAGCGCCAACGCGGCCGCTCGACGTTCGGCAAGCGGGGCATCGCCCTCGTACATGTAGACGGCGATCCATCCGAACAGCAGCGACTGGGCCATGGGAGATGCCTGCTGGGTATCGACGGCGACCAACCGCACCTTGCGAGACCGGAGGTCACGGAGCAACCCGCGCAGCGCCGGCAGGTCGAACACGTCGTTGCAGCACTCCCGCGTGGCCTCGAGCAGGATCGGAAAGCTCGGGTGCTTGGCGGCAACCGCCAGCAGGTTGGCGGCCTTCTGGCGCTGCTGCCACAGCGGGGTACGGCGGTCCGGACGTCGCCGGGGCAACAAGAGCGCCCGGGCTGCCGCCTCGCGGAACCGGGCGGCGAACAGGGCGGTGCCCGGCAACAGCGTGATGATGATCTCGTCGATCTCGTCAGGATCGATGAGCAATTCGTCGATGGGCAGCTCATCGATCGCCTCGGGCAAACGAAGCACGATGCCGTCATCGCTCCAGATGAGCTCAACGTCGGTCCCCCACCGCTCGGCGAGCCGAGCCCGCAACGCCATGGCCCACGGCGCATGCACCTGGGCGCCGAACGGGCTGAGGATGCAGATCCGCCAGTCACCGATCTCGTCGCGGAAGCGCTCGACCACGATGGTGCGATCGTCGGGAACGGCACCGGTGGCTTCGGCCTGCTCGCTCCAATAGCCGAGCAGATTCTCGGCCGCCCAGGTGTCGAGGTCGTGGCGATCTTGTAGGCGGGCGAATGCGTCGTCACGATCAAGGGCCCGCACCTCGCGCACGAACTCGCCGAGCGCGACGCCCAGCTCGAGTGGCCGACCGGGCCCATCGCCGCGCCAGAAGGGCATCTTGCCGGGTTGGCCCGGCGCCGGGGTGACGATGACGCGCTCATGGGTGATGTCTTCGATCCGCCACGTCGACGCGCCGAGCAGGAAGGTTTCGCCGGGACGCGACTCGTAGACCATCTCCTCGTCGAGCTCACCCACGCGGGTGCCATCGGGCAAGAACACGCCGTAGAGCCCACGATCGGGAATGGTGCCGCCGGAGGTGACGGCCAAGCGCTGCGCCCCTGCCCTCCCCCGCACGGTGTCGCCTCCGCGATCCCACACGATGCGCGGGCGCAACTCGGCGAACTCGTCGGAGGGGTAGCGGCCGGCCAGCAGGTCCAAGACGGCCGCCCACACCTCTTCGCTCAACTCCGCGAAGGGCGCCGCCCGCCGCACCAGCGCAGCCAGCTCCGATACCCGCCAGTCGTCGAGAGCGCAGCACGCCACCACCTGCTGGGCCAGCACGTCGAGCGGGTTGCGTGGGTAGCGGGTGTGCTCGATGAGGCCGTCATGCATCCGTTGCGCGACCACCGCGACTTCCACAAGGTCAGCGCGGTGCTTGGGGAACAGCTTGCCCTTCGACGGCTCCCCCACCTGGTGGCCGGCACGCCCAACCCGTTGCAGCCCGCGCGACACCGCTCCTGGTGACTCCACCTGGATGACCAGGTCGACCGCCCCCATGTCGATGCCGAGTTCGAGCGAAGAGGTGGCCACCAGTCCGCGGAGCTGGCCAGTCTTGAGCTCGTCCTCGATGATGAGGCGACGCTCCTTCGAGAGCGAGCCGTGGTGGGCCTTCACCAGATCCGGTTCACCCTCGCCCGATTCCTCCGCCAGCTCGTTGAGGCGCGCGGCAAGGCGCTCGGCCGAACGGCGAGCGTTGACGAAGATGATGGTGGAGCGGTGCGCTTGCACCAGCTCGAGCAGCTTGGGATGCATGGCCGGCCAGATCGACCGCCGTACCGGCCCAGCGGCCGCCGGCCCACTGACGGGGCCATCGATGACCGTGCCGAGCGCGCCCATGTCTTCGACCGGAACCACCACGTCGAGCTCCAGCGCCTTGCGAGTGCCGGCGTCGACGATGGTCACGGGTCGAGGGGCCCCCGGGGCGGAGTACCCGCCGAGGAACGTGGCGATCTCGCCCAAGGGCCGTTGGGTGGCCGACAGGCCGATGCGCTGGGGCGGACGAGCGCAGCGCTGCTCGAGCCGCTCGAGCGTGAGCGCCAGGTGCGATCCCCGCTTGGTGGCCGCCAAGGCATGGATCTCGTCGATGATCACCGCTTCGACGTTGACCAGGGTGTCGCGGGCCGCCGACGTGAGCATCAAATACAGCGACTCCGGGGTGGTGATGAGCAGATCGGGTGGATGGCGCACCAGTTGCCGACGCTCGTTGGCGGGGGTGTCGCCGGTGCGGGACCCGACCGTGGGGATGGTGACCGCAACCCCCGCCCGGTCGGCGGCATGGCCGATGCCTACCAGCGGCGACCGCAGGTTCTTCTCCACATCGACAGCAAGCGCGCGAAGTGGGGAGATGTACAGAAGGCGGGTTCGCTCCCGGTCGCTCGGAGGCGGCGTCGTCATGAGCCGATCGATGCCCCACAGGAACGCTGCGAGCGTCTTGCCCGAGCCGGTGGGGGCCAAGATCAGGGTGTGCTCGCCCGATGCAATCGCCGGCCAGCCCTGCTCTTGCGCCTGGGTAGGCGCGGGGAACGATGTGGAGAACCAATCCCGGACCGGGGCGGAGAAGAGGTCGAGGGCAGCGATGGCGGAATCAGGCTGGCAGATCGCACGCTGCGCCGAGCGCAGACGTGAGTGTCTTGAACTCGGCATCGCCGCCGCCCGTGCTGAATGCCTTGACCAGCAAGGCATCCACCATCTCCGGGTCGATGTTCTCGGCCACGCAGGCCTGCTGCTCTTCCTCCAAGCCCAGGCTGAACGACTGCGCCAGCAGCGCCGCGACGTCGACGTCGCACTCGTCGAACCCGTCGACCATCGCCTGGCCCTGCGCCTCCTCGAGGCCCAGTTTGCCACTGCTGAACGATGGGTCAGAGATCTGCTCCACGGTCACGTCGTTGGCCTGCAGCACGTCGACGGTGATGGCATCGAGCCAGAGGGGGGCGAGGCATTCGGCCTTGGCCTGCTCCATCACCAACGCCCCTTCATCCTCGTTCCCCGTGGAGAGGTTGGCCACCAGCGCAGCCTCGTAATCGTCAGCAGTGAGCGACGCCACGTCCTGGTCCGACTCGGCCGCTGTCGTCGTGGTCTTCTCATCTCCCGCTCCGTCTGACCCGTCTGAGGAGCACCCGACGGCAGCAAGAGCCAGCACGATCACGAACAACAGGGCGAAGAACTTGCGCACGAGGCCTCCAGGCATCGGGGAACGCGGGAACCATACGCGAGGACGCGCCCGATACCCTTGCGCCTGTGGCCGAGTTCCAGTCCCGTGAGTACCACCCGGCGTTCGAAGAATACTGCGAGACCATCTTCGAACTGCACGAGGATGACGTCGACGTGATCCAAGCGCGCATCGCCGAGCGGTTGGGCGTCTCGCGCCCGGCCGTGTCGGAGATGATCCGCCGCATGGAGGGCGAAGGCCTCGTCGAGATCGACCGAACGGTCCGCCTGACCGCATCGGGAACGGTCCTCGCCGAGCGGGTCGTTCGCCGCCATCGGCTGGCCGAGCGCCTCCTGACCGACGTCTTGGGCCTGTCGTGGGCCGACGCGCACCAGGAGGCCGGCCGCTGGGAACACGTCATCTCCGACGCCGTCGAAGCGGCCATCATCCGTCTCCTCGAGGACCCCACCACCTGCCCCCACGGCAATCCGATACCCGGCACCGCCTACGAGGCGCCCGACACGGTGGCGCTGTCCGACATCGGCGTCGGCGACGGGTTCACCGTCATGCGCATCACCGAGGAACTCGAGTTCACGCCCGGCCTACTCGACTTCCTCGAGGACGCATCGATCCAGCCCGGTCACCACGGCATGGTCACCGCGTCGTCGCCCGACGGCACCACCACGGTGGTCATCGAGGGCCGCCACATCGGTGTGGGTTCGTTCGCCAGCGCTCGCATCCTCGTCGCCAGCGCCTGAGAAGGCCGGTCAGCCCACGGGCTGAGGTTGCGGTGCGCCGGCCTGGGCCAACACGTCGGGCCGATCGCCTACGTGCACGATGGTGAGCAGTTTGGTGGCGCGGGTGAGCGCCACGTAGAGCGCCCGCATGCCCTGGGCTTCTTCGGCCAAGATGCCCGCCGGATCCACCACCACGGTGGCGTCGAGCTCGAGGCCCTTCACGATGCCCACCGGCACCACGGTCACCTGGTGGTTGAGCCCCTGCTCGATGGCCACGCCGTGGTCGATGCCGATGGCGGTGAGGGCCGCAGAACACTCGTCGACCAACGACGCAGGGCAGATCACAGCGACGTTGCCGTTGCCGATGGCATCGATCTCGTCGCGCACCGCCTGGGCGATGGCCGACCCCAGCGCCGCGGGCTGGTCGACCCGACGAAACACCGGTGGTCGACCGTCTTGGCGCACGGAGCGGGGAGGCAGGAGGTCGGGCGCGGAATGGGCCAACACGCGCGCCGCCAGATCCATGTTGGGACCCGGGATGCGGTAGCCCACGGTCAGCTGCTCCCGCCGTGGGGGCCGCCGATCGGGCAGCAACGAGAGGATCTCGTTCCAATCGGCGTGGGCCCAGGCCCCGGTGGACTGGGCAATGTCGCCCACCACCGTGAGCGACCCGTTCAGCGACCGCCGACTGATCATCGCCAGCTGCATGGGCGACAGGTCCTGGGCCTCGTCGATGACGATGTGCCCATAGGTGCGGATCTCGTCGTCTTCGAGCTTGACCCGCCGGGGCTTAGGGCCGAGCAGCGAGCGAGCCTCGTCGAGCAAGGGCACATCGTCGTGGGTGAATACCACGTCGTCGACCGAGGCGGAGCGCTGGCGGGAGAGCAGGTCGACCCGATCGTGGGAGAGGTGGCGACCAGCAGCGAGGTGGAGGAGCGCCCGGGAGCCGAACAGGTCGTGGAGCAGTTGGGCCGGCGTGAGAACCGGCCACATCTCCTCGAGCGCGGCCCGGACGTCGGGGTGACGGCGGATCTGGCGCCAGACCTCGGCGGGATCGAGCGGCGTCCGGGCGGACTCGGCCAAGTGGAACGCCATCTCGCGCTCCACGTAGCGACGACCAGCGTTGTGGTGCCGATAACGACGGCGCGCGTCTTGGACGATGTCGGCGGAGGTGCCCACCGACAAGCTCAGCGTCTGGAGGCCGAGGCCAAGGCGAAGGGGTGACCGCAGGGCCCGCTTGCGGTCGCGGACCGCCTTGGCCAGGACCTTGCCCATCACCGCATCGCCCTTGAGACGGGCGATCTCTTCGCGATCGCGGCCCTTGATCTTCACGTCGTCGACCAAGTCGGCGAGGACCGCCAGTTCCACGCCCGCTTCGCCGAGTGAGGGCAGCACCTGCTCGATGTAGGCCAGGAACAGCCGGTTCGGGCCCACGACCAGAACGCCTTGATCCTCGAGCGGGAAGCGATAGGTGTAGAGGAGGTAGGCGGCACGGTGGAGCGCCACGACCGTCTTGCCCGTGCCCGGGCCGCCCTGCACCACCAGCACTCCGGGCAGCGGCGCCCGGATGATCTCGTCTTGTTCGCCCTGGATGGTGGCAACGATGTCGCCCATCCGCCCGGTGCGCGCCGTCTCGAGCGCGGCGATGAGTGCACCATGTCCCTGCAGCCCGGCGCCCTCGCCCAGGTCGAGGGCGTGCTCGCCGAAGAACTCATCCTCGATGCCCAGCAGTTGGCGCCCACGGGTGGAGAAGTACCGCCGTCGCGCCAGCCCCATCGGGATCCGGCCGGTGGCGCGGTAGAAAGGCTCAGCCACGGGTGCCCGCCAGTCCACCACCACCGGATCTTGGCGCTCGTCGGAAACCGCAAGGCGCCCGATGTAGAACGTGTCGTCGCCGGCATCGACATCGCGGTCGATGCGGCCGAAGAGCAGCGAGGCATCGCCGAGGTGGAGCTGAGTCAGGCGATGGATCACCGTATCGAAGATGACCTCACGCTCGAACCGGGCCTGCTCGGTGCCCCCCTGCCCGACCTCGACCATCCCCTTCAGCCTGTTGGCCGACGTGCGCGCCCGCTCGAGGCAGTCGTAGGCACGATCGATGTAGGCCTGCTCGGCCGCCAAGTCGGGGTGGATCGCCATGTTGCGGAGCTGCGGTCCTTTGGGTGGGAAGACCCCGGTTCAGGGGATTCGACAGCCTAGCCGGGGTCTTCGCCGATCTCCTTGAGCGCATCGCGAAGCGCCATGCGGATGCGGCGGGCCTCGGCCGGGAGCAGGTGGGCGACCAGACCTTCACCGGGCTTGCCCATCTCGTCGACGGTGAGCACGATCCGCGGTTCGGAATCGTCGTAGTCGTCGCTGATGGCGATGGCCCACGAGACGGGGGCGAGGTCCGGATCGTCGGCCACGACCGGATCGAGCGTGGCATCGAACGGGTGGTCGTCGATGGAGCGGCGCATGGGTGCATCCAACCACGGCTGGGGAGGTGTCAGAGTCCACCGATAGCGTCATCGACATGGTCAGCGTCGACGCCCCGTTCCTCCGTGCCTGTCGGGGCGAGCCCCACGACCGGGTTCCGGTGTGGTTCATGCGCCAGGCCGGCCGGTCGCTGCCCGAGTACAAGGCCATCCGGGGCACCGGCTCCATCATCACCGCCATCCGCACACCGGACCTGGCGACCGAGATCACGCTGCAGCCCGTCCGCCGCTACGGCACCGACGCCGCCATCTTGTACTCCGACATCGTCACTCCCATCGAGGCCATCGGCTTTGGGGTCGACGTGGCGCCGGGCATCGGCCCAGTCGTAGAGAAGCCGTTCCGCTCGGCGTCTGACCTCGAGCGCATTCGTCCCCTCGACCCCGAGGCCGACACGCCCTACGTGCTCGAGACCGTTCGCAACCTGGTGCGCGAGTTGGGAGATGTTCCCCTGATCGGGTTTGCCGGCGCTCCCTTCACCGTCGCCTCATACCTGGTGGAGGGGCGGCCCAGCCGCACCTACGAGAACACCAAGCGGCTCATGTACACAGACCCGGAACTGTGGTTCGCGCTGCTCGATCGCCTGGCCGACCTTGCCCTCGCATCGCTGCACAGCCAGGTCGCCAACGGCGCCTCGGCGGTGCAGTTGTTCGACTCGTGGGCCGGCGCCCTCTCGCCCAGCGACTACGTCCGCTACGTGCAACCGGCGTCGCAGAAGGTGCTCGAGGGCATTGCTTCCACGGGCGTGCCTCGCATCCACTTCGGGGTGAACACGGGCGAATTGCTCACGCACATGCGCGATGCGGGCGCAGACGTCATGGGCATCGACTGGCGAGTCGACCTCGACGATGCCCGGAAGCGGCTGGGCGACCGCACCCCCCTGCAGGGCAACCTCGACCCTACGGCCGTACTGGCCGGCGCAGACGTGGCGATCGAGCGCACGCGAGACGTCCTCCGCCGAGCCGATGGCCATCGGGGCCACATCTTCAACCTGGGCCACGGCGTGCTGCCCGATACGGACCCCGAGGTCCTCGAACAGGTGGTGGCCGTCGTCCACGCCGAAGGGAAGGTCCGATGACCACCGACCAGATCGGCATCGTCGTCATGGCGTATGGCACCCCGGCCACACCCGCCGACGTGGAGCCCTACTACACCCACATCCGTCGGGGCCGGCCGCCCACCCCTGAGCAGCTCGCCAACCTCCAGATGCGCTACGACGCGCTCGGCGGCATCTCCACGCTGGCGCAGCGGACCGCCGACCAGGTCGAGGCCATCACCAGCGCGCTCCACGCGGCTGCCCCCGGCCGGTTCACCGTTGCCCTCGGCCAGAAGCACGCGTTCCCCTTCATCGAGGACGGCGTCAACGAACTGGCCGACCGGGGCGTCGCCACCGTCATCGGCGTGGTCCTGGCACCTCACTACTCGGGGTTCAGCGTGGGCCAGTATCAGCAGCGGGTCGAGGCTGCTGCCACCGAGCGCCGCATGCGAGCTGCTGGCGTGCAGCGCTGGCACGACCTGGCCGAGTACCGCTCGTTCCTGGCCGATGCCGTCACCGACGGGCTCGCCCAGCTGCCCGAGCGCACCGAGGTCATCTTTACGGCGCACTCCCTTCCCGAGCGCGTCCTCGAAGGCGACCCGTACCCCGAGGAACTGCTCGCCTCGGCATCGGCCGTAGCCGATGAGCTGGGCCTGGAGACCTGGTCCACCGCGTGGCAGAGCGCAGGCGCCACCCCCGAGCCGTGGCGCGGCCCAGACATCTTGGACGTGCTGCGAGACCGGGCGACGTCGGACGACGTCGATGCTGTGCTCGTGTGCCCGCAGGGGTTCGTGGCCGACCACCTCGAGGTGGCCTACGACCTCGACATCGAGACCAAGGCCCTGGCCGACCAGCTGGGCCTCGGGTTCGCTCGCACCCGTGTCCTCAACGACGATGCGACGGTCCTCACGGCTCTGGCCCATCGGGTGGTGGAACTGGCAGACCTCACCGACCACGGCCACAGCATGGACGAGGCGTGACCAAGGCGGTGCGGCCGGACCACGTCGTCGTGGTCGGTGGCGGCATCAGCGGGTTGGTGGCGGCGCTGCGCCTCACCCAGGGTGGCGTGGGCGTGACCGTGGTGGAGCCCGATCGCCTCGGCGGGAAGCTGCAGACGTCGGTGGTGGCCGGACGTCCTGTCGATGAAGGAGCCGACGCGTTCTTGCTCCGCGTGCCGTGGGCGGCGGCTCTGTGCCACGACCTCGACCTCGACGGCGAGCTCATCTCGCCGGTGGAGCGGTCGGCGCACGTGTTCGTCGCCGGGAAGCGGCGCCCGCTGCCCACCGGCCACGTGATGGGGGTTCCCGCCGATCTCGACGCTCTCGCCGCCAGCGGGTTGCTCACGCCCGAAGGCCTGGCGCGGGTGCGCGAAGACCTCACGCTGCCTGCGAACCCGGCCGACCCCCACCTCGTCGGCGCCGACGTGGCGGTCGGCCCTTATCTGCGCAGGCGGCTCGGCGATGAGGTCGTCGATCACCTCATCGACCCGCTGCTCGGCGGCATCAATGCCGGCAGCACCGACACCATGAGCCTGGCCGCCGTGGTCCCGCAGCTCGACGGAGCGGCTCGGTCGGGCGATCCGAGCCTGATCCGGTCCTGCCTGGCCCATCTCCAGCGGGCCGGCAACGTCGGCGATCCCCCGCCGATCTTCGCCACGCCCATCGGCGGGATGGCCCGGCTCATCGATGCGCTACTCGCGTTCATTCCCGCCGCCGAGATCCGCCACGGCCTCCGAGCTGTCGCCATCGAGCGCCGTGGGTCCGGGGCCCGAGTCGAACTCGACGACGGCACCTCGATCGATGCCGATGCCGTCATCGTCACCACTCCCGCGCACGTGAGTGCACCGCTGCTCGTGCAGGTGGCGCCCAGCGCGTCCGCCACACTCGGGGCCATCGACCACTCCTCGGTCGCCATGATCACGATGGCCTTCGACCGCACGGCGATCGGCGACACCTCAGGCGCGAGCGGCTGCCTCGTCCCCCGAGACCAGGACACGCTGGTGACCGCCATCTCGTATGCCACCTCCAAGTGGGCGCAGCTGCGCGACCCCGAACGCGACGACGTCATCTTGCGAGCCTCCGTCGGGCGCACCGGCGATCTGCGCTATCTCGATCTCGATGACGCCGATCTTCAAGATCAGGTGCTCGCCGACCTCGACCACATCATCGGGATCACCGCTGGCCCCACAGAGGTCCGCATCGGCCGTTGGGACCGCAGCCTCCCGCAGTATGCGCCCGGCCACCTCGACCGCATCGACGCCGTGGAGCAGGAACTGGCAGCTACCCCGATCTCCGTGGCCGGCATGTGCCTTCGAGGGGTGGGCATCCCGGCGTGCGTGCGTTCCGCCGAGGAGGCCGTCGCCGCCCTCGGCGTCACCTGGCCCACCCGCCGCAGCCTCTCGTCGTAACGGCGCGTTCTCCTGTGCGAGCAAGGTCACTCACCGCCGCGGTCTAGCCGATATCATGTGATATCAGCCGGAGGGCAGGGAGGAGGACCGTGACCGACATCTTGATCAGGGGCGTGCCCGACGAACTCGTGGCCGCTATCGACGCCAAGGCAAAGCGAGTCGGCCTCTCGCGAACCGAGTACCTCCGCCGCGCGCTCGAACGAGAGCGTGAGCACGGGGCGGGGGCCGTCACGGTCGGTCATCTCGAACGGGCGGCCGCGCTCGCTTCAGACCTCGAGGACCCCGATGTCATGTCGGGCGCGTGGACGTGACCACGTGGCTGATCGACAAGTCGGCGATCACTCGCCTGCACCTCGCCGCTGACGCGACGGCGTGGGTGGACCGGGTCGAGCGCGGCCTCGTCCGCATCAGCACCGTCACCCGCTTGGAGGTCGGGTTCTCTGCTCGATCCGCACCGGACCACCGATCGCTGCTGGCCGAGCCACCGATCGCTTCGATGCCCGTCGAGTACCTCACGCCGCGGATGGAAGATCGGGCGGCCGAATTGCAGGCGCTCCTCGCCGAACGCGGCCAGCACCGGGCGCCCTCCGTCCCCGATCTCCTCATCGCGGCAACCGCAGAACTCTCGGAAACCACCGTGCTCCACCTCGACAAGGACTTCGAGCTGATCGCCGAGATCACCGGCCAACCGACCGAGCGCCTCGCGCTCCGCTGACCGCAAGGCGATGCCGCCCACCTGACCTCATCAACCACCCCTGGTGCCGGGGGAACCGGGTGCGTGGGCCAGAATCGGCGGTTGATGTCTGAGCTGGCCGACCACCACCTGCCCGACGAGCTGCCCGACGAGCTGCCGGCGCCCGTGCGCCGGTTCGTGGCGAGACCGGCGGTCCGGGCAGTAGCTGCTGGTGTGCTGATCGGTGGTTCGCTGCCGCCGTGGGGGTGGTGGCCGCTTGCCTTCGTCGGCGTGGCGCTGTTGCACCAGCTGCTTGCCGGGGCGAGCTGGCGGTCCCGGCTCTGGCGAGGCGCCGTCGTGGGGTGGGTGCTCTTCGCCCCGTCCATCCTCTGGATCACCCAGCTGACGGCACCGGGCTACATCATCGCCACCGTCTTCTACGGCGCCATGATCGGCCTGTTCTGCATCGCCGTACCACCCCAGCACGGCCGAACGCTCGGGCTGATCGGCGCATGGATCCTGATCGAGTCGCTGCGCTCCGCATGGCCCTTCGGCGGTGTACCGCTCTCGCTGCTCGCGGTGGGCCAAGTTGGTGGTCCGCTCGCCAGCATCGCTCGCGTGGGTGGGGTGCTGGCCGTGGGCGCCGTGACCGTGGCCGTCGGCGCCGCCGCGGCCGCCGCCTTCGGACGCCACCACACCAAAGCCGCGGTGATCGGTGCAGCGGTGCTGGTGGTCCTCGGCATCGCCTGGGTGGCTCCCGACGGGCGCCCAACCGGCGAGACGGTCGACATCGCCTTCGTGCAAGGCGGCGGCGCCCAGGGCACGCGCGCCATCAACACCGACCGCCGCAAGGTTTTCGAGCGCCACCTCGCGGCCAGCCAAGACGTGCCCGACGGCATGGACATGGTGCTGTGGCCCGAGAACGTGATCGACACGGACTTCGACGTCCAAGAAGCCAAGGAGGGACGCGAACTCCAGGCACTCGCCCGCCAGCTCGATGCGCCCCTGTCGGTCGGCACCGTCGAAGGGGTGAGCGAGACCGAGTTCCGCAACTCCCAGCAGGTGCTCGACGCCGAGGGCGAATGGGGCGACCGGTACGTGAAGGTCCAGCGGGTTCCGTTCGGGGAGTGGGTCCCGTTCCGGTCGTTCATCGAGCGGGTTGCGCCCGACACCCTGGCCCGCCGAGATGCAACAGTTTCCACCCAGGACGGCCTGCTCGACATCGGCGGGGTGCCGGTAGCCACCGCCATCTCGTGGGAGGTGTTCTTCGGTCATCGGGTCCGCTCGGGCGTGAAGGCCGGAGGCGAACTCGTCTACAACCCCACCAACGGGTCCACCTACACGGGTACGTTCGTGCAGACCCAGCAGGTGGCATCGTCGCGGTTACGGGCCATTGAGTCGGGCCGCTGGCTGGTGCAGGTTGCACCCACCGGATTCAGCGCCTTCGTGAGCCCCACTGGCGAGGTGTTCCAGCGAACCGGCACCAGCGAACGTGCCGTCGAGGTCCGCCGAGACGTCCCGCTACGCGGCGGGCTCACCTGGTACGCCCGTTGGGGTGACACCCCCATGCGCCTGGCCGCCGTGCTCCTGCTGCTCGGCGCCTGGGTGCTCGACCGCCGGATGCTCAGACCTCCACCAGGAGCGTCAACGGACCATCGTTGACCAGTTCGACCGCCATGTCGGCGCGGAAGCGACGGGAGGGGTTGCGCTTCGCCTGCGCGTGTCCCTACGATACCCCCTAGGGTATAGACCCGAGAGGAGCACCTCCGTGAAGTTCACGCAGTACTACTTGGATTGCCTGTCGCAGGCGTCCTACCTGATCGGCGATGAGACCACCGGCCGCGCCGTGGTGGTCGATCCCCGCCGCGACATCGACGAGTACCTCGCGGACGCCAAAGCCGACGGGTTCGAGATCACCCACGTGATCGTCACCCACTTCCACGCCGACTTCCTGTCTGGCCACCTCGAACTGGCCGATGCCGCCGGAGCGACCATCGTGTTCGGCGCGAAGGCCAACGCCGACTTCGAGTTCCACGGCGCGTCGGACGGCGAGATCCTGAGCCTCGGCGAGGTGACCCTCGAGTTCCGCGAAACCCCCGGCCATACCCCCGAGTCGATCAGCATCGTGGTGCGCGAGCACGCCGATGACGAGGTGCCCTACGGCGTGCTCACCGGCGACACCTTGTTCATCGGTGACGTCGGTCGTCCAGATCTGCTGGCCTCCGTCGGTGTCACCGCCGATGAACTCGCCCGGGCGCTCTACCGGTCGCTGCATGAGCGTCTCATGGTCCTGCCTGATGCCACCAGGGTCTTTCCTGCGCACGGTGCCGGCTCTGCCTGCGGGAAGAACCTGTCCACCGAAACCGTCTCCACCATTGGCGAGCAGCGGGCCACCAACTACGCCCTGCAACCAATGGACGTCGAGGCTTTCGTGGCGGCGGTGACCGAGGGTCAACCGGCCGCCCCCGGGTACTTCATCTACAACGCGACCCTCAACAAGCAGGACCGGGCGCTCATCGACGAGGAGGCCCCGGCCCCCCTCGATCTCGCCGAGGTCCTCGCCGCCCAGGCATCGGGCGCCGTCGTCGTCGACACCCGAGACCCGATCTCGTTCGCTGCCGGTCACCTCCTCGGGTCCATCAACGTTGGCCTCGACGGCCGCTACGCCGAGTTCGTCGGATCGGTGGTCGCACCCGACCAGGACATCGTCGTGGTGACCGGTCCCGGTGACGAAGCCGAGGCCAAGGTCCGCCTGGCCCGCATCGGCTACGACCGAGTGCTCGGCGCCCTGCGCGACGGCGTGGGCTCGCTCGCCAATCGACCGGATCTGGTGGGCAGGGCATCTCGCCTGACCGTCGGCCAGTTCGAGGACCGCCGCTCCGAGGTCGGCCCTCAGGTGGTCGACATCCGCAACCCGGGCGAGCAGGCCATCGGCACCATCCCTGATGCGCTGACCATCCCCATCGCCCAACTGGGCGACCGCATCGACGAGATCGACTTCGATCGCCCGGTCGTCGTCTACTGCGCCGGTGGCTACCGCTCGTCCATCGCCGCCAGCCTCCTGCGCTCGAAGGGAGCCTCGGATGTGTCCGACCTCCTGGGCGGCTACGGCGCCTGGCTCCAGACCACCAACCCCACCTTGGCGATCCTCAACCCATGAGCACCACCATCGATCCCGGCACCGCCCCCACCCGCATCTCCCCCGAGGAGTTGTCCACCATCCTCGAGCAAGGGGGCGACATCCGCATCCTCGACGTGCGAACCCCTGGCGAGTTCGAGAGTGTCCACATCTCCGGCTCCTACAACGTGCCCCTCGATACCTTGGGCGAGCACGCGGCGGAGATCCGTCACCACGTCGAGGAGACGGTCGTGGTGGTGTGCCGGTCCGGCGCACGCGCCAGCCAAGCCGAGCAGCGCCTCAACGGCGCTGGCATGGCCAACGTGAAGGTGCTCGAGGGCGGCATCGCGGCCTGGGAACAAACCCTCGGCGACCAGCGGGGCCAGCTCAACCGCGGCGCTCCCCGCTGGGACCTCGAGCGCCAGGTGCGCCTCGTCGCCGGGGCGATCGTGCTCACCGGCATCGCGGTCAGCATCTGGTTCCCGGCCGCCCGCTTCCTCTCTGGCGCCATTGGCCTCGGCCTGACCGTGGCCGCGCTCACCAACACCTGCGCGATGGGCATGATGCTGTCGAAGTTGCCCTACAACCGGGGCGCCTCGTGCGATGTCGACGCCGTGGTCGCCCAGCTCACCGACGCGCGGTGACCGCCCCCGCCACCGGTATCGGCCGGTGGGTGCCCATCACCCGATGGGCGCGTGCGTATCCGCGCCACCTCCTGCGAGGTGACCTCACCGCCGGGCTGACCGTGGCGGTCATGCTGATCCCCCAGGGCATGGCCTACGCGTCGCTGGCGGGCATGCCCCCGGTGACCGGTCTCTACGCCGCACTCGTCGGCATCATCGCCTACGCCTTGTTCGGCACCAGCGGCTCGCTCGCCGTAGGGCCTGTAGCCATCACCTCACTGCTGACGGTGTCGGGCCTGGCGGCCATCACCGAGCCCAGCGATCCCACCTACCCGGCAATCGCAGCACTGCTGGCGCTCACCGTTGGCGCCATGCTGCTACTCGCCGGGGTGCTGCGGCTCGGGTTCCTCGTCAACTTCTTGTCGCACCCGGTGATCAGCGGGTTCACCTCGGCGGCGGCCATCACCATCGCGCTGAGCCAGGTCAAGGACCTGCTGGGTCTCGACATCGGTCGACCCGAAGGCGTGGTCGCCACCGTCGAGGCGCTGGTCCGCGAGATCAACGGTGCAAACGGCCCCACGATGCTCATCGCGGCCACGGCCGTCGCCGTACTGGCAGCAGGCAAGAAGGCGGCCACGCGCTTCCCCACCGCGCTGGTCGTCCTTGTGGCCGCCACCCTCGCCACCTGGCTCGGCAACCTGGCTGCCGAGGGCGTCGCCATCTTGGGCGACGTGCCCAGCGGCCTGCCCCGCCCGGAACTGCCCCAGGTGACGGTCTCGTTGCTTGGCGACCTCTGGCCGGTAGCCGCCACCATCGCCATCGTCGCGTACGCCGAGGGCGTGAGCGTGGCCAAGGCGATCGCCCGACGCACCCGGGAGCGCATCGACGCCAACCAGGAGCTGATCGCCACCGGCACCGCCAACCTGGCATCGGGTGCCTTCGGCGGGTTTCCCATCGCCGGCGGATTCTCCCGCACCGCGGTCAACCACCAATCCGGTGCCCGCACCCCGCTCGCCAGCCTGGTCACCGCAGCGATGCTTGCGGTATCGGTGCTGTGGCTCACGCCGCTCCTGCGAAACCTCCCGAAGGCGGTGCTCGCTGCGGTCGTGGTCGTTGCGGTCGCCGGGCTGGTCGATGTGGCCGATGCCCGACGGACCTATCGGACCAGCCGCCGCGACTTCTGGGCGCTGGCCGTCACCTTCGTCGCAACGCTGCTCATCGGCGTCGAGCCGGGCCTGGCCATCGGCCTGGTCTTCAGCCTGCTGCTGTTCGTGGCCCGGGCCTCGAGCCCTCACACCACCGAGTTGGGCCGGGTCGAGGGCACCACGGAGTTCCGCAACGTCGACCGCTACGCCACGGTCACCGATCCGGCCGTCGCCCTGCTGCGCATCGACGGGCCTCTCTTCTTCGCCAACACCAAGCACCTTGCCGATCGGGTGGGCGCGCTCACCCGGGACCGGCCCGAACTCGCCCATGTGGTGCTCGACGCCTCCGCGATCGGCGACATCGATGCCAGCGCACTCCACGCGCTGCACGAACTCCACGATGACCTCGAAGAAGCCGGCGTTCGCCTGCACCTCGCAACCGTCCGAGGCCCGGTTCGCGACGCCCTCGACCGCAGCGCAAAAGAAGGCGAGTTCGCCGGGTGCTTCCACCCCAACCTCCACGACGCCGTCCATGCGGCCATGGGCGCCGAGGGCACGCCGCTGAGCACACCTGGTCACGCCGAACGCCACCCCGACGAACTGCGATGAGCCCGGTCCTCCGATACCTCCGGGGGCATAGGCTCGCACCATGAACTTCCCCGATGACGTCACTACCGATGTCCTGAACCGGCTGCGCCGCGCAGAGGGCCAGCTACGCGGGATCCAGCGCCTTCTCGACGAAGGTGCGGACTGCCGCGACGTGGTGACCCAGCTCACCGCCGCGCAGGCGGCACTGCACCGCGCCGGGCTCAAGCTGATGTCTGCGGGAATGCGGTACTGCCTCGCGGACCCCGAGAAGGCGGCGGGCGAGGGCATGTCGGTCGACCAGATGGAAGAGCTGTTCCTCAAGCTCCGGTGAGGGAATCGGCGCTCCGCGGCGGCGGTTGTGGCGATGCTGAGCGATCGCTCGCTTGACCCGGTGGTCAATGAACCGAGAGGCTGGTGCTCCCATGGCCTCAGCTGACCGTCCCCTACGCATCGCCCTCCTTGCCTATCGGGGCAAGCCCCACTGCGGTGGCCAGGGCATCTATGTCCGCCACCTCTCCAAGGCACTGGTCGACTTGGGTCACCACGTCGAGGTCTTCGGCGGCCCGCCGTACCCCGAACTCGACCCGCGTGTACCTCTCACCAAGCTGCCCAGCCTCGAGATATACAACGACTACTTCCCGATGCGCCAGCCGGGTATCTGGGAGCTCAAGAACTGGAAGGACTGGCTTGAGGTCAGCGCCTTCGCCCTGGGCACCTTCCCCGAGCCGCTGGCCTTCACCATGCGGGCATGGGATGAGCTCAAGCACCGCAAAGACGACTTCGACATCGTCCACGACAACCAATCGCTCGGCTTCGGCCTGCTGGCCATCGAGCAGATGGGCCTGCCGGTCATCGCCACCATCCACCACCCCATCACCGTCGACCGCCGGCTCGAGATCGAGCACGCACAGGGCTTCTTGAAGAAGATGAACCTGCGTCGCTGGTACGCATTCGTCGACATGCAGACCGAAGTCGCCCGCCGCCTGAAGCGGGTGATCACGGTGTCGGAGAACTCGTTCAAGGACATCCATGCAGACCACAAGGTCGACACCGACCGGATGCACGTGGTGCCCGTGGGCGTCGACCCGGAGCTGTTCCTGCCGGTCAAGGGCATGAAGCGCACACCGGGCATGCTCATCACCACCGCCAGCGCCGATGTGGCCATGAAGGGTCTGCGCTATCTGCTCGAGGCCGTGGCCAAGCTCCGGACCGAGCGCCCCGATGTCACCCTCACCGTCATCGGCAAGGCCAAGCCGGGTGGCGAATCGGCCCGCACCATCGACGAACTGGGCCTGGCCGACGCCATCACCTTCGTGAGCGGCGTCACCGACCAGCGCATCGTCGAGCTGTACTCCGAGGCACAGGTCGCCGTGGTGCCCAGCCTCTACGAGGGCTTCTCGCTACCGGCGATCGAGGCCATGAGCTGTGCCATCCCGCTGGTGGCCACCACCGGCGGCGCCGTACCCGAGGTGGTGGGCCCCGACAACGAGACCGCGTTCCTCGTCCCGCCCGGCGACAGCGCCGCACTGGCCCTCAAGCTGGCCTACGTCATGGACCACCCGCAGATCGCCACCAAGGTCGGCAAGGCCGGGCGCCAGCGGGTCATCAACCACTGGAGCTGGCGCCACACCGCCGAGAAGACCGTCGACGAATACCGCGCCCGCCTGGCGCTGAAGTAGCGGGACCGAGATTCACGCATGCTCACCGTCGACTTCGACCGTCTCGGCCTCAAGGCCGGCGATCTCATCTTGGACATGGGCGCGGGCGCCGGCCGCCACGCGTTCGAGGTCTATAGGAGAGGCGCGCACATCGTCGCCCTCGACTACTCCCTCGCCGACCTCAAAGACGTCTCGGGCCTCTTCGCCGCCATGACCGACGCTGGCGAGGCGCCCGCTGGCACCTCGTGGGCCACCGTCAACGGCGATGGAACCCAGCTTCCCTTCCCCGACGACACCTTCGACCACATCATCTGCTCCGAGGTCATGGAGCACATCCCCGATGACGCCGCCGCCGCCCGAGAGCTCGCGCGGGTGCTCAAGCCCGGTGGCATGTTGGCGGTCACGGTGCCCACGTTCCTGCCCGAGCGGATCTGCTGGGCCCTGTCCGACGAGTACCACGCACCGTTCGTCGAGGGTGGCCACGTACGAATCTTCACCGAGGCCGAGTTGCGCACCCGCTTCGTGGCCGCGGGCCTCGAGCCCAAGGGAACGCACCACGCCCATGCGTTGCACTCGCCCTACTGGTGGCTCAAGTGCGCAGTGGGGCCCACCAACGACGACCACCCCCTGGTGCAGGCGTACCACCGCCTCCTGGTGTGGGACATCACCAAGGCGCCCAAGCTCACGCGATGGACCGAGAAGATCCTCAACCCCGTGCTCGGCAAGAGCGTCGTGCTCTATGCCACCAAACCGGCCAAGGCGCGGGTGCCGGCATGACCGACATCACCGTGCCCGCCGTCGAAGGGCTCATCACCGCTGCGGAGGTCCAGGCCACCGTCGACGCCATCGCTCAGTGGCAGTTGCCCAATGGCATGGTGCCCTGGTATCCCGGAGGCCATGCCGATCCGTGGAACCACGTCGAGGCGGCGATGGCTCTGGCGCTCGGCGGTCGCGTCGCCGAAGCAGAGCGGGCCTACGACTGGTTGGTGGGCCTCCAGCGGCCCGACGGCGCCTGGCACCAGTACTACGTCGAGGACGGCGTCGAAGACGACAAGTTCGACGCCAACGTGGTCGCCTACGTTGCGGCGGGCGTCTGGCACCACTGGCTGCTCACCGATGATCGGGGCTTTGCGGAGTCGCTCTGGCCGGTGGTCGAGAAGGCCATCGACTTCGTGCTCGACCTCCAACAGCCTCGTGGCGAGATCCTCTGGGCCCGCCACGCCGATGGCACGCCGTGGCCCTTCGCCCTGCTCACCGGGTCGTCATCGATCTGCCACTCGCTGCGCTGCGCCATTGCGCTCGCGGAGCTACTCGGCCACGAGCGTCCCGACTGGGAGCTGAGCGCGGCGCTGCTCGTCAACACCATCCGTCACCACGAGGCCGACGCGTTCGCCCCGAAGCACCGCTGGGCCATGGACTGGTACTACCCCGTCCTCGGCGGGGCCCTGGTGGGCGAGGCAGGACGCGCCCGCCTGGCCGACCGCTACGAAACCTTCATCGACGAAGGACGCGGCGTGCGCTGCGTGAAGGACCGGCCGTGGATCACCGTGGCCGAAACCTGCGAGTGCGTGCTCGCTCACCTGGCCGTCGGCGAACGCGAGACGGCCGAACGGCTGTTCAGCTGGATCGGCCAGTACCGCACCGAGAGCGGCCGGTACTGGACGGGCACCGTCTACCCCGACCTGAGCCACTTCCCCGCCGATGAGCAGTCGACGTACACAGCCGCCGCCGTGGTGCTGGGCGCCGACGGGCTCTGGGGCGAGGGCCCGAGCTCCAAGTTGTTCACGGACCACGACGCCGTACTGCCTCGGCTCATCGACATCCCCGACGGCCACCCCGCACTCCACGACTGACCGTCCCGGCGCAAAACCGCGTTCGGCGGTACGGTCACCATTCGTGATGCGGGGGCCGAGACGGTGGAGAGCACTGATGGTGGTGATTGCGCTCGCCGTGGCGAGCGCAACCGTCGGCGAGCAGCCGCGGGTCGCCGCTGGCACCACGACCAGCGCACGCGCCCTGGTCCCCGGCGACGGCGAGGCGCGGCCACGGATCCTCTATGACCCAGGCACCGAGTCCGCCCTGGTCGACCGCCTGGACCGGGAGCCGTACCGGTCGTTGTTCATCGCAATGCACCACCGGGCCAACAACCAAGACGATCGCACGCTCGGCGACCCGTCCATCGCCGCCCAGCGAGACCTCACCCGGGCGGCCAAGACACGGGCGTTCCAGTACGCACTCGATCGCACGGTCATCGGCGGTGCGATCGTGGCCTTTCCGACGCCGGTGGAGCGCGCCGCTGCTGGCGACTTCGCACGTGACGTCCTGCTGCAGATGTTCGACCGCAGCCGCCTAGCGGTTCCTGCACCCATCGGCGGCTGGGACCGCGACATCTCGACATCCCAGGAGATGGTCAGCACGGCACAGGCCTTCGACACGCTGCTCGGCGCTGGCTACGACCTCGGGGCCGACCGGACCGAGATCGTGCGACGCATGGCATCGGTGACCCAGGAACTCTTCGAGAACTTCACCGACCTCACCACGGCCAACGGCTACACCCGGCTCCACCAGAACAACCACCGCACCAAGTCCGGCGCGGCCATGGCCCTGATGGCCATCGCGCTCGGCGACGAAGTGCCCGAGCCACAGGCCCGGAGGTGGTTCGACACCGGGGTGACCTTGGTGGACGACGTAGAGCGGTTCATGCTCAAGGCGGGCGACGGCGCCTACGGCGAGGGGCCCTTCTACTACCGGTTCGCCTCGCAAAACCTGGTGCCGTACCTCGCCGCCTGGGAGCGGCTCCTTGGTGGCGACCCATGGATGACCCAAGCCGGTCTCACCATCCCGGCTCTCGCCCGCGAGCCCCAGTTCGCTCGGACCCAGCGCTGGATGATCGACCTCACCCTGCCCGACGGCTCGCTCGCCCCCATCGACGACGGCAACCCCGGTCGTTCGGCGTCGTTCGGGGCGCTGCCCTCCACATTGCCCACGGCATCGGCGGCGGCGTGGCGGTGGGCCAACGCCCCCAACCCGTTCGACACCGACGGCAACATCGACCTGGCGGCGGACGCAATCGTCGCGTTCGACGACAGCATCGTTGCCCAAGAACCGTCTTGGGCGCCCACGCAGTTCTACGTCGAGGGAGGCAACGCCATCTTTCGGTCGTCGTGGTCGTCCGACGCGACGCAGGCCATCGTCTTGGGCGAGCACGACACCGCCTCAGAATTCGGCCGTGACCGAGATGGCCTGGGCCGATACCCCCAATCTCATGAACACGCCGATCCCGGCTCCTTCCTGCTGCACGCGTTCGGCGAGCGTTTGGCACTCGACCCCGGCTACCTGAACTTCACCGAACGCGGCGACGTGAACAAGCCCGAGCACCACAACGTGGTGCTCGTCGACGGCGCCGGCCCACCGGACTACCTGCAGGCCTCGTTCGCCTGGGCCAACGACCCGGCTGGTCGTCCCCCGGCTGAAGGCCAGTCCACCATCGCCCACACCATCGACAGCCCGGCAAACGATGCCGCGACGGTCGCAACCGCCTATCGAGGCGCGGGCGTGACGCGTCGCTTCATCTTCGGCGAGGACCGCTACCTGGTCGTGGCCGACCACATCGACGCCTCCGCTGGCACCCAACTGACCTGGATGCTCCACGGCAACGGTGGCGGAACCTCGGGGGGTGAGTTCGCCAGCACGGAAGCTGGAGGAACGTGGACCATCGGCGGCGGACGGCTGTCGAGCGGCATCGCCACCTCGGCAGGGACGCCCACGGCCACCACGGCGCTCTCCACGCACGAACGCTCGACGGGAGGACGCGCCACCCACACGGCGCTCGCTGCGTCCGCGCCTTCCGGCCCCGATGGCATCGATGCCATCCAACTCCTCTACCCCACCGATGCCGCTGACCCGACGCCCGTGGTCACCCGATCGACCACCGCAGGCAACCACTGGGTTCGCGTCGACGATGCGCTAGACGATCGTCGGGTGACGGCAGCGAACGGCGTGGGGGCATCGGCCAGCGTCGCTGACCGCGTCACCGGTGGCGATGGACTCCTGGTCGTCGATCGGCGAGTCGACGGCACCTTGCGCTCTGCATGGGCCGATGAGGCCGCCAACTTGGCCACCGAGGAGGGAATCACGGTGACCGTCGAGGACCCAGGGTCGCTCGGCATCCGCATGGGCGACGACACCGCCGACATCGTGGCAACCGGTCCTGCTCCGCAGGTGCGGGTCGAGGGGCTCGGCTTCGACCCCGCCGCCATCGATGGTGCCTGCGGGTGGCGCACCGACGGAGGCGCCGTGGTGATCGACCGCAACCGCGAGCAGCGGTTCACCGTGCGGACCGCAGCTGGCAATGCCCGCCCAGCCGCCGATGCTGGCCCCGCCCAGCGGGTGGACCCTGGCGACTCGGTGCGCCTCGACGGCACCGCCAGCTGCGACGCCGACGGCGACGCGCTGGCGTACCAGTGGGAGTTGGTGTCTGCCCCCGCCGGCAGTGCGTGGGGACTGACCGGGTCCTCCACGCCCACCCCGACGCTGCAGGCGGACAGGGTCGGGCCGTACCGCATCCGTCTGGTGGTCACCGATGCCCGGGGCGTCCAGAGCCTCGAGCAGGAGGTGGCGGTCATCGCCGGACCGCAGTGTGGCGATGGCGTCGACGATGACCTCGATGGTCTCATCGACACCGACGATCCCGACTGCGACGGTGCCGACACCACGCCACCCACGAGTACCACGAGTACCACGAGCCCAGCCCCCGTCCCGACCACTGCCGTGGCCGCTCCGGGCGCTGTTCCCGTCGCTGGTCGCCCTCGCTACACCGGCTAGATCAGCCGCTGGTGCGGGTGGCGTAGGCCGAGCCAGCGAGCAGTTCGGCCACCAGAACCGACAGGGTGGTTCCCGCCTTCTGACGAGCCACCCACGCGGAGGTCTCGACTGCGGGGGGAACCCACGACGCGGCGGTGTACTCGAACAGGTCGATGTCGGACCTCGAAGCGATGATCCCGCTGTTGGCCTCGACCAGGTAGCCGACTCCGGCCGGGTCACGGGGTTGCCGTCGGTATCCCACGGTGCTATCCGCAGGTCACGCGTCGCGGGTGAGGACCCGAAGCGAACCTACGGCGCGCCGTTCGGTGAAACCGTCGCCGAGCGCGCGCAGGTAGATCTCATAGGGCGGCCGACCGCCTTCGGAGGGGTCGGGAAACACGTCGTGGATGCAGAGGGTTCCGCCCGAAGCGACGTGGCGCGTCCACAAGTCGTAGTCGCGGTGTGCGGGGTCGTGACCGTGTCCGCCGTCGATGAACAGAAGCGCAAGGGGCGTGGTCCAGTGGGCGCCGACAGTCGGAGAATCGCCGACGAGCGCCACCACGGACGCTTCGAGACCGGCGTCGTAGATGGTCCGACGGAAGGTGGGCAGGGTGTCCATGCGCCCGATCTCGGCGTCGACGAGGTCCGCATCGTGGTGCTCCCACCCGGCCTGGTTCTCTTCTGACCCGCGATGGTGATCGAGCGCGAACAGGATCGTGCCGTGGGCACGAGCGGCGCCACCGAGCCAGATGGTCGACTTGCCGCAATACGACCCGACCTCGAGGTAAGGCGACGACGGCACGGCCTCTGAGGCTTCGACCGCAGCGGCCCAGAGCGCGTCGCCCTCGTCGGTGGGCATGAACCCCCGAGCTACGACAGCAGAAGCCCGCAAGTCGTGGGGGATGGACGGCGCAGGTTCGGTCACGGGCCGAGACACTACGCGGGTCAGCTGGCGGGGAGGCCAGCCTCCTCGAGCTCGATGTCCTCGTCGTAGGGCGTGTGGTGGTCGGGCCCGAACATGATCTTGTCCAAGAAGAGGTACTTCAGGATCCACAGGGTCCCGAAGCCAGCGATGTTCGCGGCTTGCACGGCGTACTTGTTCCCGTCGAGTAGCGCCGGGTTGGAGGGGTCCTTGGTCAGGTTCACCACGACGACCACCGCCAGCGTCGAGAGGATCCACCCCGCCACCGTGAAGAGCCAGAAGGGAATGACCTCGCGCCGCATGTGGGCCCGACCACGCTTACCCCAAACCCAATACTTGTTGAGCAGGAACGCCGGGAGCGAGACGATTGTGACCGCTGTGAAGTTCGACGGCACCGACCGCCACTCGAACACGTGCAGAAAGATGGCGAGCAGGATCTGGGTCGAGATCACACCGAACGCGGAGGTGGCGACGTAGCGCAACGCTCGACGCCCAGCGTCGCTCTTTGCATGCGCGAGGAGTGCGCTCAGGGTGAGGTGCTTCACGAAAGGTTGATGGTAGGTCGCAATGCCCGTCACATCGAAGTCATCGGCTGATCTGGCCGACGCGGGAGCACGCCGGCGATGGCACATGGGACCCCCATCTCGTGCCACGATGCCAGGCATGCAACAAGGTGCCGTCGACGAACTGGTGGCCCTCCTTGACCTCGAAGACATCGAGGTCAACGTGTTTCGAGGGCGCAGCCCCAAGATCGACCTCCAGCGGGTGTTCGGCGGCCAGGTGGCCGGACAGGCCCTGGTGGCAGCGGCTCGAACGGTCGATGCCGACCGGACCGTCCACTCCCTCCACGCCTACTTCTTGCGTCCGGGCGACCCGAAGGTGCCGATCCTCTACGAGGTCGACCGCCAGCGCGACGGCCGGTCGTTCACGACCCGCCGCGTCGTCGCCATCCAACATGGGCGACCGATCTTCAACATGTCGGCGTCGTTCCACCTTCCCGAAACCGGGTTTGCCCACCAGTTCGAGTGTCCGAACGACGTGACCCCGCCCGAGGAGCTCGGCGACTTCGCCACCCGCTGGGCGCCCTACGCGAAGGAGCTGGGCGACTGGTACACGCGCCCGCGCCCGATCGACACCCGCTACGCCGACTGGACGCCACCGGACCGCACGGTTGCGTTGGCGCCTCGGCATCGGGTCTGGGTGCGAGCCGATGGGCGGCTCCCCGATGATCCCGTCCTCCACGCCTGCGTCCTGGCCTACGCCTCGGACATGACACTGCTCGACACCACCCTGCTCCCCCACGGCGGGACCTTCATGAACGCCCGGGTGCAGATGGCGAGCCTCGACCACGCCATGTGGTTCCACCGGCCCTTCCGCGCCGACGAGTGGCTGCTCTACGACCAAGACACGCCGTCAGCATCCGACGGCCGCGGGCTCGCCCGCGGCTTCTTCTTCACCCCCTCCGGGGACCTTGCCGTGTCGGTCGTCCAGGAGGGCCTGATCCGAGAGATGAGTTCATGATGCACACCCGAGTCCTCCTGATGACGCTGGCCGTTGGCGCCACAATGGTCGCGGGCTGCGGCGACGACAGCGATGCCACCAAGTCCACCCCGTCGGTCACCCAGGTAGGGCCGAGCACCACGCCCTCGGCGA